>OATU01000622.1_pt1 | contig 29374 bp, 24 predicted proteins | sample 1516711 | NCBI WGS metagenome assembly OATU01 (sample SAMEA2579971, study PRJEB22360) | human gut metagenome | biome: human gut; feature: human-associated habitat; material: faeces | place: Denmark | collected 2008/2010 | reverse complement strand
CATGGATGTGCAGTTCCTGCCGGATGTGGAGATTGTCTGCCCGGACTGCGGCGGTTCCCGATATGGAAAGGAAGCGGCTGCGTTCCGCTCCCACGGCATATCCCTGCCGGAGCTGATGGGCATGACGGTGGAACAGGCGCTGGAGCGGTTCTGTGATGTGAGAAAGGTCAGAGAACGGCTCCAGGTCCTGGCTGATTTAGGCCTGGGTTATCTGACCTTGGGGGAGGCGACGCCTGCCCTGTCCGGAGGCGAGGCCCAGCGTTTGAAGCTGGCATCGGAGATCGGCAAGGCCCAGGATGATGCCGTGTTTGTGTTCGATGAGCCTACCATCGGCCTGCATCCCCTCGACGTGCGGGTGCTGATCGGCGTATTCCAGAAGTTCATCGATGCCGGAGCCACAATTATTGTCATCGAACACGATCTGGATATGATCGCCAATGCCGACTATGTGGTGGATATGGGGCCGGGCGGCGGTGATGCAGGAGGCTGGATCGTGGCGGCCGGTACGCCGGAGGAAATATCGCGGAGTGAGGAGAGTCTTACAGGGAAGTATCTGAAAAAGATTATGAAATAGAGGTGCAGATTTCCGCGAATATTACGATTCTGGGAAAAATGGGAAGCCAGTAAAAGGAGATGGAGATGGATATTCGTATATTGTCGTATTTTCTCATGGCTGCAAGAGAAGAAAATATAACGAAGGCTGCCCAGCTTTTGCATATTACGCAGCCAACCTTATCCCGCCAGCTCATGCAGCTGGAGGAAGAACTGGGAGTAAAGCTGTTTCAGAGAAGCAACCATAGTGTTTATCTGACTGATGAAGGTATGATTTTCCGCCGCAGGGCACAGGAACTGGTGAATCTTGCAGAGAAAGCACAGGAGGAACTGACTCAGAAAGAAGAAACTCTGTCTGGTGTCATCGCGATTGGCTGTGGTGAAATACGCAGCGTGCAGGAAGTGGCAAAGCTGATAACCGGTTTTCAGGAGTGCTGTCCACTCGTAAAATTTGAATTATACAGCGGAGATAATGAAGACATCAAAGAACGGATGGAACAGGGTGCTCTGGATATGGGGCTTCTTTTAGAGCCGGTAAGTATTGTGAAATACGATTTTATCCGTATGAAAATGAAAGAACAGTGGGGAGTTCTGATTCATAAGGATAACCCGCTTGCCTCACGGAATGTTATACAGCCGGGGGACCTCGTGGGAACACAGGTTGTAACCGTTCATCTGAACACTCCGGTACATCACGAACTTGCGGGATGGTCCGGAGATTTTGCAAAACAGATGGAATCCTGCGTAAATTATAATCTGCTTTATAATGCAGTGATCACAGCCAGGGAACGGAAGGGGGCAGCAATCTGTGTAAAATTGGACTGCTATTATGAAGATATGAAGTTTTTACCGTTTGATCCAAAGCTGGAACTCAGTTCCGTACTTGCATGGAAAGATCAGCAGCCCTGTTCAAAAGCAACAAACGCTTTTATCCGGTACGTGAAAGAAACGTATCGATAACAGTCTTATTAGTCATACGAAATAAGCATTCCTAATAATGAATTATAAGCATTAGACATAATAGAAAAATGGAATTAATATATAGGTGCAGCATAGAGAATAATGAAAAATCTTTGCGGCACCTATTTTCAGAAGGAGGTAATAGAGAATGGAATTTTTTGATGTAATTAAGAATCGCTACGCATGTAAGAATTTTGATGGCCGTCCAGTCGAAAGGGAGCAGCTGAATATGATCCTGGAGGCCGGCAGACTGGCACCAACGGCGAAAAACCTGCAGGAACAGCGTATCTATGTTGTTCAGTCAGAAGCAGGACTCTCCAAAATTGACAAGGTGACTCCCTGCAGATATGGCGCAGCTACTGTCATGGTGGTGGCATTTGACAAGAATCATGTTTTTACCTACCCCGGTGAAACACGTAATTCCGGCGTAGAAGATGCAGCTATTGTGGCGACTCATATGATGCTGGCTGCAAAGGCGGCAGGCGTCGACAGCTGCTGGATTAATTTCTTTGATCCGGAAGTAACAGCAAAAGAACTGGGACTGCCTGAGAATGAGGAGATCCTTATGATTCTTGATATTGGATATGCGGAAAAGGGATCAAAACCGCTTGCTGCGCATACACAGCGCAGGAAAATATCAGAAACAGTTACATATATTTAGAAAACGGAGGATTTAAAAATGAGCAGAGTATTAGTTGCATATTTTTCGGCCAGCGGTGTAACTGCAAGGCTGGCAAAGGCGCTGGCCTCCGCTATAGGGGCAGATTTACATGAGATTGAACCTGCTGTGAAGTATACTGCCTCAGATCTGGACTGGACTAATAAGAAGAGCCGCAGCAGTGTGGAAATGAGCGACAAGTCTTTCCGGCCGGAGATCGCGAATAAAGTTGAGCATATGGGGCGGTATGAAGTTATCTATGTGGGATTTCCTAAAATGGAGTATGGTTTTAATTGTGTATCATGTGCATAGTGTTAGAAATAGGAACGGTATACACAGATGGTAGCGCGAAATGTATATGGCGTTGACATTTATCGGCTTGCAGAAAAGAATTCTGCAGGCCTTTTTATTTTGAAAGAGTGATGCTAAAAATAGATGTAAAGATTTAGAAAATGTGATATATTTAAGACAGTTTTAAGAAACTTTATACAAGAGCTTTTGTGGGAGAGAGAATGAATACAGAAGAATTTCAAAGAAATATAGAACAGGCAGATAGTAATTCATTACGAATAGGAGCGGCCAATCGTGTTTTGCAACTGCTTCAGAAGTTGCGTTACAGCAATAATGAAAATAGTGCCAAACGGTGGGTATGGGAACTGTGTCAGAATGCAAAAGATATATGTAATAACACCGGTAAGGTTAAAATTGCAATCGATTTTGATGAAAGTAATAAAAAGATTGTTTTCAAGCATAATGGAAAGGCGTTCTCCATAACGAATGCGATGTCGCTTATTAATCAATCTTCATCCAAAGATAGAAATGATGGAACCGAAAGAACAAGCGGAAAATTCGGAACAGGTTTTTTGACAACACATTTATTGTCAGAAATCGTAAATTTGTCCGGCATACTAGAAACAGAAGATGGTAATTTTTCAAATTTCCACTTTACATTGGATCGAACAGGACATGAAAAGAATGAAATAGTAAGAGCTATGGAAACAGCGGTACAGCAGCTTAAGGAATGTACGACTCTGCAAGTGGAACCAGATTGGAATGCATATAATACTATTTTTGAATATGAGTTGGACGAAGATGGTATTGAAGTGGCAAAGCAGGGGATTGATAATTTGAAAATAACTGCGCCGTACGTTTTATCTTTGTTAGGAGAAATTGAGGAGATTTTTTTGGAATCAACAGGAGAGGTGTTCCGGTATAATAAAAAACTTACTAGCCAAGAGGAACATATATTGGTTCATGAAATCCTGTATGAGGACAAACTCACAACAAAGAGCATTTTCATTCTGAATCTGACAGAAGATGAGATTACCATATCAGCAGAAATGGAACACAATAATAATTCAGTGAATTTTGTACCATTTGTCAAAGGACAGCCAAAATTATTTTGTGATTTTCCATTGATTGGAACGGAGGATTTTCCTTTCCCAGTTGTAATTAATTCAAGTGATTTTAATCCAACAGAACCGAGAGATGGCATATATCTGACTTGCAAATCAAAGACTAAAATGGATGATGAAATTGAGCAAAATCGCAAGATTATAGAAAAGGCAGGCAGTCTGTATACAAAACTATTGAGATATGCGGCGAAGTGTTGTTGGGGTGGAATCTACTATATTACACATATCGATATCTATGAAAAAAAGGATTGGTATGATGAGGAATGGATTAAAGTAGTTATTAACAATTGTAAAGATACGATTTTAAATACTGATATTATACGAACCAGTAAGAATGAAATGATGGCATTGCAGGATTGGTCTGGGAAAGATCAGGTATACATTATTTCAGATGTCAACAAGGAAATCCGAGAAAAAATATGGGAATTACTTAATCCGATAATGCCGGAATGTATTCCGTGTAAAGAAGATATTCATAATTGGTATAATTCTCTATGGAGCGACTGCAACATATATACATTTAAAACTTTAACAGAACAATTACAGGATTATGGAGGGATTGGGAAGCTGCGGGAAGCAATCGCAGACCATAATTGGCAGGATTGGCTTATACATTACTATGATATAATCGAGAAGAGCAAAAATTTGCAGGAATATATATCAACAAAAAAAGCCAGAATTATACCAGACCAAAAAGGGGGATTCCATTGTGTATCAGAACTTTGTTTTGATAAAGACATTTTGGAAGAATATAAAGATATTTTAGGCAAGTTGGGAGTTGATTGCAGGAGCTGGCTGCTTGATTTGAATTTTCCGAATCGAAAATGGTTTGAGGCAGAAGACGTAGAAAATGGGCAGATACTTAGATTGATTGAAGAGAAACTGGGGGATGCAGATGTCAGAATAAGGAACAGTATTTTTCTTCAACTAGTTTTCTGCTATGAAAAAGATGATGAAAATCTAGAAAGACAACAGAAAATATGCGAGTATGCAGGCAATATTCTTAGAATAAATAGTCCTATGCGGAAAGTTCCTTTGATATCTAAAAAAATACTACAGGAAGCATTAAAGTATACGATCACTTGCACGGCGGACAAGATTAGCGAGTGCGGTAATATGGAACAATTTTCACAGTATATGGAGAAAACCATGGAAGATACAGTTGATTTTCTGGAGGGATACATTGAATTTGCGATTCAAACAGGATTTGAAAACCTAATCAATAAATCAACAAGACCGATTCTTCCAAACCAAAATGGAACATTTATGATAAAAGATGATCTTTTTTTGGACAATGACATGGATGAGACTTTAAAGGAACTTGCGGTAAGTGCAGGGTATGATATTAAAGCAGAATTACTTATGAAGAATATTTATTTAAAGCTGCCAGAAAATCGTGAGAAGAAGGACTGTGATGTAGCACCGGTTATTTCCAGATATGTCAATGAAAACAGAAGCTCAAAAGATGATGAGGTACGGGTAAATTTCAAGAAGCTTTTATTGTGGATGGCTGATAATGATGAAAAGGCTAAATTCATTTTTCCAGAGTTATATAAGAACAAACATTATCTCTATGATGATGATGAGATTACTTCAAATATCCGAAAGGCAGAGACATTTCAAAACATTATGGAGAAATTTTCAATTACCAGCACTGAGAAACTAGAGGAGATAATAAAAATAGGACAAGCTGGTTCATCAGCAGCAACCGTAAGAAGTGAGATAACACCAGAGGTATTGTTACAGTACGGAATTGAGTCCGAAGAGGCATTGAATCAGGCTTTTACAGACAACGATTTTGCAGAGCAATTTTATAGACCAGCAAAACATAATCCAGAAACCTATGAATATGTAAAATCCATATTAGAGCGTTCCCAAAATAATATTTTTTCGTATCTGCGAAAAAGGAAAGAGTATGATTTGTCGAATATATATTCGGTATCAGATACAATATTTGTTATTAAGAAGAATGGAAAAGAGATATATCTGCTGGCCCGTCCTTCGGATGGTGGAGAAGTGCGTATTTATTACAGGGAGGAACAGGATATTCTAGACTATTCCATGGATTGGGAATTATGGGTTGAGGATGGCAAATCAGAACCGGAGAAACTTACATTTGGAAAGATTATCAAAATGACTGGATTGAACAGAATACCATTGAGAGGAATGTAAAGGAATGGAGTTAAACAGGGAAGAACTGCAAGATATTTTGAGCAATAATTATTTTGACAATATTATCTGCAGAGCGTTAGAAGCTCGCCCGGGGGAATTGGCAAAGTATATCTGTGCTTTAGCCAACAAGGAAGGTGGATACATCTTGATTGGGGCAGAGAAAGTTAATGGGAATTATATATTAACAGGGTTTCATCTTACATCTAATATAGGCAATATTATGAAAGCTGCATATGAGAAACTGTCCCATGAAGTTAAGTGCCAGTATGGCAAGCTTCTTCTTTTTGATAGAAATATTTTCGTGATCAGAGTGGAACGGTCCGTTGGTTTGGTTCTTGCAGATGGAATACAATATATTTTTATGAATAATGATGCGAAAATAATGGAGCGAAAGGAAAAGAAAGGTCCCGCTACATTGTTTATTTCTTATACGGAATGCGATGCACCAATTGTTGACATTATAGAAAAAGTAATTCGTGATAAACTCCGGAATAAGATAAAGATTTCCAGATATACAGAGCTTAAATACAAGGCAAGTTTTAAGGAATTTATGGATACGATACAGGATCATGATTTTGTATTAACAGTGATAAGTGACACTTATTTGAAAAAACAGGCGTGTATGTATGAGGTTGGTGAAATTATAAAAGACCGACATTATAAAGACCGACTCCTGTTTATTGTATTAAGCGAAAAAGAACGGATGTTTTATAGAGACGATGCCCCTATAAAGATTGGCCCTAATGTTTATGGCGGACCAGAGGCAAAATTGGAATACATAGGATTCTGGAAAGAAAAGTACGAAAAGCTGGAAAAATCGATGCGTGAGATTGACGATCTTGAGGCAATCGGAAAAGCTACAAAGGACCTCCAGATTATAGGACAGATTTATAGGAAGGATTTGGGAGAGTTCTTGGATTTTTTGTCGGATGCAAATGGGAAGAATTTTCAGAGTTTGTATGCGAATGGATTTGAAGAGATTATTGAATGGATGGATGTACAGAGATAAATTCTTGATAAAAATAGTATGGAAAGGTATAGTGAGAAAATGGAATTAACATTCAAAAAAATTAAGAATGGGAGTATATTTGAGCAGGATTTCGAGAATTTGATTACTACAGGAAACGCTACTATTGAATTGAAGCAGCAACCAAGAAATACAGGTGGTATTGCTGTGATTTATGCACCTAACGGAACCGGTAAAAGTAGTTTGGCAAGAGTGCTTGAAACAGAGGAAGAAACGGAAGAGATTACTTTTGAAACAATAGTCGATGCACAAAGTACGATTACTCCTGCGAACAAAGCTTTTAAGATAATAGCAGATCAAATGAATAGAAATGTAATCCCAGGGGAAACCTCGGACTATCTTATTGGGCAGGATATTCAACGAGAATATAGACTGAGAAAAAAAGTAAATCAGGCATTTGAACAAGCGTTTAAACAAAATCTTCCGCAAGCATTGAAAAATGAGTATAAGGTTTCTAAAGTAAATGATTATTTCTTAAGTGTTCTGCAGGAGAGAAATGCAGAGGCATATGCCTATCTTCGTGATATTGTAAATCAGAAGTCTAGAGGTGCAGAAATTAACAGAGCTACATTCATGGCATTTATTCGTAACCCTGATAATCAACCCGATTTGTCATTTTTGGAAGAAGATAAGAAAAAATTTGTTATTGATAATAGTAAAGTGATTCAACAATTATTATCAATTGATTTAAATCAAATTGCTATGAACACAGAAGTTATGTTGATTGAACAAAGTGATGATGCTATCGGAATATTAAAAAAATATAAACATCTTCAGACCTGTGTTGTTTGTGATAACCATGATTTTGATGGTGAGAATCTTTTGAACCGGAAAACAGAGGGAAGAAAGCGAATTTATGAGAATTTGGATTCTAAGACAAAAACACTGTTAGATAAGGTTGTAATGGATAAATCGTTAATTGCTAATGATCCATTTAATATAAAACATACGGTGATGAATTTTATTTCTACCGGTATTTCAGAGGATACGTCTGTACTTCAGGATGAAGTGCAGATGTATGTCAACAACATAGTTGATGAGATGATGATTGTAATGCTGAATGTGTTTATAGATACAACCATGTACTCTGATTTTGATGAGTACTCTTTATTATTAGAAGGACAGCCGTATATTGATGATGAAGAACTTTTGTACATCGAAGAAGTTATCAATGACAATATTGATCGCAATATAAGATTGATACGTGATCAGGAAAATGATAATAACTTTAAACTTATGTTAGATGACAAGCCTTTACTTGGTACGCCTACAAAAGAAATGCATTTAAGTGCAGGCGAGCAGAATTTTATTTCTCTTGCATTTGAACTTTTACTTGCGAAAAATTCTACTAAAGAGTTTATTGTATTAGACGATCCTATTTCCAGCTTTGATTCAGTTTACAAGAATAAAATTGCCTTTTGTATTGTGAAATTTTTAGAGAAGAAAAAGCAGATTATCCTTACACATAATACGGATTTAATTCGGCTGCTAGAAGTACAGTTAAACAATTGCTTTAATCTTTATATTCTGAATAATGCATATGGTGGAACAAATGGTTTTATACGGGTAAAAGATGAAGAACAAAAAATACTGATTAATTTACATGATCTTATTAAGCTTTTTCAGAATAAGGATGGTGTGCTGGATTCGCTTATCCTTGACCGACGCTTGTTTTTGATTTCCATGATCCCGTTTATGAGAGGGTATGCTCATATTTGTAAGGATGATGATGAAAACTATGTGAGGTTATCACAAGTGATGCATGGATATGAGACGGCGACAGTAGATGTTGCCGCCATATATAAGATATTATTTGGGTATGAGGTGTGTGTGTCAGAGAATATTTCTGTACCAGATGTATTAGCGTTGGATTGCGGCAATATTAATATTATTGATAAGAGTCGCTACCCGTTATTGTCTGAGACACTATTGCAGACATTGACGTATTATCATTTAAGAATGAAAGTAGAAAAAGAACTGGTTGAGATTTTTAACCTGCAAATAAATATGCAGCATCCACCAACCTTGACACAAGTAATCCAGAAAGCATTTAACTGTAGAAATACAGATGCAGATTTTGTTCAAAAGAGAGCATACAGGGTTTTCTTTGCTTCTCGAAAAACTCTTTTGAATGAGTTTAATCATTTTGAAGGCAATATGAATATATTTCAGCCGGCAATAGATATTGAACATACAGCCTTACAAAAAGAAATTCAAGATATAACAAATAAATTAGCAGAAATTAGAAGTATCTATGGAAATTAACAGAAAAAATATGAATTAACAATATAGAAACAATGACTTGAAAGTATAGGGAGGACATAGATGCCTGAACATCAAACAATTGAATGGAAAGAATCATGGCATGACGAATATTTGGAATGGATTTGTGGATATGCGAATGCCCATGGTGGAATAGTGTATATAGGAAAAAATGACGCAGGGAAAGTTGTTGGCATACAAAAATCAAAGAAATTGTTGGAAGTAATTCCAAGTAAGATTACAGATACAATGGGAATTGTAGCAGATGTTAATTTACTGTTCGAAGGCTCGTTGGAATACATTGATATAGTTGTGGAGAAATATCCATCTTTAATTAGCTATCACAGAAAGTATTACTATCGTTCTGGAAGTACTATGCGTACAATTACCGGAAAGGAGCTGAACAGAAAAATATTAAAGGCGCAAGGAAAAACATGGGATGGGATTGCGCTGTCAAGAATCACCGTGCAGGATTTAAAACCTGACGCCATACAGATGTTTAAAGATAAGGCTGTTGCCAGAGGGCGGCTGACAGAAGAGTAGATCAGTGTGCCAGATGATATTTTGATGGAGAATTTATATTTAAAAGATGAAGATGACTGCCTGGTAAGAGCTGCTATGCTGGCATTCTACAAGAATCCTGAGAAATGGGTAACAGGTTCCTATATTAAGATTGGGTACTTTGGCGGTTCAGATTCCGATTTACAGTACCAGGACGAGATACATGGGCCTTTGATTGAACAGGTTGACAGAACGGTTGATTTAGTCTACACGAAGTACATGAAAGCTTTAGTTATGTATAATGGGATGCAGAGAGTGGAACAATATATGGTTCATAAGGATGCGTTCAGAGAGATTCTCTTAAATGCTATTGTTCACAAAGATTATAGTAGCTGTAATCCTATTCAAATCAGCGTATATGAAGATAAAATATATATTTGGAACGATGGGGAAATGCCGGCTAATTTGAATTCAACTGAGAAATTATTTGAAAAGCATTCCTCAAAACCGTTTAACCCTAAGCTGGCACATGTTTTTTTCCTGAGTGGGATGATTGAGGCATGGGGGAGAGGGTTTATTAAAATAAAAGAGGCCTGTGCACAATATGATGCTCCCTTACCTAAATATGATATCAATGAAGAAGGGATCATGGTTTTATGTAAAGCCTGTGACAGATATATGCGAATTCTTCAAAGAGATGCCCATCCTGTACAAAATGTAGAGGATGATGTACAGGATATGTCCAGGATGATTCTGGATTTTTGCAAAACACCAAAGTCCGCCCAGGAAATTGTAGATGAATTTGGTTTTTCTAATAGAAATTATTTTAGAAGGCACTATTTAGAAGAAATGTTGATGACGGAAAAGCTGAAAATGACTATGCCGGATAAGCCGTCCAGTAAAAAACAAAAGTATTATTCCTGACAAATAGATAAACATTATCCTGTACAGTTGTGTATAGGATAAAGTGCCAAAAGGACAAGATGGCACTTTAAACGACACTTTAGAATGAACAAAAGAATTAAAAGCGCAAGATGAAAATGAAAAAAACACGAAATGAACGAATATATTTGCCAGAATATTTTACAGGCCGCATTGCCAACTCTTTTGATTTGGAGAGAGATAAGGACATCTTATTTTGGGATTTTTCAACAGATGTATGTGAAACTGTAAAAAGGCAAATAGAATGGATATTGAGCCATATTGTTAAAAATATAAAAAATAGTGAAGAATGTCGGAATCAATATTTGTTTCCGCTAAAGGTTCTATTTCAATATGCAGAAGAAGCAAAGCTTTCGGATATTCTGCTAATGGAAACGGTTCAGGAACAGGAATATTCTGCACAATTAAGATCGAAACCAGGGAAATGCTGCGGGAGTCCTGGCAAGTTTATTGATTTTTGCAGGAGAGAGTTGTTTTTGGGAGAAAAGGAACCAGCATGGCATGCAAATGTCTGGTATGTAGATGGACTGAACATAAGCCTGGAAAGACGGGCAAAAGGCAGTGTCATACAGTGCTTTAGTTTTTTGGATATTGTAATTCCAGAAAACAGAGCGGCGTTTCAGGAGTATACAAAATATTTGTTTTGTATAGCTGGTCAAAGTGTAGGCACAATCAGGATTCAGCATACGTATGTACGCGAGTTTATGCGTTATCTGGAAGAAAAAGGTATAGCTGTTTCAAATACAAGTTTTCAGACGGTAAAAAGATACTTGGAACACCTGAGAATGCAGAGATTAAAGCCTCAGAGCTGTAATAATAAGATACAGGGGACGATAAGATTTTTTTCTTATCTGCAGGTAAAAGAGTTAATCTGTCATTTTGAAATACCGGCGGCATATTTCCTGAAGAAAGCATATCCTGTCAGAAACGAGATAAGAGGACTGGAAGAGAAACTGGAACAGCTGGAAGAGAATCTATATCTTTTTCTGGAAGATTTGCGGGTTATGAGTGTGGTACTAATTCATACGGGAATAGCAAAAGGGAAGATGCTTTTATTAAAAGGAAAGGACTTTTTATGGCAAAATAAGACGAGTTGGTTGAGAATACCGGAGACGGAAAGAAAGATTCCAATTCCGGATATCATACATTGGATTGTGATAAGATATATGAAGCGGAATAAAAAGGAGATGGAACAGTATCTTTTTTTTAATAGAAAAGGCATGAGGTATACAACGGCAGGATTTTGTGCGGACTTTATGAAGCAGTGTTCCATGCTTGGCATATTAAATGAGGAATATGTAATTAAAAGCAATGGATATCAAAAGGAATTTTGCAAGCATCTTTACCAATCCGGTGCATCCATACAGGTAATTCGGGATTATATGGGTTACGCCACGGATGAGCGTGTGAAAGAGTATGTTGGCTGGCAGGATGAACGAATTGCTTGTGCAGCGGAAAAGTATTTTGCTCAGGAGGGGCATAGTTTGGGAGGTGCAGTGCTGATGGCTAAATATGACAAAATGAATGAAGTCAATCGTCAGGAAAGTCAGCGAAAAACAGAAATGGCGCTTCAGGAAATAAAAAGCGCTTTGGATGAGGGGAAAAATGTTTCTGTATCAGAATTATCCAGAAAGACTGACTTGTCAAAAGGATTCTTTTATAAAAATGAGCAGGTGAGAACTGCCCTGGAGGCTGCGAGACAGAAAAAAGAAGGCGAGCACCAGTTAAAAATCCGTAAGGAAATAGAGGAATACAGTCTTGAAAAGCAAAATGAACTGTATAAGAGAGAACTGAAAATGTTGAAAGAAGAAAACGAAGAATTGAAGAAGGAGAACCAAAAACTGGCGAAAGCCTTGGATAAAGCGAGGCTTGCATATATTGAAGTATTGTAAGATTGGAGTGCATGAATTGTGTCACTAATGGTGACACGATTTAAAGTGAAAAAAGCTTGATTACCGGAATTGGCAATTGAGCTTTTTGTATTTGAGAAGGTATCCAAAGAGATAATTAAAAGTATTTGGAGTGTGTATTGTGTTATAACCCTTTAAATATAAGGGATTTGTAAAATGAATCAAATTTTAATTTCCAATTTGGTGGTACGTAGCTCCTACTATTATAAATACATTTTTAAAACAGTATGATCTGGAAGGAAAAAAGATTATTCCGTTTGCAACATCGGGTATGAGTGGTATGGGAAATACAAATGCAGAGCTGAAGGGGTCCTGTAAGGGTGCTGTTTTGATGGAAGGCAGGCGATTTAACGCTGAGGCAGGAGCAAAGGAACTGAAGGACTGGGCAGAGAAATATAATTAAATTCATGACTATGTAATGTCATGTTTCCTGTGATACAATGTCATAGGGTGATAAAAATATGAAGATCGAACGCTTAATTGGAATTATTACAATCCTGCTGCAGCAGGACAAAGTGACCGCTCCGGAGCTGGCGGCGCGTTTTGAGGTTTCGAGAAGAACCATCAACAGGGATATAGAAGCGATCTGTAAAGCCGGGATTCCCCTGGTCACGATTCAGGGATTTGACGGAGGCATCTCCATCTCAGACAGCTATAAGATAGACAAGACGCTCTTTACGCAGGATGAACTGCAGACCATTTTAACCGGTTTAAAAGGCATTGACAGCGTATCCCCAGGCGCATACCTGAGTGGAATTATGGAAAAGCTGTCGAGCAGGGAACGGCAGATTGTCGTTGACGATACCATGGTGATTGACCTTGCGTCCCATTACCACGACGCTTTGACACACAAAATCGGCCTGATTAAAAAAGCAGTCCGGTGCAGGCGCATGATCTCTTTCCAGTACTACAGTGAAAATGGGGAAAGCCAGCGCAGAATTGAGGCATACCGGCTGATTTTTAAATGGTCATCGTGGTACGTTTTTGGATACTGTCACAGCAGAAACGATTACCGTCTCTTTAAGCTGAACCGCCTATGGGACTTGTCCGTCCTGGAGGAACACTTTGTTCCGCGCGAGATTCCGGAGAAACGGCTGGATTTTGATGCTTACTTTTCCTCCCATACGATTCGCTTGAAGGCGATATTTACAGAAACGGAAAGACACCGTCTGATTGAAGAATACGGTAGGGACAGCTACGTGCCTTGCGAGAGCGGGGGCCTGCTGTTCGAATGGGATTTTGCGGGCTATCAGAACATGCGGCAGTGGATTCTCAGCTTTGGCGATCAGGTGCGCGTGTTGGAACCGGAAGAACTGAGGACGGATATCCGACGGCAGTCTGAAAATATTTTGCAGAGATACCAGGAGACATGACCCATAGCTGTCATGTTCCCTCTGCTATAATGGAAATCAAAAAGGAGATTTTATAATGATTGAATCCAGATGCGGTATCCTGTGCAGTTTGTGCGGTTATAAGGAGGAAATGGGGTGTAAAGGCTGTGTACATATTGATAAGCCATTTTGGGGTGACGGATGTCCGGTAAAAACCTGCTGCGAGACCCGGGAGCATGAGCATTGCGGCCAGTGCGGGGACTTTCCCTGTGAGCTGCTGAAGCAGTTTGCATATGATGAAGCGCAGGGAGACGGCGGCAGGCGGATTGAACAGTGCAGGTGCTGGAACCAGGGAAGGTAAATGTTACATTCATGAAAGAAAATAGATGCAGACGTAAGAGCGGACGAGTCTGTCCTCTTAATCTTACGCCTGCATTTTATTATTACTCTGACAATTTCTACTTAGAAATTAATTGTGATATGTTACCGTGAAAGCGCGGACAATTTCGCGTCTTCCACATACACACCATCCACCTTTTCCTGCTCTGCAAAGGAGATCACCTGGCTTACATTTCCCTGAATCATAACGCCGAAAACCTGAATGCCATGATCCTTCACATAGGAAGCCAGTTCTTCGTAATATTCCTGGCTGATCCCGTTTACATCGGCCATGGCTGTTAAAAACTGCGGCCTGTCAGACATATACTGCAGCATGGAAGTGAAATGCTGTTCCCAGATTTCTTCCAGTGCTTCTCCGTCGTTCAGTTCTCTGGCCGTCGTTGGCCTCAGATATGGATACGTTTCTTCCGGATAGACGCCTGCTTCTGAGAATACACCCGTTCCAGCGGGATCAAATCCGGCGACGTTCATGTTATACCCTGGTTCGCTGCACGTTACGGCTGCATAGGTGATATCCAGATTGCCCTGATCGGCCACCCACTGACGGTACAGACTGCTGAAGGCCTCCAGGGACATGGGGGCGTCAAATGTGATATAGGCGGCGGCCCAGGAGGAGGAAGGAAGCTCTTCCAGCTGCTCTAGCTGGCTGTCGATTTCCTCCTGCGGCTGCCGATATACATCGTTTCCAGCCTCATCCGTAGTGCAGAAGGTTTCTAATTTTCGGCCAAATGCATTTATAGGAGGAAAATGCCAGTACGTCTCCAGTACAGATCCTGTCCGGTTTAAAATATTAGAATAGTAACCGGTCAGGGAAGCTTCGCTGCCCGCCATTTTCCCCCGCACGATTCTGCCGGAAAATGTTTCTTCGCGACCGTGGAAGAGATTGCTCTGGCGTATCTCCACATGATAGCTGCCCGGAAAGCCGGGGACCGCCTTGGCCCAATTCGTCGTATAGCCAGGAGAGTGCAGCTCGGTAAATACCGCCGCATCAATAAAAAACTGACCGTCTCCGCCATACGTTTCCTGATAACCGCGGTTCGGATTATAGAAAATACGGCTGCATATGGGGCCGGAGAGCAGAACCAGGACAGCCGCTGCCAGAAAAGAAATCAAAATGCTTTTCAGCAATTTCCGGTTCACCGTCTTTTTAATTCCCCTGATCTCATTTTCATCACTTTCAGTCATGAGTTCCTGAAGTCCCGGGCAGCTGTCATCGACCTGCGCCAGGGTGTATTCTTCCAGAAGCTCGAATTTCTCAAGCTCCTCCTCTACGAATTTTATCTCTTCCAAAGAGGCGGTTCCTTCTTTGTATCGCTGAAACACTTCCTTAAATGTCATACATTTCCTCCTTCAGACTTATTTTTAACTGCTTGCGTGCCCGGCAAAGCGCTGTCTTTACCGCACCTGGCTTCTGACCGGTCAGAGCTGCTATTTCTTTAATGTTGTAGTTTAAAAAGTAAAACATAAAGATGGCTTCCCTGTATCTGGGCGGAAGGCCTAATACAGCGCGGTAGAGTTCTCTGGCCTCTTCACCTTTCAGCATCTGCTCCCACACGATGTCGGAAGACCCGCTCAAAGGTAGCTCAACCGTCAGTTCAGGCAGAAGCCGTGCATCTTTGCGCAGCCGGTCATAAAACAGGTTTCTGCTCACTTTAAACAGCCAGAACTTTACATTCTGCCGCTGGCCTTCCAGGGAGAGCAGCGCTTTATAAAATGTCTCGCTGGTCAGATCCTCGGCCATATGGACATTGCCGCACAGGGAAAGGGTATATAAGTAAACCTCATGGTAATAAGTAAGATAAATATTTTCCAGCGTCTCGTTCTTCACCGCGGCCCCCCTTTCTTTATTTTCCTTATCATCCTATAAACGTTTGTGATAAAGAAAGGTTACACGAAAAATACTTTTTTATCAACAGTCTGGTTTGTGATTGCGAAAGGTTCTCATGTACAGACAATAGACATCCGTGCGGTCTTATGGTAATATATGGTTAGTATATACTAACTTGCGTTCCGCAGCAAAAACTGGAAAGGACAAATAAAGAAATGACAGCAAATCTTGGAGTTGTACAGGAAACTATGTTGATCCCCCTGGTAATTAAGGCCAATGAGACCCTTCGACAGAAAGCCAGGATCAGAGATGAAAAAGCAGTGGAAATCATGAAACAGCTGCAAATGGACACAGAAAAATACGATAAGTTTATGAGTCATGAGGGCGTCGTGGCCAGAACCATTATGTTTGATCAGGCGCTAAAGCAATTTTTGGAAAAATATCCGGAGGCGGTTTGCGTGAATCTGGGCTGCGGCCTGGACGCGAGATTTTACCGTGTTGATAACGGAAGAATCCTGTGGTATGACATTGACCTGCCGGATGCGATGACGGTGAGAAAGCAGTTTTTTACGGAAAGTGACAGGGTTCATCAGATTGCAGACTCTATCCTGAAGGCGGATTGGACCCAGGCTGTTGAAACGGGGAGACCTTTGATTTTTATTATTGAAGGAGTGCTGATGTATTTTAGCCAGGAACAGGTGAAGACACTGCTTTCCATACTCGCCGGTGCATTTCCTGAATTTGTGCTGCTGGCGGAATTGATGCCGCCGATGGCTGTAAAGCAGGCCAAACATCATGATACCTTAAAGAGTACCAATGCTACTTTCCGTTGGGGCACCAAGTCGGGAAAAGAGCTGGAGGCGCTGTGTCCCGGACTGACCTTGCTGCGGGAAAACAGCTTTAATGATGTGATGAAGACTTATACATTTCGCGGATGGCTGTTTGGCTCCCTGCCTAAACTGAAGGATTGCAACGACAGACTGGCTGTTTATCGATATAAAAGACGAGATGCATAAAGGCGCATGAAGCCTGTAACCGGCTTTTTATATCCGGATGTGCTGTGCGACAGAAAGAAAGGCGGGATCAATATGGCAAAGAAGAAAGAGAATGTATTTCTGGCAGAGATGGCACCGTTCCTCTCTAAACGCTATGAAGGTGAAAAAGCGGCATCGATAATGGCAATGGCGTGGAAACGGTACCGGGAGATCTGTGAAGAAAACGCACAGGAGCCAAAGGCCATGTATATGCATACGAGAGAACGTATTTATCCGGGGATAGCGGCCTTTGATGCACTGACTGCCAACGGAGAAGCGAGAGAGCAGGCTGCGGATTTCATCGAGGATTATTATGCATGGAGAAGCCGGCGCATGGCGGATCTGCTTCATAAGCTGATGAAGATACCCGGATGCTGCAGGCTCGTTCCAAAGTTTTTCAAATCCATGACCCGCTCGAATTTCGGTCCGAAGGCAGGCTTTCAGGCGGTTTACTATGAGACAACAAATAAGGTACTGAGATTCGACATGATAAAGTGTCCATATTTCGATATCTGTAAAGCCTATGGCTGTGAGGAAATTGTAAGGGCATACTGCCATGCGGATGATATATGCTATGGCAGCATGCATCCCAGGATTGAATGGGGAAGAACCCAGACGTTGGGAGACGGAGGGACCTGCTGTGATTTTAAGATTACAGTAAAAAATATGTGATTTTCAGGGGCTTGAGTTCCTGCAGCTTTTCCAGCTCGTCCCTCGCCTTATTTTTGCACTTTCAACTGCGCCCTCCACGGCACGTCCGGCTCCGGAGATGCAAGTGAGATAGAAAAAGTTATATCCAAGCTTTGCTTTGTCTAAACGGTGGATCTGCTTTATAACATCCTCGGCCCTTATTCAAATGACGAGACAAAATAACAATAGAAAAAAGAGTCCGCCAAGCGGGACCCGCTGTCCTCTGGAGCTTTTGTTTCATGGGACGAAAGTTTTTTGAAATAAGAAATGCAGGCTGATTGTCATTCAGTCTGCATTTCTGTATTGATAGCCGCGGAAAAAGGGGCCTTGCTGCCGGATTTGTTCAAATAATCGGATCCCCAGCTGCACATAGCCTCCAAAACCGGTAAGATCGTTTCCCCAAAAGGAGTGAGCTGATACTCCACCTTTGGGGGAATAACAGGATAGACGGTGCGGCTTAACAAACCGTCCGTTTCCAGCTCGCGCAGCTGCTGGGTCAGCATTTTCGGTGTCGCCTGTGGAATCAGGCGGTGAAGCTCGCTGAAGCGGAGGGCGCCTTCCACCAGATGAAAGAGTATCAGGGCCTTATATTTTCCTCCGATCAACTCAAGCGTGGCCTCAACTGGACAATGGTAAGTGCTGGGACATCTCATGAGAAAGCTCCTTTCTATCGATTCCTTTTATACGGATAGACAGTATCTTTTTGGGTACTACATACCCTAAAAGTGCATACTTGTTTAAAGGAAAATCAGTGTTATAATTATAGCTGAAGTTGATGGAAACATCAACCCACTGCATGCAGCTATATCAAACAGGTCATATAGAAGATGAAAGGAAAGGAGCGTTTTACATATGAATTTTTTAGACAACGCGAAGAAACGGTATTCGGTACGGAGCTATAAGTCTCAGAAGGTGGAACAGGAAAAACTGGATTTGATTCTGGAGGCGGCCCGCGTTGCACCGACAGCGGCGAACCTGCAGCCGGTGCGGCTGATTGTCGTACAGGAAAAGGAGGGCCTGGCGAAAATCGAAAAGGCCGCCAACATATACAATGCACCTCTGGCTGTTATCGTGTGCGCCGACCACAGCACAGCGTGGACCCGTCCGTTTGATAAGAAGCAGACTGGAGATATCGATGCCTCTATTCTCACCGATCACATGATGCTGCAGGCTTCAGAATTAGGACTGGGAACTGTCTGGGTATGCTATTTTAAGCCGGATATTCTTTCACAGGAATTCAACCTTCCTGAGAACCTGGAACCGGTCAATATCCTTGTGATTGGATATGCTGATGAAGAACCGGCGGATCCGGACAGACATGGGAAGACACGGATTCCGTTGGATACGCTGGTTGCATACGAGAAATTTTCCTGAATACATGATCCACAATTATAATTCATAGCAGAAACGCCATTCTTATTTAAAAATGTAAGAATGGCGTTTTTGCGATTATACGCTGTTATTTCTGCCAAAACATGTTATAATACTTGAGCAATATTAAGATATACATAAAGACAAATCAAGACAAAACAATGCAAGACACAAACACAGATCAAAGGGGGCCTTTTCATGCATAGAATAAAAATGTATACGAAATCTTCATCGCTGAAAAGCAGATTAAAGAGGAATACCGAAAAGGTTACATAGAGATGTTTTCCCCGAAAAATGCGATCAGGGAATACGAGGCCGGGAACAATCATTTAAGCTATGATTTTCTGTTTACACTGGATGGATCCGATTACCATTGGATGCGTGTGGAGACCTATCTGTTTTATTCCGAGGAAGACCGCAGTGTGCATATGTTTTCCTACCGTAAAAATATCGACCAGGAAAAGAAAAAAGAGCTGATGGCACAGACAGACGAAATGACCGGATTTCTTACCAAGACGGCCTCGGAGCGTCTGATCGAGAAACAGCTGATAGAAAAGAAGGAGGAGAAATACGCATTTTTTATCTGTGATATCGATAATTTCAAGCAGGTGAACGACCAGTTCGGCCATGCCTTCGGGGATTACTGCATCTGCAGTTTTACCAAAGCCATACGGGAACATTTTCGAAAGGATGATATTCTCGGCAGAATCGGCGGCGATGAATTTGTTGTCTTCATTCCATACTCGAGTGAAAGCTGGCTGGAAGAGAAAGCCGCTGAATTATCGAAAGCGCTGGAGATGGTTTGTACGAAAGAGCAGTCAAGCTGCCAGGTGTCGGCCAGCATCGGGATTTCGATATCTTCACAGGCGGGGAGCCGGTTTGATCAGCTTTATCAAAGTGCAGATGCCGCACTGTATCAGACGAAGAAGAATGGGAAAAACGGATTTACCATCATGGAGCTTACAGGAGAGAAAGTAGCGGACAGTACAGGCCTGTGATACGGAAGCAATAGCGGACAGCACAGAGCGGTGATACGGAAGCGGCGGCGGAGAAATCCGCCGCCGCTAAAGCATCCGCCAGGCTTACAGTATGCTGCTGTGATAAATATAACTTCCGGCACCCACGAGGAAGGTTTTTCCGTCTATCACAACTTCGGCGTCCACCGGTGTTGTGATCTCATAGCGCCAGAGTGAATCCTGCTTCTTCCACCGGGAGATAATCCGGCCATGCCTCGTGTCGAGAGAGGCCTCAAGCCAGTCGAGACGTGCATCGGGGGCGGGGGCGATCCGGACTTTACTGTATCCCGGATATCCCTCTGCCGGGGTAATTCCCGCCGCACAGCAGTATACCCAGTCCGCCACAGCACCGTAGGCATAGTGATTGAAGGAATTCATGTTCCTGCTCCAGAAATCCCCGTTTTCCATAATTCCATCCCAGTGTTCCCAGACGGTGGTGGCTCCCTTTGTTACCGGATACAGCCAGGACGGATACTGTTCACGCAGCAGCAGGGAGTAAGCCAGATCCGTATGGCCGTAATCGCTTAGCACGTGCAGCAGGTAGGGCGTTCCGACGAAGCCTGTCTGGAGCTTTGTTCCGCATTCTCTTATCATCAGCGCAAGCTGATCCGCCGCTGCCTGGCAGTCTTCGGCCAGATGAAAATGGGCGGCAAGGACACATTCTGTCTGTGTCGTGTAAGTCGGATAGGCCCTGCGGAAAGCGGATACAATGTTTTGAAGGAGCGCTTCATACGCTGCCATGTCTTTTCCCAGAACGAGTCCGGCCTTAATCACCAGGGAAGCCGAATGCGCGTAAAATGCGGAGGCAATAAAGTCTTCTCTGGAGGAACCCTTATAGCTGCCGGTGGGGGCATCGAGTCCCAGCCAGTCCCCGTAATGGACACCGCCGGTCCACAGATATTCCGTCGTGGTATGCGCCGTGATATAATCTACCCATTTTCTCATAGACTCAAACTGGCGGGAGAGAATCTCTGTATTTCCATATGCCAGATATACTGCCCACGGACAGATCACGGCTGCGTCGCCCCAGGCGGCGCTGGCAGGCTGTGTCTTTAGCAGATCCGGGATTACGTGGCCCACATAGCCGTCCTCCCCCTGGTCGGCAGCCAGATCAGCCAGCCATTTTGTGAAGAATTTTTCGGTATCATAGTTCAGGCATGCGGTGCGCACAAATACCTGGGCGTCTCCGGTCCAGCCGAGGCGTTCATCCCTCTGCGGGCAGTCGGTAGGGACGTCGACAAAATTCCCCTTCTGCCCCCAGATGATGTTGTCAAAGAGACGGTTTAAGAGAGGATTGGAACAGCTTAAGCGTCCCGTTCGCTTCATCTGGGAGTGGAGGACCACCGCCGTGAAATTTTCCGGTTTCGCCGCACCGGGACCTCCGGGAAATGCATCGATCCGAATATAGCGAAAACCAAAAAAGGTCAGGCGCGGATGGCAGCTCTGTTGTCCATCACGGCATATACAGCAGTATTCCGCCCTGGCGCTGCGGTAATTTTCCGTATAAAAACAGCCATCCTTATCCAGAACCTCTGCGTGGGAAAGCCGGATCTCTTCCCCGGCTTTGGCATTTACGCTGATTTCCACGTAACCGGTGATTTCCTGCCCGAAGTCTGCCACAACTTCGCCCTTGGGAGTCGTAAAGATGCGGGCCGCCGCAATCCGTTCCTGCTCGCGGATTTCTTCGCCCTGCTGTTCAATCAGCGTTTCATATGGCCCGTTAAAGGTCTCGGCTGTCCCGGAGCATGGAGGGATAAAGGAAGCGTCGTAAATCTCTCCGTCATAGATCTCAGAGAAGCGGACCGCACTTTCGGAAACGGACCAGCTTTCATCAGAGACGATGAAGCTGCGCTGTCCGTCCTCATAGGTGATTTCCATCTGTGCCAGCAGCCCCATGGGGCGGGCGGCCAGGCCCTTCTGGAAGTCCGATGCGGAAAATCCGGGCATGGGACTGTGATACCAGCCCTTTCCGACTGTGACAGTCAGACGGTTCTCCGCCCTGAGTAAATCCGTCACATCATACTCCTGATACTGAAGCCTTTTGTAGTAGGTAGTCCATCCGGGAGCCAGCACAAACTGGCCTATCCTGCGGCCGTTAAGTGCAGCTTCATATACGCCCAGCGCGGTGATAAAGAGACGGGCCTGTTTTACAGTCCGTGACAACGCAAAATCTGTGGAAAATACGGGAGCCGTATTTCCGAAATCGCTTGCTGGCCTGAGCCATTTTGCTTTCCAATCCATAATTAATTCCTCCTGCTTGTGTTTGTCTTGACTTCTAGGATACCAGATTGTAATATGAATAAAAAGAACTGTTTCAGACTAAAAAGGGGGGTGAATTTAACCTGTTATGAGAGAACGGAATACAATTGAACTGAAAGGACTGACAGCGGAGCGGGAGGACAAGATCGTGGTCATGCCTTTCTGCCAGCAGGACGTGGAGATGCATGACCACGATTTTTTTGAACTGGCCTATATTACAGGAGGCAGCGCGCTGCATACGATCAGTGATGCGGACGGAGAGGTGAGATCCGGGGAGGTGAAGGCCGGAGACTATTTTATCATCGATTACGGCAGCAGGCACAGCTACAGGGAATGCAGGGATTTTACTCTGATTAACTGCCTGTTTCTGCCCGAGATGATTGACGATACACTGGCGGACTGCCGGTCCTTTGAAGAAGTGCTGCGGGTGTCCCTGATCCGTTACTATAAATGGTGCTTCGGGCAGCCCTCCGCGAATCGGGTGTTCCATGATGAGGAGGGGAGTATTCTGCCTTTGATCCTGGGAATTCAGGAGGAATACCAGGAGAAAAAAGTGGGATACACAGAGGTATTCCGGTGCCGGCTGACCGAGATCCTGATTCTGACCATGCGGAAAATCGTCTGTGACAGCAAAAAGGATGACAGAGAGAGACAGCCGCGGAGTACGGCGGTGCTGGAAGCGATCCGGTATCTGGATAAAAATTACAGGGAAAGGGCCGTACTGAAGCAATTTTGCCGGGAATACCATTACAGCCAGCAGTATATCAGCCGAAAATTTCGTCAGGAGACGGAGATGACCGCGCTGGAATACCTGCAGAAGATCCGGATTGAGAAGTGCTGTGAGCTGCTGGCTGGCAGTGATCTGTGCATTCAGGAGGCCGCGCGGTCTGTAGGGTATGAGGATGTAAAATTTTTCTGTACGCTGTTTAAAAGGACCTTGAACATGACGCCTGGCGAGTACAGGAAAACTGCTGCCGCTGCCATGCAGTACTGATTTTACGGTTTGATTCCCTGCCGCCGGCGCCGCAACCGGCTGCCGGATTTGTTTGTTATTTTGTTGACAATCTATAAATGCCATTATATAATTAAAGCAGCAAAGGGGCTTGGGGGGACGTTTACGTCCTTTATGGCCTCTTTTTTTATTACATAACTGAGTTTGAAAATTGAAAGGAGAGCAAAGATGAAGTACCCACGGTTATTTTCAGAAGGAAGTATTGGAAACGTAAAAATCAGGAACCGGATTGTAATGTGTGCCCTGGCGATGGGAGTGTCGGACGACAGGCAGTGTATTGGTGAAGATTTTCTGGCCTATCTGATGGAACGAGCGAGAGGCGGAGTCGGCCTTATCGTCCTGGAGAATACCAGGGTTGATGATGAGCACGGTGTGGCGGCGCCCTGGCAGGCCAGTGTTGCCAGAGATGAGCAGATCGCACCTATGGCAGCAGCGGTGAAAGCGCTGCATGAGGAAGGCGTTAAAGTTTTTGCACAGCTTCATCATCCAGGCAGAGAGACCTTCTCCAACTTAAACGGAAACGTCCCTGTCTGGTCATCCTCCAACAGGCCCTGCGGAGTCTGTCAGCAGGAAACTCATGAGATGACAACAAAGGAAGCGGAAAGCGTTATTCAAAAATTCGTTGCTGGTGCGGTGAGAGCGAAAAAAGCGGGAGTGGATGGGATTGAGCTGCACGGTGCCCATGGCTATTTGATTTCCCAGTTTCTGAGTCCCTACACCAACCAGAGAACGGACCGGTTCGGCGGTTCCTTTGAGAACAGGCTGCAGTTTGTGAAAGAAATTATCGAGGGGATCCGTCGGGAATGCGGCACAGACTTTACGCTTGGAATCCGGCTGACTGTCGATGAATTGCTGGCGCCCAATGGCGTACAGGAGTATCTGACCCTGGAGGAAGGTGTCAAAGTCTGCAGGGAACTGGAAAAAATGGGTCTGGATTTTATCAATGTATCCAATGGAATCTACGAATCCTTTAATTCCCTGTCGGAGCCAACCACCTACCCGCAGGGCTGCCGGACGCAGAGAATCCTGGCTGTGAAAAAGGCTGTAAGCATTCCGGTTATCGCCGTGAACATGGTGAAGGAACCCTGGTTTGCGGAGAAGATGCTGGAAGAGGAGATGGTCGATTTTGTCGGACTTGGCCGTGCCGTTGTGGCAGATCCAGAATGGCCATTAAAGGCAGCGCAAGAGCGCGAAGATGAGATAAACCGCTGTATTTCCTGTACGTTTTGTTTTGAGACTCTCGTCAGTGATACAATTGCCGGGAAGGGGCCTGTCAAATGTGCGGTGAACCCCAGAGCGGGCAGAGAGTGTAAATATCCGGCTCATGAGAAAGACGGCGCGGGAAGAACGGTTGTGGTTGTGGGAGCCGGAGTCGGCGGCCTGGAAGCGGCGCGCGTGCTGGGAGAGAGAGGCTTTCACGTTGTTGTATTGGAAAAGGAAGGCCGTGCAGGCGGCCAGATCAACATTGCGGACCGCCCGCCTCATAAAGAGAAGATGGACTGGATCGTGGAATATGAGCTGTCGCAGCTTAAGAAATATGACGTACAGATTCTCATAAATACGGAGGCGGATGCCGGCCGGATTGCCTCCTATGCTCCTTACGCTATTGTACTGGCTACAGGAGGCACACCCATCAAGCCGTCCTCCATCCCCGGCTCTGATCTGGAAGAAGCGGTCACCTTCAAAGAGGTGCTTTGCGACGAAAAGGTGCTGGAAGGCCGGAAAGTAACCGTGATCGGCTCCGGAGCCACCGGACTGGAAACCGCGGAATTTCTGTGTGCCAGGGGCAATGAGGTGACTATTGTGGAGATGCTGGATTCCATTGGACAGGGCGTCTATGTCCAGCACTATCTGGATGCTATGGACAAACTTTCTAAGTATGATATTACATACAAACCAAAGACCATTCTGGCAGAGATTAAGAAGGATGCGGCCGTTCTGGAACATTTGGAGGACGGCACTTTCGAAGAGTATCCTTCCGATTACGTAGTTCTTGCCATGGGCGTAAGATCTGTCAATCCCCTGGAACAGGCGTGTAAAGAAATCTGTGATAAAGTAATCGTCGCAGGAGATGCGAAACAGGTTGGAAGAATTGAAGGAGCCGTAAGAAGTGGATTTGAAGCGGCTTATACATTGCAGTAAAAAAGCTGTCTGCGTCAGCAGAATCAGGCGGACCGGAAGTTCGGCAGGCTTCTGGAATAAAAATGATGAAAGCGAGGAACGGAAGATGACAATAGAAAAAATCGAGAATATGTGCGGCGGAGAGGGCTGTGTCGTGATTAAGCACATTTTAGGAAAAGAGGAGTTAAACGGGAAATGCGGTTTGTATGCAGAGGTCACAATCGGGAAAGGATGTTCTCTCGGTTACCATGAACATCACGGAGAAAGCGAAACATACTATATTCTGTCGGGAAAAGGAGATTATAACGATAATGGCGCAATACGTCCGGTAACTGCCGGTGATGTGACGTTTACTCCATCGGGCAGAGGGCATGGATTGGTGAATACAGGAGATGACGATCTGATCTTTATGGCATTGATTATCTTGGATTAAGGCTAAAGAGGCGGTGTGTTAAACTCTGAAAACTTATAGAGTGTGCAGAAAAAATGATGTCGCCGCAGTATAAGACCGTTGGCCGCATCCCTCAATTTTTATTTAAGGGATGCGGTCAACGATAAATTATAAATTTAACATGGAATAACTGGAACATTATGCTGTCAAAATAATAAGCCCATGCAGCCCATACCCCAGGATATACTTATATTCGCAAGTCTCCAAATGCAGCTTCATGTACTGATCAAAGCTCTCCTTTGTTAAATTATTTAGCTGTTCCCCTCTCATATAAGCCGTGCCGTCTGATGTCAGGTGATGAAGAATTTTGAGCTGATGGTCATGTGCAGTCTTTTCAATCTCTTCCGGCAGCAAATAGGTAAAAGGATCGTTCTCACCTCTGGTGCTATAAAATTTTAACACATCCCCCATATTCTCCAGTTTCGCATTAAGGTTTAATTGTAATGCTGCCATGAAATTAATATAGGAAATAACTAAAACCCCGTTCTTTTTCAATAACCGCAGACATTGCTCCAGAGCCATGTTCCGGGCCTTTTCATCCAGATGGTAAAATGCCCCCATGCAGAGTACGACATCAAAAGAATGATCTTCATATGGATTCATTTCACAAATGTCTCCGACGAAAATGTCGTCCAGCAATGGCTTCTGCATTTGCTTTTGCCGCATGATATCCACATTGCGTGGTACAATATCACTCGCAATGACGGCATTTCCCCGTCTGGCCAGTTCGAAGGCGTAATTCCCGGTTCCTGCGCAGCCATCAAATATCCTGCTGTGAGGGGGAAGGACGCGATCAAAATAGTACATGGCAGTTAGCCATTCATCCCTTTCACACCAGTTTCTGAGGCGATTTGATTAAATCCTCCAGCGTAATCCCATCCAAATACTCATTAATGATCGTATCCAGTTTCTGCCATACAGGCCGCGTCAGGCAGCATTCAAGCCGGGAGCATTCCGCATAGGATTCTTCCACGCAGGCAACCGGTGCCAGACTTCCCTCTGTCAGACGCAGAATCTCGCCCAGAGTGTATTCACCGGGCTCCTTCGTCAGGCGGTAACCGCCGCCTTTTCCGCGCAGGCCGGCCAGAAGCTGATTCTGAACGAGGACCTTTATGATAATCTCCAGATATTTCTCGGAAATGTCCTGACGGTTCGCAATTTCTTTCAGAGGAACGTACCTGTCGGTGTTCTGCTGCGCCAGATCCAGCATAACCCGCAGCGCGTAACGTCCCCTCGTTGAAATCATCATTTGACACCCCTCCCTTCCGCAATACCAGTACCGGGCGGCACTGGTTATATAATCCTATTATACAACAAGGTAAATAGGATTATCAATAGCAAATATAGTTATAAACCTATTGACAAAGTAGGTTTATAATATTATGATGAATATAACCAAGTGAATAAGTAGGTTATTGAGAGAAAAGCCTTTTTCAGGCGGAATGGAGGACTATATGTCAAAACGATTGCTGGAAGTAAATGGATTATCAGTCAATGTGGAAGATAAAGAGATTTTGCATGGAATTAATCTGGAGATTAAAAAGGGGGAGACTCACGTGCTGATGGGGCCGAACGGAGCGGGTAAGTCCACTCTGGGTTATGCGCTGATGGGGAATCCGCGCTATGAAGTGACGAAAGGAGATATCTGGTTTCAGGGAAAGCGGATAAACGAAGAGCCGGCTGATAAGCGGGCTAAGGCAGGATTGTTTCTTTCCTTCCAGAATCCGCTGGAGGTTCCGGGCCTTCCGCTGGGCACATTTATCCGCAGCGCTGTGGAACAGCGCAGGGGCGCCAGAGTGCGGCTGTGGGATTTCCGCAAGGAGCTGGAGAAGGCCATGGAACTGCTGCAGATGGACCGGGCCTATGGAGACCGCGATTTAAACGCAGGGTTTTCCGGCGGTGAGAAAAAGAAAGCGGAGATTCTTCAGCTTCTGCTCTTAAAGCCCAGTCTGGCCATACTGGATGAGACGGATTCCGGTCTGGACGTGGACGCGGTCCGAACCGTGTCCCAGGGCGTGGAGGAGTACCAGAAGGGCCGGGACGGAGGTCTTCTGATTATCACCCACAGCACCCGGATTCTGGAGTCCCTGCGTGTGGACAAAACCCACATTATGGTAGACGGCAGAATCGTGAAGACAGGAGACGGTTCCCTGGTGGAACAGATTAACAAACATGGGTTTGAACAATATTTGGATCAGGCGGGCTGTTAGAGAGCGTTTGACGAAAAGCAATTTTCAGATACACTCCAGTCCGCGCATCCGGAAAGGATGGAAGAGAGAGATGGAAGAAAAAACATATGTAAATGATATCGACAGAAGTATTTACGACATCCGAAATGAAGAAACGGATGTTTACCGTATAGAGGAAGGCTTAAAGCCGGAGATCGTGGAGCAAATCTCAAAAGAGAAGAAGGACCCGCTTTGGATGGAGCTGTTCCGCCTAAAGTCCCTGCAGATATACAATAATATGAGCGTTCCCGATTGGGGTCCCTCCCTGGAGGGCCTGGATATGAGCCACATCGCCACGTATGTGCGCCCCAACACAAAGATGAAGACGAAGTGGTCCGATGTGCCTGAGGAGATCAAGGATACCTTCGAGCGTCTGGGAATCCCCCAGGCGGAGAGGAAATCCCTGGCTGGCGTAGGCGCCCAGTATGACTCGGAGCTGGTCTATCACAATGTCCGCCAGGAGGTGGCGGAGATGGGCGTGGTATATACGGACCTGGAAAGCGCCATGAAGGGGGAATACGCGGACATGGTGAAAAAGCATTTCATGAAGCTGGTGAAGCCTTCGGATCACAAGTTTGCAGCGCTCCACGGGGCCGTCTGGTCAGGTGGTTCCTTTGTCTATGTGCCGCCGGGAGTTTCCGTGGAAATACCGCTGCAATCCTATTTCCGGCTGAACGCGCCGGGAGCGGGGCAGTTTGAACATACACTGATCATCGTGGATGAAGGGGCGGACCTTCACTTTATCGAGGGATGTTCCGCACCTAAATATAATGTGGCCAATCTTCACGCTGGCTGTGTAGAACTGTTTGTGGGAAGGAATGCGAAGCTTCGTTATTCCACGATTGAAAACTGGTCTAAAAACATGTATAACCTGAATACCAAGAGGGCCCAGGTGGAGGAAGGAGGCACCATCGAATGGGTGTCCGGTTCCTTTGGCTCCCATGTTTCCTACTTATATCCCATGAGCATCCTGAAGGGCCGCGGGGCCAGAATGGAGTTCACCGGAATCACCTTTGCGGGTGAGGGGCAGAATCTGGACACAGGCGCGAAAGTGGTTCACGCCGCTCCGGAGACAACCTCCTATATGAACACCAGATCCATATCCAAGAGCGGGGGCGTAAGCACCTTCCGCAGCTCCGTGGTGGTGGCCAGGGGGGCGAAGAACAGCAAATCGGCTGTCCCCTGCCAGTCCCTGATGCTGGACCGGATATCAAGGTCGGACACGATTCCTGCTA
>OATU01000620.1_pt1 | contig 29473 bp, 37 predicted proteins | sample 1516711 | NCBI WGS metagenome assembly OATU01 (sample SAMEA2579971, study PRJEB22360) | human gut metagenome | biome: human gut; feature: human-associated habitat; material: faeces | place: Denmark | collected 2008/2010 | reverse complement strand
AAAACCTCTGGGAGCTTCGGCGGCTTTGCAGTCTGCAGCCGCCAGCTCCATCAGCGCACGCTGTCCAGTCCGTTTTCCGAAGAGATACTCTCTGGCGCTGCAGGGGCCGGCGGCTGCGGCACAGTCGGAGAAATTGAAATAGTAAGGCCCGCAGGCATGGACGTGGGAGAGATAGGCTGCAATATTGCGGATCTTTTCTTCGTGATAAAGGGAGGAAAAGGCACCGTCGGTCATGCCGTTTAGGATCTCTATGGTATTAAAGAGGCAGAGCCCGGCGTGGCGGTAATACTGGGGGCCTTCGTCGCAGCAGCCGTCTGTCCCGTACTCCGCCAGAAAGTAGTCGGCGCTTTTAGCGGCCTTTAACAGGATCTGCTGCCGGATTGTCTCATCCTCTTCCCAGAGCGCCGCGGCCATGAGTACGTTTTGAGTGGACCAGATGGTCCAGTTGTTCATATGGCTCACTCCATCGCCCATCCACCAGAAGTGACAGTTTAAATAGGGCGTAAAGATCCGCTCTTTCAGGCATTGGATGACCCGTTCCACGATCAGGGAACTGACCCTATCAAGCTCGTCTTTCAGGAGCCAGGCGGTCACGGCCAGCACGGCTCCTGTTTCCGCCGCAAAGAGATCAATTACAGGCCGGGAGGTGTCGGGAAGGGGAAGGGGAGGCGTATCCCGGATATAGGAATTGTGAGGAGGAAGCTGCCATGCCGTTTCCTCACAGATCAGATAGAGCCCGTTTATGATATCATCCAGATATGTCCCGTTATGCTCCAGGGCCTCGGCCAGAGCCAGTGTGCCAAGGAGCGTCCGTCTGGCAAACTGTTTATCCTCAAACAGCACCCGGTTTCCGGAGCGGGTATATTCCAGAAAGTCCGAGGCAAGGATCTGGGGCCATACCACAGGGCAGATTGCATCAGCATCACTTTTTGCGCGTGCAGACAGCTTATCAGGAAGGCCAGTCCAGGCCCTTCGGTCAGAGGCGGGAGAAAATGGGATAAAAGGTGTCAGTTTCAGAGCGCTGGATGCTGCGATTTCATAAAACATGGTAGAGATTCCTCCTTATGATTCCTCCGGCGTATTCATATGCGCCTGGATAAATTCCCTGGGTGAGATTCCTTCGACTTTTTTAAATACTTTGCTGAAGTAAAAAGCGCTCTCAAAGCCCAGCCGGTCCGCCGCCTCATAGATCTTCAGATCCTGCTCCAAAAGCAGCGACTTGGCGCGGGAGATCTTTCTCTGGGTGATATATTCGGAAAAGCCCATGGAGCAGGTCTTTTTAAACAGAGTGCTTAAATAATTGGGGCTCAGGCCAAAGACCGCCGCGATCTCATTGAGGGTAAGGCGTTCCTCGATATGATTGATAATGTATTTCTGAACGTTTAGGATCACATGGTCTTTATAGGTTTTGCGCCGTGTTTTTAAGGCCTCGCAGAGGCCGTCCCGCAGCAGTTCCAGCCACTGGACGATCTGAAATACGTCCTTCATGCCGTAGATGGAGCGGTAGCCGTCAGGGCTGGCGGCAAAGATATCGCCTAAGAGCTCCTCACCCTCCGGCAGAAGGGAAAGGGCCAGATACAGGATGCTGCAGGCGCCGTCCATGGTCTGGAGCCGCCGTTGGGGATTGGCTGCAAAAAGCTGGGAGATAGCTGTCAGTGTATCATAGAGGGCATCCGTGTCAAACTCTTCAAAGGCCCGTGTCAGATCCTCCTTAAAAACAGACAGGTTGAAGGCATTCTTCATGGATCCTGCGGCTGTCTGCATAAAGGAGACAAAGGGATCCTCCTCGCTGCACAGATTAAAGGCCTGCCTGGCTTCCTGGTAGGAAAGACTGATGCAAAGCGGATCATCCACAACATCTCCTAACCCGGCAGTCAGCTGTACGTTAAAATAATTCCGAACCATGGCTCCGGCGTTGTCCAGCGCCGCCGTAACAGTCTGCACGCCGGAAGCGTCATTTTCCTGAAAATTAAAGATCAGGGCAAAACGTGTCTTATCCAGGGATATAACATGGCAGCCTCCGTACCGGATCAGGATTTCCCGCATCATCTGCAGGCTGCTGGAATAAAGATTCATCTGTCCTGATGCATCCAGCAGGCTGGGCGAGCGGCTGATAAATTCTCCATGGCAGGCCAGATACCGGCTGTCGGAAAAAGCAAGTCCGAGATCCTTCGCCTGGATGGAAAACTGTTCCCGGTTTTCAAAGAGGTTGTGAAGCAGACGCATGAAAAATTTGTCATGGTAGCTTAAAAGAGTGGGCTGGCCCGGAGCCTGGCGGAAGGATTCTCTGGCTTTCAGCTCTTCTAACCGTTCCATGGCTTTTTCGACGGAGGTTTTCAGAGAGGGGGGATCCAGCTCCAGCTTGACCAGGTAGTCAACTGCCTGGCAGCTCATAGCCTCTTTGATGAGAGAAAATTCCTCATAGCTTGTGAGGATGATAAAGAGGGGAATGGGGCCAAATTCCTCTCTGCAGGTCTTTGTCAGCTCCAACCCGTTCATTACCGGCATTTTAATATCGGTGATTACGATCTGGGGCTGATACTGCCGGATCATTTCCAGGGCAGCCTTTCCGTTCATGGCAGTCCCGCAGATCTCAATGCCAAGCTCCTCCCATTGAAGCATGGATTTGATTCCGATCTGAACCAGTGGTTCATCGTCAACGATCAGTAATTTTGTCATAATATCTCCCCCTGTGCCGTTTCATACGGCAGTGTAATAGTCATACAGGTATATTCTCCCGGAACGCTCTTTATGGAAATGCCGTATTCCGGGCCGCAGTCGTAGCGGATCCGCTGGTTTACATTGCTGATCCCGACCTGGCGGAAAAAGTCGGCGGAAGGCTTTTCATTCCCGGCAAGAACCTTCTTTATGGTGTCCTTATCCATTCCCACGCCGTTATCGCGCACCTGTACCAGAAGGAGTCCTCTTCCCGACGGATCCGTTTCAGAACGGGCCGTAATCTCGATTTTTCCCACACAGCCCTTTGGCTCAATGCCATGGAATAAGGCGTTTTCCACCAGAGGCTGCAGGGTAAAGCGATGGATCAGGCACTGGTACAGTGATTCATCCGCCACACATGAAAGGGTGATGCTGCCGCCGTAGCGGTACTGCTGGATGAGAAAATAATCCTTTACAAGAGCCAGCTCTTCCCTCAGGGTGATCCGTGTATGAGCGCCCTTTGAGATACTTTTCAAAAGACGTGCCAGGGCGGTTGTCATTTCGCTGATGCCGGACGCGCCCTGAATGGAGGCCATCCACTTGATGGAGTTCAGGGTATTGTAGAGGAAATGAGGGTTAATCTGGCTTTGGAGGATCCGGTATTCCAGATCTCTGCGCTCTTTTTCATCCTGGATCCGCTTTCCGATCAGGGCGGACAGGTCGGCGGACATCCGGTTGATTCCCCTTCCGATATCGCCAAATTCATTTTCCCACTGGATGGAGGGATCCGGAGAAAAATCACCGCCTGCTACCGCCTGGATGCGTTCTTTCAGAAGGTGAACCGGGCAGCCGATGGAGCGGTTGAGCAGAAATAAAAGAAACAAACCTACTAAAAGGATAAAGACCGCGATCCCCAGAAGGATCAGGATATAGAGGGCGCTCTGGGCTTCCATGAAAGACTGGGACAGCAAAAGGGACACACTCCAGCCGTAGTCTCCGATGGGGCATGAGATCAGGGTACGTTCCCTGCCGCCCTGAAGGGGCCGCACGGTGGAGACGGTGGTTTTGCTGTGAAAGGCATGGTCTTTTAAGGTGTCTGTGACCTCAAAAGAGGGGGTAAAGGGATGCAGGGAATCATCCTCATAGAGCCAGGTTTGTCCGGCGATGGTCAGATAAAGAGCAGAGTCCTTTTCCATGGGAAAGGATTTCAGATAGTCCAGAATGAGCCGGTCTGATATGGACATATAGATCCATCCGGCCTGACTGGAACGGTAGCGTCCTGATACGGGGGCGGCAGCCGGGAGGATCAGCGAGCCGTTTCCCGGCAGGAAGGGATCTTCCATCAAAGCTGATCGATCCAGGTTCCCATCCCCGAAGATCTCCTGAAACCACGTTTCCTTTGTAAGCTCCTGCACGGAAATGCCGGTGACTGTGGAGGTGGTATCGCAGATCTGCATATAGCTGCAGCTGTTTAAGGGAGAAAGAAGGATGCGGCTGATGTATTCGGAGGAATGTGTGTTGTAATATTCCTCTTTTAAGCGTTCATAGGTGTGCAGAGCCACGCTTCTGAGGCCGGAATTTTTCTCGGAGATACCGGGCATACGGGTCTGGTCCTGAAAGGCATCCAGATAGGCGGCAATATCCGTGTTAAAAGAGCACCATCTGTAAAAGGAAAGAATATTTTCCAGATCTCCGGCCGTATTGTCACAGATGATGCGCAGGCTGTATTCGGCAGACTGGATCTGATTTCTCTTTAACAGAGACTGAAAGACAAAAGAGCAGACAGCTACTGTAAAAATCGCGATAGAGCAGGTGACTGCTGTAGTATACAGGATGATCTTGCCGCGTATGGTCTTTGGAAGAACCGGTCTGAGCATAAAATGCGCCCCCTCTCGTTTGCTTTTCCATAAATTACTATAATATTAAAGGGATTTTTTGTCAAATGAATACAATTGTAAGAAAAGATGGACTATCGTAAAAAAATACAGGTTTTTTAGAAAAATTGCATGAACGAAATAAAATCCAGAAAAAAAGGCATTTTTTTGGTGCATTTTACATTCATTCCCAGAGATCCAGCTTGTATAATAAAGCCATAACAAAGAGAGGAACAAGTTTAAGGAGGAGATAAGATGATGAAAAAACGTTTTGTAAGTATGGCACTGGCAGTTTCTATGGCAGGAAGCCTGACTGCCTGCGGAGGGGGAGCGGCAAAGACAGAGAGCGCGGCCGCATCAGCAGGCGAGACATCTGCAGAGGCAGCAGGGACAGAGCAGGCGGCAGCTGACGGAAAGACCCATTTAAAATGGGCCATGTGGGATAAGGACCTGACCGTATATTACAAGGCTCTGGTAGAGGCATATGAAAAGGCGCATCCTGACGTGACCGTTGAACTGGTAGATTTGGGAAGCTCCGACTACAGCACCGTCCTTACTACGCAGCTGACCGGAAACGGTGCGGATTTTGACGTGGTATCCATTAAGGATGTGCCCGGATATATGGCTCTGGTCAATAAGGGCGTTCTGGAACCTCTGGATTCCTATATCGAAAAGGACAGCGTGGACTTAAGCGGCTATAAAGGTCTGACTGATCAGGTAAAGGTAGACGGCAAGATGTATGAGCTGCCATTTAAGAGCGACTTCTGGGTTGTATATTACAATAAGGATGTATTTGACAAGGCTGGTGTGGATTATCCTACCAATGATATGACCTTTGAGGAGTATGATGAGATCGCAAAGAAACTGACCAGCACAGAACCAGGACAGGAAGTATACGGTGCTCACTACCATGTATGGAGAAGTACGGTGCAGATGTTTTGCATGATCGACGGAAAGCACACCATTCTGGACGGAAACTATGACTATCTGAAGCCGTACTATGACATTGTATTAGACGAGCAGGAAAATGGCGTATGCCAGGATTACGCAACCTTAAAGACCTCGAACCTCCATTACTCCGGCGCTTTCTCTCAGGGCAACGTAGGTATGATGAATATGGGTACCTGGTTTATTTCCACTCTGATCGATAAGGTAAAATCCGGTGAATACGCAGACTGCGCCAACTGGGGCATTGTAAAATATCCTCACCCTGAAGGAACCCAGGCAGGTTCTACCGCAGCTCAGATCACTTCCTTAAGTATTCCTGCCAGCGCGCCCAACAAGGAGGCTGCATGGGAGTTCATGAAGTTCGTATGCGGAGCAGAGGGCGCAGAGGTCTTAGCCTCCACCGGTAACTTCCCGGCTATCATGACCGCAGAGACGATGGATACCATTGCTTCCACCGAAGGTTTCCCGGAGGATGAAAACAGCAAGGCGGCCCTTGAGACGGCAAATCTGTATCTGGAAATGCCGGTAGACGTAAAGAGCCCTGAGGTAGAGACTGTATTAAATGAGGCTCACGACAGCATCATGGCAGGAAATATGACCGTAGAAGAGGGAATTGCCGATATGAATGAGAGAGTAGCGGCCATTCTGGGTCAATAGGCATGAGACTGAAAACAGAAGGGTAAAAGACGAGGCAGACGGGATCAACCGCCTGCCTCATTTAAAGAAAGAGGTAGATGAATATGGGAAAGACAAAAGCCGTTGATCCGGCAAAGGTCAGAGAAAAACTGAATATTCTGGAGCCCCGGCTGGCCGAGCTTTTAAAACAGGCCGATGAAGAGACGGATCCGAAAAGAAGGATAAGGCTTGGAAAGAAGGCAGACCAGGTTCGTGACAGGATCCGCCAGGCAAAGACGGGAGAGAGATTCAGCCGCCAGACCAGGAGAGATCTGATCGCCTATTCCTTTATTGCTCCAAACTTTATCGGCTTTGCCGTGTTCACTCTGGGGCCGGTGCTTTTTGCCTTTATACTGGCATTTTTTAAATGGGACGGCAACAATCCCATGGATTTTGTGGGATTGGATAATTTTATGCAGATGGTGGGAAATCAGCGTTTCCTGGCCTCCCTTAAAAATACCGTTGTGTACTGTGTGGCTACGGTTCCCATCACGCTTTTTGTGGCCCTGGGGCTGGCGGTTCTCTTAAACCAAAAGGTCAGAGGACGCAATTTCTTCCGCACGGTCAGCTTCTTCCCCTATGTTGCCTCTCTGGTAGCTGTAGCGGCTGTGTGGAATATGCTGTTTTCCCCTGCAAAAAGCGGGCCGGTGAACATGATCCTGTATCAGCTGGGCGTGGCGGCCAAGGCGCTTCCAAAGTGGTCTGCTGACAAGGACTGGGTGATGTTTACAGTGGTTATGTTCTCGGTCTGGAAGAATATGGGATACTATATGGTCATCTATCTGGCAGGCTTACAGGGCATCAACAGTGAGCTTTATGAGGCCTGCAGCCTGGACGGAGCCAATGCGTGGCAGAGATTTCGCTATATTACCTGGCCTCAGCTGCAGCCTACAACATTTTTTGTCACCATTATCCTTACTATCAACTGTTTTAAAGTATATGACATCGTATATATGCTGGCAGGGGGAAGCACAGGCGTGTTAAATGAATCTGCCATTGTTTTAGTATACCATATTTACGAAGAAGCCTTCCGAAACTGGAATCTTGGTTACGCAAGCGCGGTGGCGATGGTGCTGTTTGTCATTGTTCTGGCCATTACCCTGGTACAGTTCCGTGGGGAAAAGAAATATGCCAATTAAGGAGGAGCCCCAAAATGAAGATAAAAAATACGAAAACAAGAGCCATGAGGGTGTTCCTCTATATGGTGCTGGTCTTTTTGGCCTTTGTGATGCTGGTGCCATTTGCGTGGATGCTTTCTGCTTCTTTTAAGCTGGATAAGGATGTATTTATTTTCCCCATTCAGTGGATTCCCGAACATCCAAGATGGCAGAATTATGTGGATATCTGGACCAGGATTCCGCTTCTTAGGTTTGTTATCAATACGGTGAAGCTGACATTGATCGTCACCTCTTTACAGCTTTTGACCAGCAGCTTTGCAGCATACGCTTTTTCAAAACTCAGTTTCAAGGGCAAAAATACCCTGTTTTTAGCCTACATTGCAACCATAGCCGTTCCCTGGCAGGTATACATGGTGCCGCAGTTTATGATGATGCGTTCTATGGGACTGGCGGATACCCATCTTGCAATCATCTGCCTTCAGGCTTTTTCCGCCTTCGGTGTGTTTATGATGAAGCAGTTTTATGAGGGAATCCCCACAGAACTGTGTGAGGCGGCCAGGATCGACGGCATGAGCGAGTACCAGATCTGGTATCGGGTGATGCTGCCTCTTGCAAAGCCGGCGCTGTCTACTCTGACGATATTCACCTTTGTAAACACTTGGAATGACTTCCTTGGGCCATTGATTTACCTGACTACGGAGTCAAAGAAAACGCTGCAGCTGGGGCTGCGTATGTTTATCAGCCAGTTTGGATCAGAGTACGGGCTGATCATGGCCGCCTCAGTGCTGAGTCTGATTCCGGTACTGATTGTGTTCCTGTCTCTGCAGAAATACTTTGTGGAGGGCGTGGCGGCTTCCGGCGTAAAGGGATGACCGGCTGCGGCTTCGGAACAGGGCACTGACGGGCTGCGGAGAATGAGATTTTGAGGGAAAGGAAACAGATATGAGCTGGATCGGAAAAGACGCTCTGGAGAAAAAACCGGAGCTTACAAAAGAAGAGGCGGGCCGTGCGCTGGATAGGGCCTGCAGACAGATTTTAAAGAACCTTCCTGTGTTTACAAACCATTTTCAGAAAGCATACAGCGAGAATGGGTTTTATGCCCCTGCGGAAAATGAGGACTGGACTCCGGGCTTTTGGACCGGGGAGATATGGCTGGCTTATGAGCACACGGGAAATGAGGCGTTTAAGCGTGCGGGAGAGCTCCAGATGGAAAGCTTTCTAAAGAGGATCAATGAAAAAAGGGATGTAGAAACGCATGATCTGGGATTTATGTATTCCCCCTCCTGCGTGGCAGGCTATAAGCTGACGAAAAGTGCGGTGGGACGGGAGGCGGCCATCAAGGCGGCAGAGGAGCTGATTACCCGTTTTCACGAAAAAGGCCAGTTTATTCAGGCATGGGGGCCGTTGGATGCCCCGGATAACTATCGTCTGATCATCGACTGCCTGTTAAATCTGCCCCTTCTTTACTGGGCTTCTCAGGAGACGGGAGATCCCAAATTTAAGGATATCGCAGAGCGTCATATCCATACGGCACTTGCAAATGTGATACGGCCCGACTTTTCCACCTGGCATACCTTTTTCTTTAACCGTGAGACAGGCGCACCGGATCATGGTGCCACCTGCCAGGGATACCGGGACGGCTCCGCCTGGGCCAGAGGACAGGCCTGGGGGATCTACGGAACGGCCATCGGGTATAAATATACGAAACGGGAAAGCTATATCCCCATTTTTGAAGGGGTTACGGATTATTACCTGAATCATCTGCCGGAAGATCTGATTCCCTTCTGGGATCTGGAATTTGGCGACGGGGATGATCAGCCAAGGGATTCCTCCTCCGCCTCTATTGCAGCCTGCGGGCTTCTTGAAATGGCAAAGTATCTGGATCCTGATAAGGCGTCGGCCTGCCGGTCTCTGGCAGCCCGGTTTATGAAGGCTCTGGCAGACGGGTATGCGGTGAAGGATGAGACAAAGTCAAACGGACTGGTGCTCCACAGTACCTACTCGAATCATTCTCCGTATAATACCTGCAATCACTATGGGGTGGATGAGTGCAATCTGTGGGGAGATTATTTTTATATGGAAGCCCTGACACGGATATATAAAGACTGGAATGTGTACTGGTAGAGCAGTGGTCAGTGTGTATAAACCTGGGGGCGGCAGAGGGATGCCGCTAGAGAGAGGAAACGAGAATGACAGCAAAGGAACTTTTTAAACGGGGAAATGAATTTTTTTTCTTTGATGATCCGGCAGAGACTGCGGCGCTGTGCCGGAAAAAATACCCGGAGGACTGTGCTCATATCATAAGAGTGGCAGACGAGGTGTGCCGAAATTACTTTCTCTTTGATCTGGAGCATGATCTGGAGCGTACCTGGGAGCCGGTGATATTCCCGGAGGACGCCCCCATTGACTGGGAATATCGTCCGGGAAACGATCCGGAATTTACCTTTCAGTTTAACCGGCACCGTTTTTTGATCTGTCTGGGGCAGGCGTACTGGCTTACGGGAAACAGCGCCTATGAGACGCATTTTTTCCGCCTGCTCATGGATTTTATTGACAATATACGGCGTACGCCAAAAACGGAGCAGACGACCTGGCGGATTCTGGAGGCAGGGATTCGGGGAGAAAACTGGGTGAAGGCACTGCGGTATTTTAAGGACAGCCCCTTAATGACGGACGAGCGGGCGGAAAAGATCTGGAAATGCCTGCGGGAGCATGGGGAATATATTATAGAAATGGATTCCCCCTACCGATACATCAGTAACTGGGGAGTCATGGAAAATCATGGCCTTTTTGAAATCGGTATTCAGATGCCGGATCCTGAAACCAGGGAGCGGTTTACCTCCATCGCTCTGGAGCGTATGGCGCGGGAGGCACGTATGCAGATCTTTGATGACGGCGTACAGTGGGAGCAGTCCCCCATGTATCACAATGAGGTGTTTCACTGCTTTGAGGATGTACTTCTTCTGGCCGGAAGAAACGGGATCAAGGCGCCGGATGAGCTTTGGGAAGCAATGAGAAAAATGGCCTGCGCCAACCTGGCCTGGATCAGGCCGGATCATCGGCAGATTATCATGGGTGACAGCGACGATATGGATCTGCGGGATTATATGAGCATAGCTGCTTACCTGTTAAAGGATCCGGTGCTGAAATCTGGAGGATTCTCAGAACTGGATTTTGAGAGCCTGTGGGATATTGGCGTGAAGGGGGCCAGGGAATATGCTTTACTGGAAAGCCGAAGGCCGGATTTTATATCTGCAGCCTTAAATGACAGCGGGAATTATTACATCCGGAGTTCCTGGGAGGAGGATGCAGACCTGCTCCATTTCCACTGTGGAACCATGGGGGCGGGCCACGGTCATTCCGATAAGCTTCATGTGGATCTGATTCTGGCGGGAGAGGATGTGCTGACGGATTCTGGCCGATATACGTATGTGGTGGATCGAGGGAGATTTGAGTTTAAAAACCCGGACGCCCATAATACAGTGACCGTGGATGGGGAATTTTTTACGCAGTGTAAGGATGCCTGGGAATGCTCCAAATTAACCCAGCCGGTCAAGCAGCTGTTTAAGGAAAAGGACGGATACGCCTTTATCCAGGGCGGAAATCTGGGGTATATGCACAAAGGCGTCTTTGTAAATCGGAAAATCGTATCCTTGGGGGACGGTCTTTATGTGATTGCCGATGAACTCTATGGGGGCGGGGATCACGAGATGGAACAGTATTGGAATTTCAGCGAGAGGGGAAGGGCTGCCTATGAAAACGGCAGAGCCGTCTTTACCGGAGAACGGGTAAAGGCAGAGCTCTTATTTGTAAGTCCTGGATGTCAGGCGGCGTTAGGAGAAGGAAAAATCTCCAGACACTACAACCGGTATGAAACCAGGACGCGCCTTGGAGTAAAACGGGCAGGAAAAGGCTTCCAGTCCATGATTACCGTGATAGGAGGAGGAAAAAAAGATAAGGAACGCAGGATACGGGCATCTCTGATTCCCGTAAGGTCAGCTCTGAAGGGCATCACCTACCCGGCATCCATGGCAGAAGCGGTAAAGGTGGAAACGGCAAAGCAGGAATATGTGGTGATCCTCTGCCACCAGGAGGTAAATTCACCCACAGATCTTACGGAAGCCGACGGCTGTATGGGATATGGAAATGTGATTGTTTTTGATAAAAGGAAAAGCTGTACAGGCGGAACGGTGCTTTGCTATTGATAAGGTCTGAAGAAAAAAACTTCATTCCGGTATCGGTATGGCTTTTTAAGGAAATGGGCGTTATAATGGGAGAAACAATGAGGAATTGACGGTGGGAGAAAAATGGGGCAGCATAAGGCAGAGAAGGCCGGAGGATATGAGGCGGATATTGAGAAGTATATAACAGAAAAACAGGGCGTGGACGTAAAACACAGCAAGGCGGATGATTGCCGGGGAAGGCAGGAGGGTGTTTCCTGTTACATCTCAGATGATCCTGCGGCAGCAAAAAAATCTCTCCGGCGCAGGATCAGGGATCAGATCAGCTGTCTGGATCCTTCTTACTGCCGACAGGCGGATCAGAGGATCATCGAGCGGATTGTAAGCTGGGAGTGCTTTAGGCAGGCGGACACAGTATTTTGCTTCGTCGGAACGGATCGGGAGATCCATACAAAGCCTCTGATACAGGCTGCCCTTGATCTGGGAAAGAAAATAGCTGTCCCTAAGTGCGTTTCAAAAGGGATTATGGAGGCACGTCAGATAAGCTCTTTAAATGATCTGGCGCCGGGCAGCTATGGGATCGAGGAGCCGCTGGACACCTGCAGGATCATGCCCCCGGGGTCTGTCTCTCTGGCGCTCATTCCCTGTCTGACCTGTTCCAGGGATGGACGCCGATTGGGTTATGGGGGAGGATTTTACGACCGGTATCTGGAATCAGTGCCGGGTATCCGGGCTGTGCTCTGCAGGGGGAGTTTGATGGAGGAGCAGATTCCCTGTGAATCCCATGATTGTCTCATGGACGCTGTGATCTGGGAGGAGGGGATTCTGGATCTGCGTTTTCCGCGTTATACGGCAGGATCTGACGGGTAAGCGGCTGCCGATTTCATATCATATGTGAAATAAAGACCGCATACTGAAAAAATATTCTGCAAACAGTCATAATCATGGCAGAGCTGCTTATATTGTAAGTAAACACGGACTGTTTGAGGTTTCATATGGTAAAAGCTCAGGAAGCAAGTTCCAGAGGTTTCTTACAGATCAACGTAGTCAATATCCAGAACAATTTTCCCATTCAGAATGCAACCGTAAGCATACGCACCAAGGGAGAGCCTGACCGGGTGCTGGAGGAGGTAAAAACCAATTCCTCCGGCCAGACGGAACAGCTCTCCCTTCCTGCACCTCCGGTGGAATACAGCTTAAGTCCGGGGATCATTCAGCCATATTCCGAATACGACCTTATCATCCGGGCAGAAGGCTTTGATCCCCTTGCCATTTCCGGCACCGAGATCCTGGCAGATTCCAATGCCATCCAGCCGGCGGCCATGACGCCTGTGGGGCGGCAGCAGCCTCCTGAGGATCCGGTGGTGATCCCGGATCACACCCTTTACGGAAATTATCCTCCCAAGATTGCAGAGGATGAGATAAAACCGGTCAATGAAAGCGGTGAGATTGTTTTAAGCCGTGTGGTGGTTCCGCAGACAGTTGTAGTTCATGACGGAGTTCCAAGCGATTCCACAGCCAGAAATTACTATGTTCCCTATCGGGATTATATTAAGAACGTGGCCTCCAGTGAGATCTATTCCACCTGGCCTGAAAGCTCCATTACCGCCAACGTGCTGGCCATCATGTCATTTACCTTAAATCGGGTGTATACAGAATGGTACAGGAACCAGGGGTATGATTTTACCATCACATCTTCTACCGCCTTTGACCATAAGTGGATTTACGGCAGAAACATTTTCCAGAGTATCTCCCAGGTGGTGGATGAAATCTTTGACGCCTACCTTTCCCGCCCCGGCGTCCGCCAGCCCATCCTTACTCAATACTGCGACGGGAGGCAGGTTCAGTGTCCGGACTGGATGACCATACCGAAAGAGGATATAAGCCAAGGGGAGACCCCGGAAAGCCTTATTTTATCTGGTTTTCCGGGGCTTTTGCTAGATAGTAATACATATCAATATGATTCCCGTCTTTGGTATATATGATTTTGTCAACAATGCTTTTAAGAGACGCGTTTTTTTCAGCAATACCCAGATGCTCGGAACGCAGGACGTCCAGGACATCAGATATCCGACTCAACATCAGGGCGTCGTTATATTCTTTCTGAGGCTCAGCCTCCAGGCGGGAGAGCATTTCTGACAGTTCCTGCCGTTCTTTATTCAGCAGTTCCCTGTTTTTCCTGTAATCCTCTTTTGTGTCGATTCCGTCCATATATGCCTCTCTGGCCCGAAGTTCCTTCTGGTCTACTCTGTCCAGCCGGCGCTTAAGCGCCAGTATCTCATCTTCGGACTGAGCGGCAGAGGCATCAGGCTGCCTTAATGTATATTTGACGGTTCCGCACAAAAGCACTCCTTCCAATGCATTCAGCACAGCGGGAGCGATAGACTCCTCCCGGACATAGCAGTTGTGAGCGCATTTCCCCTTAAGATATCCTCCGCACTGAAATGAAAAGGTATCAGGCAGGCTTTTGCGGTGCATAACACAGGAAGAAAGGGAACGGCCGCAGGAAGGGCATTTGACCAGACCAGCCAGCCAATGGCGCGTAACTTCGCTGGGCTTGGCGTTTCGTGGGGTATATTCGCTTTGCCGGCGTGTCTGTGCCCTTTCAAATAACTCCTTGCTGATGATAGCCGGATGATGCCCGGAACGCGTGATCCATTCGGACGGATCGCGTATTTCTTTGGTAGCGTTATTGCACCGGTTCCACCGAATATCGCCAGCATAGGCCGGATTTTGCAGGATATATTCTACGCTGCGCTTTTCGAATGGCTTTCCACGGCCAGTTTTCATACCCTGATGGTTTAGGTATTTTGTGATTGCGAAAATGCTCATCTGCTCATCTGCGTACTTATGGAAGATCAGCCGCACGATCTCAGCCTCTTCGGGAACAATTTCGGGAGTAGCTTTGTGGTATGGGATGCGGTATCCCAGCGGTGGCCGACACTGGTATGCACCCCGCAGGGCATTTTCAGTCATTCCGCGGGTGACGTCCCCAGAAAGCCGGATCGAATAAAATTCATCCATCCACTCAATGATCCGCTCGATCAGGCCGCCGAAAGGCCCCTCGATCAACGGTTCTGATATGCTCACTACATCCACATGGCATTTGTTCCGCAGCATGGACTTATAGACGATGCTTTCCTCCTGGTTGCGGGCAAAACGAGAAAATTTCCACAGCAGGATCACATCAAAAGGATGTGTATCTGATTTTGCAGCGGAGATCATCTGCTGGAATCTGGGCCGCTTATCTGCGCGGCGGCCGGAGATCCCGTTTTCAATATAAATAAATTCTGGTGGCACAATCATATTGTGACTTTTGGCATATTCCAGCAGCAGCCTCTTTTGAGAATCCGGGGAAAGCTCCTCCTGCTTATCAGTGGAAACCCGGATATAAAGAGCTGCTGTTTTTAATTCATTCTCAGTCATTATCTCATCTCCTGTTCTGAATCTATATGATTTTCAGTTAAAAAAAATACGCCCCTTGTCAGGACGTACCGGAAATGATAGAATACAGGTGGTTAATGTAATTGTATCTTTCCGGTATATTCTGGGAAGAGAATCATCCATGTAAAGCCGATCGGTACGCCAATGCCGGACGGTTTTACTTTTGCGTGTCTGCCCTTGCGTCATCGGGCGGGATGTGTTATATTAGAAACACAAAGGGAAAGCCAGAGTTAAGATCTCGTAGATGAGACTCACAAGAGCTGCAATGAAGAGACCTATTTGGATTAAATCTGAATAGGTAGCATAAATGTGTGTCCTCCTATCGCTGAAAGAGGAGGACACCTCCCCAATGCAGAGGAGGGGTAGGCTACCTATCGGTGTACGCTGACTGCTCATAAGGTGAGCACAGTACAGTACGATTTAAAACATTTTTATATCGGCCGTCACTATTGGAAGTAGTGGCGGCTATTTTAATACGCCTCTATTTTGGGAAAATTCCAGAATCAAATGAGCATTATCCCGTATCAGTCGTTTGAAATATTCAATTTCTACTGCGGAGTATCCAGAAATATTTCCCCAGGTATAGTCCGGCAGATAGCAGGTAGCATTATGAAAGCCACCATGTTCATCAGGGGTCTCGATATAAACCTTAACCCGTCCATCTGCGTTCATTTCAGAATATGTAATTTCAGTGTTATCATTAAGTGTTAAATAAGGATACATCATAAAGATCCCCTCTCTGTATGTGTTACCTAAGCAAATGCTTGATGTTAATAGACAGATCCCAATAGATACCAACTCGGATATCGCTTTCAAAAAGAAATCGGATAGGGTCAAATTTGGAAGGATCTTATTCGTTTAAGTATACAATGAGTAAAGGGATGTTGCCCCGAATCACCAGTGAACCGGGGCAATCGTTTAGGTGCGCTGTTTTTGCTGATAGAGTGCAGTTAAGGAATTCTGAAGCACCTGCGAAAAGTTAATATGATTATTTTCAGCGAATGTGTTGAGCCATGCAGGAATGGTAAGATTTTTTCTTACTGCCTTTTCGCCGTATTTTTCAGCATAAGCGTCTATATCCAAAACCAGCATACTTACAAAGCCACCGGGGTCTGGAGTAATGCTTTCAATGGGACTTGCTTCGGGGGCGGTTTTCCCGTCCTCTAATTCGTCGAGAACCCAGCCGGAAGCGGCATCTGTACCCATCAGAATAGCTTCTGCCAGGGAGTCCCCTTCACTGACACAGCCGGGAAGGTCTGGAACTTCAACGGTAAACCCTCCTTTTTTTTTCTTCGCAAGGATAGAAACAAGCGGGATAAGTTAATTTCATAAGAACCTCCTTTATTGTAGGCAGTACCGGGTTCTTCTGATTTCTGATGGATTCGGCTGAGCGCAGCCATATTATAGAATTGACCGTCAATCAGTTCAGCCCGTGTACCTTCTGGCAGGAACCAATAATCTTTTGAATTATACTGTTCTTTGGGTAATGGCATAAACACACATCTTTTCTATGGCAATCGGTTATTGTTGATTTGTGTCTCAATTTGCTTTATTTAGCTCTGCGATTTCTGCGATACCATTTGATACTGATGATTCGTCCGCCACTTTTTTCTGTAGTTCCAGAGCGCGCCTGTAAGATTCTACTTCCGAATCAATATCTAATTCAGACGATATGCTTGTAGTAGGCTTACTGTCCTGCTGTGAGCACTTGGCAGCCACATCCATTACAAAATCTAGAATAACAGATCGTTCTTTCTCTCCCAGCTTCGCAAATTCTGCAATAAAAGCATATTCCCTATCAGAAAAACCGTATTTTTCAGCTAACGCTTCTAAAAGGGAAGCTGGAGTTTCTATGAACATTTCCCCGTTTCCTGTACGAAGCCATTCTTCGTTAACACAGAATTCTCTACAGATAGAAAGTATCATTTGTTCTGTTAAATTTCTTTTTCCACTTTCTATATTAGAAATAGCAGAACGTGTAACTCCTAACTTTTTTCCAAAATCCTCCATTGTTAGTTTGAGAGATTTTCTTAGTTCTGAAATACGTTCGTTCATTTTCACCACCTCCTTTAACTTAGAATCAGAATAGCATAATGTGTTAACAAAGTCAACAAAGTTTTCAGAATCAACAAAAATGACTTGACAATGTTTTCTTTGTGACTTAAAATAGTGACATAGAAAACAAGGAGGTAAAAAGATGACCGAAAACAAAAACACAGAAAAGTGCATTGACGACACTAAAAAACTGTCAGAGTTATTTTCTACGTTACCCCCACTAGAACGCGCGATTGTCATTGGCTTTGCCAAGGGGGTCAAAGCCCGGAGTGATATTGATGAAGTGTATAAGGCGGCTGGATAGAAGGGAGGTGAGGGCAAGTAGATTCAAAAATTCTGTTGGAATTTACCAGAAGGAGGAGTGAAATGAAAGGAATAGAAGAAGTACGCAAAGAATTGAATGCAGCCTTGATGGAGGAATTCTATGCATTCCATAAGAAGATTTTGGAGGATTTAGGAAAAAACATGAGTAATGAAGAAACCTTTAAGGCGATCCGCCTACAGATTGATCTGGCGGCCCAAATTGTAAGGGAACAGAGGGCTTTAAACGGAGAGCGAGCATACCTCATTTGAGAGATATGCTCGGAGGATTAAACGTCCTGGATCCAGTTGTGGTAATGCTCAAGTAGTTCTAACGCAATGAAAAATGCTTGAGCGTCACAGTCGCTACGATTGGCAGCTTTCATAGCTTGGTGAGCAGAAATGACAATCGTATTGTACGTATCAGGATCAAGAGAATGAATGAAATCCTCAAAAGTTTTCTCCATAGCTGTCCCCTCCCTTCTGCCGTACTCAGCTTCTTAAGGCCTGTAAATGGAGTATACCACTGAGGGGAGAAAAAAGGCAAGCCAGCAGGCAGAGGGGGTGGGAGCAAAAAAGAACCCCCCAATGCGGAGTTTCTCATTGAGGTTTCTTAAAGAAGTATTCTTCTTTTTGCGGCATGAAAAGCCACTGGAGAATCAAGAGATTTCCATGAAAGGTTATAAAACAAACCACAGTTCCTGTTCGGGTTTAGGATACAAGGCACATAAACGGCGGTGAATGGAATGACCGAGGTGTGCAATATCTGAATGTAAAGTGAGGCATTTCATATTGTCAGGAAATATGATTTCTTCACGTGCCACATTTGGAGCGACAAGGGAGATTAGATCCACCTTTTTACTCGGAGATTTTACACCAGCTGGTAAAAATTTTCGTATATCGTTCATGTGCAAGTGTGTGAGAAGAGTAGGAATGTCGGAAACTTCTTCGGCAAGTCTGTTTTTAATCAGTCTGTTGGCAAAATCGGAAGGGAACAATTCAGAAGAGGCTTGATTGTTCCCACAGTGGTAGCAAAAGTATGCAAAGGTAGCGATCTCATCTTCAGAAAGAATCTGGGTGATTTTAGAGATTGCCTCATCGCGTGTGACTACATGACCGGATGAAACGGCTCCGAGACTAAATAGGGATAGTTCGTGTGCCAGACGATACATATGCTTACAGGGAAGATGTCTGCGGGAAAAATCGACGCAGTTGCAGCTGGAAAGCGTGGTTACATAATTTGACTTTGCGGAACCTTTAAAAGTACCAGTCGCATTTGAACGGTCAATAGACACAGGAGTGTTTTTCTTTTCGGAAGCGCTTTTCTGACGTTTTACTTGGTCACTGAGACTGTGAATTTCATCCCATTGCGACCAGCTGGATGGCATTGAATTTGTCATAGATGTACCCTCTCTTTTGTTTATTTCAGCATAGCGGCGCTGATATAGAAAGTATACCACCAGGGGGAGGAAAAAAGCAAGGCAAGAGAGGTGGAGGAAAATAGAGAGAAAAGCAGATGAGGCTATCAATAAACTTTATTCTATAGTGCAAACTTCAAAGCAAGATGTACAAGCAGCCATACATAAAATGCCATAGAAAGGAAGTGATGATATTGAAAAAGGCACAGGAGATTACATACTCAAACTGGATAAGAATTGGGGATAAGACTGTAAGACTGGAAGAATTGTCAAAAGAGGAACGGGTAGAGATCGCAAACAGATTGACGTATCGTTTTTTGTCGGCTCTTCCCAATGTCAAGGTTGTAGAGAGCAATTAAAAGCGGTCGTGGATAAGAAAAGAGCGTAGGCCCGGAAAGATCTACGCTCTATCTTAAAAATGCCGTATACAATAAACAAAAAACTCATGTTTAGTATACGGCGGCCACGGGAAAAAGTCAAGAAAAATGGGAGAATTATTCCATTATATGACTTGATAAAAGGATTAAACTTAGCGGGGTCGCGAAATGAGAAAGTACAAGCAGATTGAATATAAAGCGGGGGCTACTCTGGAAATAATAAAGTGTATCCCGTATGGGCTGCGCAAGGGGCATCCCAGAGAGAAAGCGGAGAAGAAAACGAAGGAGGAGATCAGGGCGGCCAATGTGCGGCAGGCGGCAAGGAGGCTGGCCCGGAAGATAAATGCCAACTTTAAGCCGGGAGATTATCATATCACCCTGACATATAGGGAACCTGTTTCCAATGAGGAGGCCGAGAAGAGGATCCAGAACTTCCTCGACCGGATGCGGGATCGGTTTAAGCGCAGGGGATTCTCCTTTAAGTATATTCTTGTGACGGAGTATAAGAACAAGAGGATTCATCACCACATTATCATTAACCACATCAATGACGGGAAGAGAACTACCATAGACCATGTAAGGGAGATATGGAAGGGGAATGGACAGCAGAGGTTTGTGCCGCTGTATGATTCTGGGGAGTACCAGGTACTGGCTGAGTATTTCATCAAGGAGACAGAAAAGACCTTCCGTTCAGAGGAGACGCCCACAGCCCAGCGCTATACCTGTTCCCGGAACCTGATCGAACCAAAGCCGGATATCAGGAATCGCAAGACAAAGAGGGGGTGGGAGCCAGACCCAAAGCCCAGGAAAGGCTATTATATCCTTCCTGACAGCCTGTATAACGGCTTTGATCGGCTGGGATTTCCCTACCAACGTTATGTGATGGTCAAGATCAACCCGCAGCTCAGTGACTGGGAGCTTCCGAGAAAGGAGAAGAGATGGAAGAGGTCAACATCTACATAGGTTCGTCCATCCATGGCCCAAGAAAAAAGGCTGGGGGATACATATACATCCTGGAGTGCATTCGGGACGGCCAGGCGGTGACGCTGGAAAAGCATGAATGGGTGGGACAGGCCACAGAGAACCGTCTTTGCCTTATGGCACTGTCAGAGGCCCTTAAACGCCTTAACTGCCCGTGCCAGCTTAAGGTATATACGGGATGCGAACATATCATGAATGCCATGGGAAACGGCTGGGCCAGGCAGTGGCAGAAAAACGGCTGGAAGAATGCCAAGGGCCATCCGGTGAAGAACGCGGATCTTTGGGAACAGACGCTTTCCCAACTGGACAGGCACTTATACACATTCGATTGTGGATATCATGTGTATAAAAACTGGATGGAAGGGCAGCTGGAAAGAGAACAGGCCAAACGGTGCCGCATTGAGTAAATACTGGTACGGGAAGGGATTTGACGGATGAAGAGCATAGTAGAAAACGAGCCGGCCGAGCAGTGCTTTATGTGCGGTGCCTGGGGACAACTGGAACGCCATCATATATTCGGGGCAGCGAACCGGGATTGGTCGGAAAAATATGGCCTGACTGTGCACCTGTGCCCCTATTGCCACAGGGATAATAAAGAAGGTGTACATAACAATGCCCGGAAGATGCGCAGGCTCCAGGAGGCGGGACAGCGCGCATTCGAGCGGCTGCATGGGCACCGGCGTTTTATGGATATCTTTAAGAAGAATTATCTGGAAGGCGGGGAACCGGAGGAACCCGATACCAAAGCAACGGGGCTGGATGGTATTGTGTTTCTGGAAGGTGGGGAACCGGAGGCGATAGAACCATGGGAAAAATGGATGATGGCAGAGGCTGTGAGCATTGAGAGCCGGAAAGAGGGCGGCCCGGTCAGAGAGGTCGGAAGGTCGCGGAGAGGGAACCGGGTGTATGTATACTACGTAGACGAAAGCAGGCGGTACTGGTACGCAACGAGGTTTTTGACTGGGGACGGCGAGATATCGGAGCATACATATATTTTTGGAAAAGACAGGAGGAACCGAAGATGAGAATCATATCAATCATAAATTTAAAGGGAGGCTGCGCCAAGACAACCACCGCAGTCAGCATGGCGGAACTTCTTGCAACACGACATGGGAAACGTGTGCTTCTGCTGGACAACGATAAGCAAGGCAATGCGTCGCGGCTGTATAAACGGTACAGTCAGGGGAGCCGCCAGGGGGCGCAGGACATGATACGGAGCCGGAGCGTGTCTGGGAATATCATGGACACAGAGATCGAGGGGCTCAGCCTGATCCCGTGTAATTACTACATGGAGCAGGCAGCCCTTGAGATACTAAAAGATCCCAGCACCAGGCAGCATGATCGTTACCGGGAGGCGCTGGGGCAGGCGGCAGAGGATTATGATTACTGTATCATAGATAACCCACCAGATATCGGGATCAACGTGGTCAATGCGCTGATCGCATCCCAGGAGGTGATTATCCCGATCAACCTTGATAATTACTCCATTGACGGACTGGAAATGCTGGTAGGCCAGGTGGTGTCTATCCGCCGCCTGAATCCAGATATGAAGCTGGCGGGCTGCCTGGTAACGGATTATGAGCGGAGCGCCACCAGCGAGGCAGCGGAAGAATGGATACGGGCAAGGCCGCAGTTTAAATTATTCAAGCAGCATATCCGGCATTCCCGGCAGGCCAAAGACGCCACCTTTTACCATCAGAGCGTCATAACGCACAGTGTCCGATCCGGCGCGGCCCAGGACTATAAAAAATTCGTGGAGGAATATCTGGGGAGGGCCGGAGATGGCATTTGACATTTTAAGCATATTAAATGGTGCGACACTGGCGGAAACGGAGCGGACGGAAGAATACCAGGATATAGTGCTGGATTACCGGGATATTGTGGTTACCAAACACAATAAGTACAGCATGGTGGAAATTCAGGAACTGGCAACAGGGATCCTGATGACCGGGGGGATCCAGGAGCCTTTGGTGGTCGGCAGGGTCTCCGGGGAATATTGGCTCCTGTCGGGACACCGGAGGTATGCCGCATTAGAAGAACTGATACGGGAAGGGCATACGGAATGTGAAAGGATCCCCTGCCGTTATAAAGACATGGATGAATTGCAGTTCAGGCTGGAACTGCTGTGCGGAAATACCTTTAACCGGAGGCTGTCAGATTACGACCTGATGATGCAGGCCCAGGAGTGGAAGGACATTCTGACAAAGATGCGGGAGAATGGGAACATTGCTTTAAAAAAGGGGGAGAGGATACGGGATTATGTGGCGAAGATCCTGGGGGAATCCAGCGGGAAGATAGGCCAGCTGAACGCCATTTATAAGAGTGCGCCGGAAGATGTAAAAGAAAAGTTTCAGTCTGGTGAAATAGGGATCACATCGGCGTATGAGGCAAGCAGACCGCCGGCAGCCCAGGGATGGAACCGGGAGACGGCGGATGGAACAGATGTGTCAGAATCTGACACAAGGACGCTGCCGGACGGGGAGGGACAGGCGGATGAGAAAAGCATGGGGATCCAGAAAGGGCCGGAAGGGAAACTGGTGTCAGATTCTGACACAGGGTCACAGCGGGCAGAGGAGATCGCAGAGCGGGCGGAGAGGGCAGCCAGGCGGGCAGAGGCCGCACAGGCAGGTGCACAGCGGGCAGAGGCACAGGCGCATAGTGCGGCAGAAAACGCGGGATACACCCAAGAACCATCACAGGCAAAAGATGAGTGGGGAATCAGGGAATGGAGCGTATATACCCTCAGGGAGCTTTTGGGGGCGGCGAGCCTGATAAATGAAGATGAACTGATGGTTCTGCAGGATATTTTAATGTCTGTTTCTGACAGGCAGAGATAATAAGGTATTTACCTCTGGAAACGGGGGTTGATACATACATAACAACGGGTTCAGATTGCGGTATGTCACGTATACCTTTTGACCTACAGGCCGGGGCCTATCAACCTCCTTTTCCCGGCCTGGAAAGGAGGGACCATGGCAGATCTGCCAGAATGGATTAAGAAGTTGGAACATTATAAATGTGACGGTCAGATGGAATTAGAGGACTATCTGCAGGAGAACGGGAAGGAATCGGGAAATGATGAAAAAGAATATATTAGAGCAGATTATGGAAGAGGTGCAGGAAACATCCCGGAGGATGGCGACCGTACATACACCGACTAGATTTTATCGGGCAATTGGGACACGGCAGGTTGAAGAAATTCTTCGCAGGAAACGGCTGTGTGATATGGATGATGTGATTCAGTTTCTGGAAGAGAAGGGACAGGCAGAGGCGACGGAGTTATTGAGGGAGTATGGTGGAGGATTTTGGAACTTAAATAATTCTTCCAAGACTGTCGGCCTACAAAACAGGGTGGAAAGAGAGGGGAGCAGATGAAGAACAGGTACAGTGAATTACACAAAGTATGGTTGTTTGATCTGGCACATGATCCGAAAAAAAGTCAGAAATGCAGATTGTACAGGGATTCATTAAATTCTATGCACTGGAAGGCTTGACACTGGAAAATGTACAGCAGGATATAGTTTTTCATACGGCATATGGAATAGAAAACTGTACAACAGCGATGAAGTGGCTTAAAGAATCATCGGAGCGGTTTGCATTAAAATAAGGACTGGGGAGCAGCGGTTAAAATGCGGAGGTGAAGAGAATGGAGAAAAAAACAGCAATCCAGATATTGCAGGAGCATATCAACACATACAAAATCCAGATCACAGATGGTGGCTGGGAACGCATGGTACGCGCGGGAATTGCCAGGGATAACATATATGAGAAACTGGCATTCCGCGCAGACGCAGAGAAACAGATCCAGGCGTATGAGATGGCCATTAAGGCGTTGGAGAACAGCGAGGCAGAGGAATGGGTGGACAGGTGCTATTTGGGGTCTCCGTGTCCGTACCAGAATAATTAAGTTTGGGAGGCGATAAGCAGAATGAAAGAAGTAATTCTCAAAACAGCAGGGATGTTTGATGAATATGACCCGCAGGATAAGGATTATGAACTCTGGAAATCCATTTCCGAGTATATGGATGGAGAAGCTGCACTGGTAATGGAGAGTGCGGCCAAGGATGGAAAATATGTCTTTTTAGGTTTAACTGATCGGGAAAAGGATAAGGAACTGTTTTACATGATAGAACAGGACAGCATGATTGGTAGATATATTGGTGCTAGGGAGTTATTTGAGGCAGAATGGGAAAAAGGAGATTATGAACCTGAAGGCTGCATTTGCCTGGAAAAGAAATACCTGGAGTTTCAGGAAAATTAAGGTTTAAGATCCAGAGGCTGCCGAAGGATCAATATAGACACCAGAATGATGATGGCGTTTTGAAGAGTGAGAGGAAGGAGAATAGCCATGGCTAAGATTTTGACGCAGGGAAAAGAAAGATTTATGTGCCCAATATGTGAGAATGAGATGATTGAGCTGGGGCAGAATTACTGCCAGATATGCGGCGAGGCACTTGAGTGGGAGGAGGAAGGCGAGAATGAAGAGATTAACACAGAAAGATGAGCAGGGAAATTGGTGCTTGGAGGGAGTGTCATGGGAACAGCTGCATGAAGGACAGGTAATCATCAAGCCTTTACGGGAGCGGCTGTATGGAGCCCTCTGGAAGTTGATGGAGTATGAGGATACCGGTCTGGCGCCGGAAGAAATCAAGGCGTTAAACGCGAACAGAAAAACATCGGAGCACCGCTGGATCCCGGTGGAGGAGAGGTTGCCGGAAGATGATAATTATATTCTACTATCGTTCAGCAATTTCTCTCTACCACTGATCGGAAGATATGAGGCTGATAATGATGGTGGAGGAGCGTTCTATCTGGGCGATGATGATGAGGGAGATACCTGTCTATCAGAGGATCTGTATGTTAATGCCTGGCAGCCACTGCCGGAGCCATACCGGCCAGAGGAGTGAGGAGAGTATGGATTTTGGATACTACAACATGGATTGTATGGACGGGATGAAGCAGTTTTCGGACAAGTATTTTGACCTTGCGATTGTTGATCCGCCTTACTTCTCTGGCCCAGAACGCAGAGAATATTACGGCAGGAAAGTAAGCCCAATAGGTGTACAGCGGCATTATGAGCCATCAGGGAGTTGGGAGGTGCCAGGGGAAGATTACTTCCGGGAACTGGAACGTGTCTCCAAGCACCGGATCGTATGGGGATGTAATTATTTTAACTGGATTTTCCCGCCGGGGAGAATTGTGTGGGACAAGTGCAATGGGAGCAGCAGTTTCTCAGATTGTGAGATAGCTTCCTGCAGCCTGCATGATTCAGTCCGTCTGTTCCGGTATATGTGGAATGGGATGATGCAGGGAAAGAGCATAGAGGAAGGATGGATACAGCAGGGAAATAAGAAACTCAATGAGAAACGGATCCATCCAACCCAGAAACCAGTCAATCTCTACCGCTGGCTGATCCAGAAGTACATACAACCCGGGTGGAAGGTACTGGACACTCATGTAGGAAGCGCAAGCAGCCTGATAGCGTACGAGGAGGCTGAGATTCCATATGTAGGATTTGAGATTGATCCTAATCGGTATGAGATGTCGAAACAGAGGCTTGAAACGCATAGGGCGTAGCTGACGCTACGTGAGTTTGGGATAATTTAGCCTTTGGAGGAGAAGATGAAAAACATAGATCGCATAAAAAGCATGAGCGAAGAAGAACTGACGGAATTATTTCATGAAATTCCATTCGATTGTGCGGAAAGATGTCCTGATTTTGGGAATGGCTGCCTTGGAACGTGTACGCATGATGCTGGCCGGGATTTTATACGTGACTGGCTGAATGAAGAAAATTAAGGTTTAGTCAATGACAAAAATATGATAGGCGTTTTGAAAATTAAGGAAGAGGGTATAAGCTATGAATACAGGATTAGTTGATAAGAACGGAAATTCAATTTATATCGGAGACAAAACGAGGCTTGTATTGGAAGATGGAGAAGTTAGGGAATTTGATGTATGTTTTAAGACTGTAAGAAGGACTACGGTAAAAACGCTTCCGGGATTTGAGCCAGAAACGGCAGAGGTATCTATTACGGGAGTTTTCTTTTGCTGGGAAGGTAATGACTTGCTTCCATGTGTTGATGAAAACGGTGTATCTGACGTTGAGAAAATGGAAGTAATTCAGTTTCCTGTATGGGGTGCGAGCAGTTTGTGATATTAAGATTTGGAGAAAGAAATGGATTTAGAGAAAAAAGCAATCGAACGGATCAAGCTTGCATCTGAAATGTCATTACAACATTATGGGGTACCTCTTGTATGTACCTATTCCGGCGGTAAAGACAGTGATGTAGTTTTGGAATTATTTCGGCGTTCTGGTGTACCGTATGAAGTACATAACAGTCATACAACGGTTGATGCTCCCCAGACGATATATCATATTCGCCAGAAGTTTGGAGTGTTGGAGAATTTAGGGATTAAGGCTACAGTAGAAAAGCCAGTATATAAGGGCCAACGGTGCAGTATGTGGACTTTGATACCTGAAAAGAAAACTCCACCAACAAGAATGAAACGGTATTGCTGTTCCGTTTTGAAAGAAACAGGATGCCCCAATAGATATATTGCAACTGGCGTACGGTGGGATGAGAGTACAGCACGTAAAGATAGGGCAGCATACGAAGGAATTACAGCAAAGAAGAAAAACAAGATTGCTATTAATGATGAAATTATCCTAATGAATGATAATTCAGAGAAACGTCGGCTCATAGAGCATTGCCGGTTGAAATCCAAAAGTGCTGTAAATCCAATCGTAGATTGGACACATAAGGATATCTGGGATTACATTAGATCAGAACGTATTCTGTACAATCCTCTATATGACATGGGGTATAAAAGAGTGGGATGCATAGGGTGTCCAATGGCAGGGAAACATCGCTGGAAAGAATTTGCAGATTTTCCGACTTATAGGCGGGCATATATCAGAGCATTTGGCAAGATGCTGGAGGCAATTCACAGAGCAGGAAAACCCAGCAAGTGGAAAACTGGATATGATGTATTTCTATGGTGGATGGAAGATGACAATATTCCAGGGCAGTTATCTTTGGATGATATGTAATATTGAGATTTGAGAAAGGAGACCGGAGCGGTGGCCACCGTAATGGGATATCCCGGCTCTTTCTGGAAAAATGAAATACACAAAAAAAGTAAAATGTGAGATATACAGAGACAATATGCAGAATTACAAAAAATATGCAATCCCTCCAGCGCAGCTGATTATTGCGGATGTACCGTATAACGTAGGAAATAACTTTTATGGATCGAATCCAATGTGGTACAAAGGAGGGGATAACAGGAACGGGGAAAGCAAACTGGCGGGTAAGGCGGCATTTAACTCGGACTTCAATTTCAATCTTTTTGAGTATTTCCACTTTTGCTCAAAGATGTTAAAAAAAGATGATGTGAAACCGGTGCAGCGTGGCCGCAGCAGTGATAGCCCATGCATGATCGTATTTTGCAGTTTTGAGCAGATCCAGACATTGATTAAGGCAGCAGAAAAACATGGTTTTGTAAATTACATACCATTGGTTTTCTGTAAGAATTACAGCCCGCAGGTGTTAAAAGCAAATATGCGGATCGTAGGAGCGACAGAATATGCCCTTGTGCTGTACCGAGACCGGCTGCCAAAATTCAGAAACGGCGTGAGGACGGACGAGAACGGAAAGACGATTCCTGGAACAGGGCATATGGTGTTTAACTGGTTCCGCTGGGAGAGGGATGGGAAAGACATTCCGAAAATCCACCCGGCACAAAAGCCGGTAAAAGTGTTGAAAAATCTGATAGAAGTCTTTACAGATCCGGGAGATGTTGTGATTGACCCCTGCGCAGGAAGTGGAAGTACATTACGCGCGGCGTATGAGTTAGGGCGAAGTGCATATGGTTTTGAGATTGACCGTACTTTTTATCGAAGGGCAAAGGCTGAAATGCTGGCCTGGGAGCCAGATGATCAGATCAGTATGTTTGATACGGTAAATTAAGATTTGGGAAAGTGAGGAATAGACATGGAAAAGATCAAGGGGGTAAAAGGATTCAAGGTGTTCAGACCTGATTGGACTTGTTCACCGAATGGTAGCACCAAACAGTACACTTGCCCCGGTAAGTTTGAGGAAGAAGGGGAACTTGAAGTTTGTGGTCACGGTATGCACTTTTGTGAAAACGCCGCTGACTGCTTCGATCATTATGATTTCGACAGTAACAACAAAGTTGCAGAAGTCATTGCCTATGGTGAAGTTTTGACAGACGGTAACAAGTCTTGTACTGACAAACTGGAAATTGTGCGTGAAATCCCTTGGGATGAAGTCTTGCATATCGTGAATATTGGAAAGAATTGTACAGGGAACCGGAACACAGGGAACTGGAACACAGGGGACCGGAACACAGGGAACTGCAACACAGGGAACCGGAACACAGGGAACCGGAACACAGGGAACTGGAACACAGGGAACTGGAACACAGGGAACCGGAACACAGGGAACTGGAACACAGGGGACCGGAACACAGGGAACTGCAACACAGGGAACCGGAACACAGGGAACTGCAACACAGGGAACTGGAACACAGGGAACTGGAACACCGGGGACTGGAACAAGTCATCTTTTAATACGGGGTGTTTCAATACAGAAGAACAGAAAATCATGTTATTCAATAAACCTTCTGATTGGACTTATAACGATTGGTGTGAATCTGATGCAAGATGGTTACTGAATCAGATACCAAAGGATGTTGTTGAATGGATTTGGTCGAATGATATGACTGATGAAGAAAAAGAACAGCATCCAACATACAAGACAACAGGCGGTTATCTCAAAGTGCTTGATGAATCTGAATGTGGTCAGTTGTGGTGGAGAGGGTTATCTGACCGAAAGAAAGAAGTTATCAAGACCATGCCGAATTTTGATGCGGACATTTTCTATCAGTGTACAGGTATCAATATAAAGGAGTAATTTATGTTTCATGCCCTATTAAAACAGAGGATGGAAGAAAATTAGCCTTTGGAGGAGAAGATTGAAAAACACAGATCGCATAAAAAGCATGAGCGAAGAAGAACTGACGGAATTATTTCATGAAATTCCATTCGATTGTGCGGAAAGATGTCCTGATTTTGGGAATGGCTGCCTTGGAACGTGTACGCATGATGCTGGCCGGGATTTTATACGTGACTGGCTGAATGAAGAAAATTGAGATTTGATGGAGGTGTAAGATGAAAAAAGGGTTGACTCTGTGGCTGTTTTATCATGATGGACATACAGAAAGAAAATGGTTTAGCAGCTCCGCAAAAGCTATTTCGTGGTTGGAAAAGCACCCAGAAGTTAAAAACGTCAGTAAGGTATTAGATTAAGGTTTAAAGGGGGAGTAAAAACAATGGAAAAGTATTACATAGTTATGCCTGGTAGTCCAATCTATAAAGAGTATATGGATTACAAGGTCATGTCGGAAAAGGTAAATACT
>OATU01000603.1_pt1 | contig 29915 bp, 12 predicted proteins | sample 1516711 | NCBI WGS metagenome assembly OATU01 (sample SAMEA2579971, study PRJEB22360) | human gut metagenome | biome: human gut; feature: human-associated habitat; material: faeces | place: Denmark | collected 2008/2010 | reverse complement strand
ATAACCTATTTTTTAGTAATGTTTAAATTACTTACACACTTTTCTTGACAAACCCGTAATGTTTAAATTACTTACACACTTTTCTTGACAAACCCTAAAAAAACAGAAAGTACATCTTCTTTCATATCCAATCCACTATAAATAAAATCCACAAGTTTCTCAATATCTACTTGTAAAACAGCAATCTTTTGATTTTGATGATAATCAAATTCTATAACCGCACATTGTCTTATAATTCCCCATTTTGTATCCTTTGTATCTCCTAGATAATCAGGTAACACAAGAAAATTATAAACACCTACATTCGTCTCATTTTCCTTTTCATAAATACGCTGAAATTGTTCCTGATAGAAAAATTGTTTATAAATATCTAGGTTTCTTGGTAAATAGTAAGCTTCTTTTTCATAATCCCATCCATAATATTTAGCATCAAGTATACAACAACTTTTTTGTGGTCTTTCATATTTAGGATTTTCTAGGATTCTTTCACAAACAATATCTGGGATATTCTTTTTATTTTGATTGATAAAAACACTTTCTCTTTCTTTGACAATTTGTTTTTGTTTATGATCTCTTTTTTGTTTGCCTATCGCATTCCAATGATAAGTATTATATTTTGTATCATTAATATTTATTTCTTTATCTAATAATTGACTATTAAAAAGAACATCGCCTTTTTGAATACTTATTTGATTATGAAAGAATTCTCCTATCATCCATTCAAAAACCATTTCAAATTTAAAAGTGATGATTTCTTGAGTCATTGTTGTTGTTTTATTTTCTTTTATTGCTTGATTACACCAATATTCAATAAACCCATTCTTATCTATAAAATCACATTTTTTTTCATTAGCCATAAAATATAAATCAAATAATCTTGCATATTTATAAAGTAACGTTTCTTTATCAACATCCTCTTTAATAATAACTGATTTTGGTAAAGATAAAATCAAACGATTTTTATCAAAAAGAATACCTACAAAATTACTTATATATATCCATTCCTTTGTTTCTTTACCCATATTTCTTCTAAAAAGAGATTCTTTCACATTCTCTATTACATCTCGATACTTATTATAATCAACGACTTTACCATCTTGTATTAATTCTATTTCCATTTTTTTACCCTCTACTTAACATAAGCATATCTCTATTAAAGAAAAGATGTCAAACAAAAAAGCTTTTGCTTGCGCAAAAACTTTTAACAAAGATTTAAAACATCATCAATTAAACCAAAGTGAACAAATGCTTTGTAGATACCATCTTTATCCACATCATCTGTCACATAATCTGCCATTGCTTTGATTTCATCGCCACCACTATTAACAGCAACACCAACATTACAATATTCAAGCATTGGAATATCTACTTTAGCATCACCAAAAGCAAAGGTATCTTCTAATGAAGCTCCTAAATATTTTAATAATTCATCAATAGCATGGGCTTTATCAATACCTTTAACACCTAAATCACCAAATAAAGCAATTTCATCAGCACCACCCCAAGTACCAGGTTTTAAATCAGGAAATTCTTTAATTGAATCCAAATGGTCTTGATAACTATTTAAAATAAAGCTAACTTTATTACAATCATCACGATATAATTCTCCTCCATAAATCATTTCAGAAAAAACTGTACGCACTGTTTGTTCACTTGCGTTTTCTTTTCCTTTTCTTTGACAATAAACTTTAATTACTGGATTTCCTTTTTCTTCAAAATTTTTAGAAGTAAATAAACCATTATTACTTTCTAAATAAAATTCTAAGTTTCTCGAATGACACCAATCTACAATATGTTTACATTGTTCAAGTGTAATTAATTGATACATGACAACAGTATCTTTATCTTTAACATAAGAACCATTTCCACCAATCATCCCATCTAAACCAATATTCCAAATATATACATGATGTCCATTTTTTCTTGCTTCTTTGATTGCTCTATCAGCTGAAGCAGGTTATTTGTTTTCATAATCTAATAATGTTCCATCGACATCAATAAAAATAATTTTACCCATTATTGTTTTCCTAAAATAAATTTTTCAATATAATTTCCAATATCATCATGATCATTATCATCGGTAATATAATCCGCCACACTTTTTGTTTTATCACTACCATTCACCATAACAACACCAATACCAGCATTTAAGGTCATATCATAGTCATTATCAGCATCCCCAAAAGTCACAATTTCTTTTAGATCTATATGATGAAGTTTTAAGATTTCAATCAATCCTGCCGTTTTAGATACTCTTGGATCCATATATTCATGGCAGTTTTAAGGAATGATGATTTAAATTCATCACTATGGAATGTTTTTGATCTTTCAATGATTTTATCCATATCCTCTAGTTTACAAATAATAATTATTTTAGGTTTTGGATTTTGTAATAATTCATTATAATCAACAACTTGATAAGGAACTTTATCTGCTTTTGCGAGCATTTGAATATATTCATCATCTTTAGGCGCAAATAAAATTCCGTCTTCAGGAATTGCAAAGTTACAATCCATATCTTCATAATGTTTAATAATACTTTTAATCAATCTTCCATCTAATGGATATTGTGCTTTAGCAAGATCTAACGTATAGTCGTAGATTTCCGCACCTCCTGTACCTACAATCATATCAACTAAACCATCAATACCCCATGTTTTAAGCAAAGTTTGAATACTATTGACATCTCTTCCTGTAGATAAGCCAAATAATATTCCTTTTTCTCTTGCTTTTTTATCATTTCTACAGTTTTAGGCGTAACCACTCCTTCACTTGAAAGAAGAGTTCCATCTATATCACACATAATTGCTTTTACATTCATAAAAATACCTCCTACAAATATCATAAAAAACTCATCTTTTAAAACAATTTAGAGATAAAAAAAAGAATTTTTTCTCAAAAATTCTCTTTTTCTATTTATTATTTAGAATTCTTTTCTCATTTAATATTTTTACAAAATTAACTCATAAATTATCATTTTTTATAAAATAAATATCTTTTGTTTAAGTTTTTATATTATCATTTACTTAATACTTCATTACCTTTTCTAATTTTCTTTCCCTTATTCCTTTGATTGATATTTTTTCTTTAAATAACTTTTTATTTTTCTTATAAATTAGTACAGATCCAAAAATCACAGTTGAAAAGTAAGTGCCAAATACACTATTTTATTTGGTGCTTACGATTATTCAAAAGATTATAAAGAAAATCCATTATTTTAATGGGCTTTTCTTATAGAAAAAAATAAAAGTGCCTACACTTGGTAGACACCTTATGACTATTCAAATTCGTTTGTTCTAGCAACTTCTCTAATCCATGAAGCCGATTTCTTTTCTTTACGTTTATAACCATCATCTAAGCATACACGAATAAATCCATATCTGTTTTTAAAAGCATTACACCATGACCAGTTATCAATAACACCCCAATAATGATATCCTAAACAGTTTGCTCCATCTTCAATTGCTTTTGCAATCCATTCTAAGTGATCTCTTACAAATTCAATACGATAATCATCTTGAACTGTTCCATTTTCATCCATATATTTTTCTTCACCTTCTACACCCATTCCATTTTCAGAAATAAAGAAAGGTAAATCTGGACATTCTTTTTTAATTTTCATACCAAAGTCATAAATTCCCTTTGGATAAATTTCCCATCCACGATAAACATTCATTTTTCTTTCAGGCCAAATATAAGGTTTAGAAATACATGGTAAACCATTTTCATCAAATTTACTATCCGGTGCTTGTACGCGCGTTGGTTGATAATAGTTAAATCCTAACCAATCTACTTTCCCTTGAGCTAAGATAGCTTCATCTCCTGGACGACGGTTGATTTCTACTTTCCAATCGTTTTCTACAGTATCTAAAACGTCTTGTGGTAAGTGTCCATGAGCAACAACATCTAACCACCATCTATTGTGTAATCCATCTGTCATACGTACAGCTTCTAAATCTTCAGGAGATGGATTTTCTTTTGTATAAGGTGGCGCAAAACAGTTGATCATACCGATTTTTGCACCTTCACAAAGTTTTCCTTCTGCTTTTAATTTTCTAAAGTTTGCGACAGCTAAACAATGCGCTAAAGTAATATTATATTGTACATTGATTGATTGTTTGAAATCTTTTTGATAAGGATACCAAACACCATGTAAGAATTGTTGTTCTGGTTCTACAATTGGTTCATTGAAAGTAAACCAATATTTTACTTTATCTCCAAATTCTTCCATCGCAACTTTCACAAAGTTGGCATAAGCTTCAACCACTTCTCTATTTTGCCATCCGCCACGTTTTACTTAGTATTCTGGCATATCAAAGTGATACATGTTCATAAAAATATCAATACCATTTTCATTTGCACAATCAATTAATTTATGATACCAAGCGGCACCTTCTGGATTTAATTTACCATCTTGATCTAATAAACGTGTCCATTGCATTGATGTTCTAAATGATTTAAAATTTAAACTTTTTAATAATTTAATATCTTCTTCATATTTATGATACATGTCATTTCCCACATAAGATCCGACATTATTGAAGAAAGCATTAATTTCTTGATCAGAATACATATCCCAATAAGAACGTAATCTTCCTCCTACATTCCAAGCCCCTTCTGTTTGAGGGCCTGACATTGCTGCTCCAAAAAAGAAATCTTTAGGTAATTTAATCGTCATCTTCTTTTCCTCCGTTATCTTTCGCGATTATTATACGTTCATTATAACATGAAGTCTTATTTCTTTTATGAAATGTATTTTATTTACATACTTATTTATATAATTCTTTTTCTTTGTAAACAAAATACATTAGTTCGTCATGAAATCAAGAACTTGTTCTTGATTAACATCACTAGACATAGCTAAATAATATGTTGAAGTATAGAGAGGTAATACAAGATATTCATCTAAAATATAATTATCAAATTCTTTTAAAACATTTAAACAATTCTTTTGATAAGTATCTTTTAATTGTTTTTGATAATCTTTCTTTAAATAAGAATCATTAATTTTATCTTCTATTTCATAGCGATCCGTTGAATATGTTTCTTGAATACTCGCAAAAGATGAACCTTGTGATAATTCTAAGTTTGCTTTTTTAAGAGTTTTCTTTAAAGCATCATATCTTAAAAGTGAATAAACATCTCCACTTACTTCAAAGTCAATCTTTGATTTATTAGCATCACTTTGAGCACTTTTTGCTTTATTAAGATCATAAACATCTTGATTATCCATAAGAGTTGTAGAAAGATAATGTCCTACATAAACATCTTGAGCATCCATATCATTTTTAAGAACTTTTTTATTAATTCCATAGTAAACCGCTTTTCTTAAATTCTTATTTTTACCTGATGCTTTTGTAAGATCAAAAGCAACATAATGTAAATCATCACTATTTAATTGATAAACATTATGATAACCTATCTTTTTAAGTGTTTTAAAATGACTTTTACTTACTTCTAAAACATCTAGATTATAAGCTTTCATTTGTTTTTCCATAACAACCGTATTAACATTTTTAATCAATATTTTTTGATAAGATAAATCATCATTTTTATCCTTTTGCTTTAATTGTAAATAATCTTGAAAACGGAATTGATTGACAACATAAGAACCACTACCAGCATCATTTTTTACATTAACAATTGGTAAAGTAAAAGCATACATGTTTTCACTTCGACAATTATTAAAATCAAACTCTAATGTTTGATTATCAATAACTTTAATTCCTTTAATATCCTTTGTTTTACCTAATTGATAATCTAACATACCAACAATATTTTCTGTATAAGACTTATTAAAATATTTACTATCACTTTTATTTAAAGCCTTATAGCTTGCTTTTACTGCTTTACTATTTAACTTACTTCCATCACTAAAAGTCTTATCATTCAACTTAATTGTTGCTTTTTTACCACTTTTAGAAAATGTAATTTTAGAGGCTACTTGTTTATCTATCGTTAAATCATTATTAATTCTTACTAATGATTCATAAACTAACTTTGTAGCAAGCATAGAGCCTTTATCATATCCTAGATAGATTTTAGAATGTTCCAAAGGATCATACATACCTATAACAAGTCGTTCTTTTTGTTTTTCTGTTTTTTCTATCTTGCTTTTATCACCTTTGACAACTAACTGATCCGAATTGGAACTTCTAGGAATAAAAAGCAAAAGCAAACCTAAACAAATAATTCCTAATAAAATATATTTTTTATATTTCTTTACTATTTCCATAACAAACTCCTTTAAAGAAAAACCATGAAGATAACTTCATGGTTTATTCATTGTCTTTACGTTTTTTAAATACAATCAATACAATAATTCCACAAGAAATCAATCCAAGAAGAACATATCCCATAATAGAAACATTATCTCCTGTTTTAATTCTTTGTAATAATTGAATGATTGGATTACCAGTCATAACTGGTTTATCTGGATCATAGAATCCTGCGTTCATATCTTTAATATCAATTGCTTTAATTGCGTTGTATCCTTCATAATTAGAGCTTTGATTATTGATATTATCTTCATCAAAACGACCAGCTACGATAAGATATCCATCTTTTTCATATTGAGTATAAATCAAACGTAAATCTTCATCTTTAAGCTTACTATCATCTTTACCATTATTCTTTAGATATTCAGTAATTTTCTTATCTTTAGGAAGTGCATCAAGTGATACTTGATATCCTGTTAAATAAGTTTGTTCATCTTTAGTAATTGTAGTTGCTAAATGACTGAAGTTATACTTACCATTTTCATCTGTTTCTACTTCACTATCTAATGAACTTTCTTCTATCCATTGATTGTCTTTATAATAGTAACCTTTTAATATCATCTTTTGATGACTTAGATAAGATTCATTTTTATCAATGATTCCGTTTCTATTAGCATCGATCCATAATGTACCTTCAATTGTACCTTGATTATAAGAAGTAAGACCACCATCTAAGTATTTAATATCCTTAGCAGTAATAATATCATAACCATTTACAATACTTTGTACATTATCTTTATCAGCTTTATCAACTAAAACCATATATTGATCTTTCCCTAATAATTCACCAGATTCACTTAATAAATCACTATCTTTTGTATCATCTTTACCAACATGATATTTCGTTATTGCATAACCACTAGGTAAAGTGTCTATCTTAACAAAGGCTTTATAGTAGTAAATAACATGTTCATCATTTTCAATTCCATTTGTAGGTAATTGATCGAATTTATATGAACCATCACTTGTTGTTTTACAAGTAAATTCTTTATCAGTTAAAACATATTCATTATCTTTTAGATAATATTGTTTTAAGCTAATTTCAATACCTTCAAATCCTTTATCATCTTTAGTAGATAATCCATCATAATCATCATCATTAAAGATCTTACCAGAAATAGAACCTGTTTGAATTCTTGTAATACCACCATTTAAGTGTTTAATAGAGTTATTACCAACAATATCATAACCTTCAATGTTGTATGGTATAGAATCATCATCTGTCTTTTCAGCCATGATGATATATGGTTCTGTACTATCTTTAAATTGATTTTCTTTATTAGTAATCAATTCATAGTCTTTAGAAGAAAGCTTACTACTTTCATCTTTATCATTAACACGATATCTTGTGACACCATAACCTTCAGGAAGTGAATCTTCATCAAGAGTTACACGATATGCATAAAGAACTCTTTCGCCTTCTTCATTTGTACCATAAGTAGCTATATTACTAAATGTATACTTACCATTTTCATCAGTTTCAACTGAATCAATCATACCAGTTAGGAAGTATTCATCTCCAACTTTTTGATATTGACTCAAGATAACATTGATACCTTGATATCCTTTATCATCTTTTCCTAATAATCCATTGTAATCTTTATCATCAAAGATTGTACCGCTAATTATTCCACTGTGATATTTCGTAATACCACCATCATAATTATCTTTATTTTTATTTTCAATTAAATCATATCCATCAAGATATTGAGCTAATTTATCATCATCTGATTTCTTAGCCAAGATAATATATGGATTACCGGATTTATCTTTTAAAGTATATTGTGAATCTTGTGGGTCAATATTGCTATCGCGAGCATCATCTTTACCTTTATGATATTTTGTTACAACATAATCACTAGGAAGGCCTTTGACTGAAACTGCATAAGCATAGATTACTTGTGTACGTTTAGTTGGATCATTTGGATCTGTAACATATCCATTTGTAGGTAAATCATCAAATGAGTAATCTCCTTTTGCATTTGTTGGAGTTGTTTGTTCTTTGAAGCTTTGATCTTCGTTATAAACAAATTTTCCATCACTATCTTTTGTAACAAGATAACGATTTAAATTAACTTCAACATTTTCTTTACCTTCATCATCTTTAGTATTTAAACCATCATAATCTTTATCATCAAAGATATTACCTAAAATCTTAGCGTTTTGATATGGTGTTGCACCTGCATTGACATCTTCATAGGCTTTACCTTTAACAATATCATATCCTAAAACATTGTTTTCATCTGGAGTATTATCATTAGCTTTATTTAATAAGATCAAGTATTTACCGCTATTATCTATTAATGTTCCATCATTAGACCAATCACTATCTTTCTTATCATTATCACCTTGATGATATTTTGTAATACCTAAACGAGTATTTTCATCTTCTAAGATAGTTTTATTATCGGCATCATTAGGATCAATAACAACTTGATAAGCATATAATTCTGAATCATTATTTGGAGAATCTTCCAAGTTATCAAATCTATATCTTCCTTTATCACTTGTCGTAACTATTGGTTCAGTATAAGTATTATCTTTTACATAATTAAGTTTTCCGTCAACTTTTGTTACAAGATAACGAACTAATTTAACCTTGATACCTTTTAATGATTTTTCATAAGTATTTTGAATACCATCATAGTTTTGATCAATCCATACTTGACCACTAATAGCACTAGTTTCAATACCTGTTAATCCAGCATCATAATTATTTATATTTTGATGTTGTAATAAATCATAAGTATTGTCACCTACTGTTTTAAGCGTACCTTTATGTTTATCATCTGTATCTGATAATTTTTTAGCTGTAATAACATAATCATCTTTTTTCATTAATGCATAGTTACCACTTCGTTTAACCAAATCACTATCTTGATCAGAAGTTGTTTGATAGCTTAATGTTGGTTTTAATGTTTTATCAATTGATTTTTCATCTAATGTCACTTTATAACCCATTAAGTATGTATTACCATTATTGTCTTGTAATTCAGTTGGTAAATTTTTAAATGTGTAGTGATAATATCCATCGTCCGCTAATTTTAATTTAACATCATCTACAGTCCATTGAACTTTTGCACCACTAGCACTTGCATCATGCCATTTACCATCATCGTAATAGTAACCTTTGATTTGAGCTTTAATTTTTTCAAGTAATTTTTCATTGTCAGTTAAATTATCTTTATCTGCAATCTTTTCATTAGTATCACGAATACCATCATAATTAGTATCTAACCAAACAATACCGTCAATCTTACCAGATTCATAATCTTTAAATCCAGCATCGAAGTTCTTAGTTTCAGCATTACCTAAATCGTAATTTATTCCACCACATTCAACCGAATTTCCAACTTGTGTTGTATCACCTACTTCACTAGCAATAACAACGACATCATCTGTAAGATAATAAGAATTATTGTTTTTAGATGTTTCATCTAAATCACTTTGTTTACCATTTGTTTCTTTATCTTTAAATGTTGGTGCATATTTCTTGAATAAGTCTTTATTCTTATCACGATCAATACGAACTTTATAGCCAGCCAAATAACTGTTATTTCCATCTCCATAATAAGTACTTACTGTAAATTTATAAGCACCTGCAGCATTTGTTTGAACATCTTTCGTATCAGATAACTTATGCCATTTACTATCTTTGTAATAATATTGTTCAAGAGTTACTGTTACATCTTTTAATGGATCTTCGTCAGGATTTTGAATACCATCGTAGTCTTTATCATCCCATACAAGTTCTCCAATGAATCCTCTTGCCGCATTAACAAATCCTAAATCAATAGTATGCTCATCAGAATAATTTTCCCAACCAGCAATCTTATCACCAACGATATAAGGAACATCAAATTGATTTGTGATAAGTTTACCACCTCGTAATAATAAATCGTTATATCCCGTATCCTTTGTAGGATCTTGTGAATAAATTGGTGCTGTTGCTTTTAATGGTGTCGCATTTTCGTTTGTTGCCTTGATAATATACGTCTTACCAGGAACTAATCTGAATTGATATTCACCAGCTTTTAAGTCACCACCATCTTTAACATTTGTTACATAGCTTGCTTTATTTCCATCAGCATCAGTAGCAGGTTCATCACTTATTGGTTTAGATGTTTTAGGATCAACTTCATAAGCTTCAACCTTAATCTTTCCTAAACGGTTTTCTGCGTTTGGATAATCCATTCGACCTTCAATAATATATTCACCATTTTCTTCCGTTTCATCTAACCAAGTTGTACCTTTATAAAGATTAGTACGTCCAACACCTAAGTTATAACCCATTACTTTTTCGTCATAAGCTTGATGACCTTCACCTTCAACAACAGCATCTACTTGAATACTTTGAGCAGTTTGAGCAACAAGTGTTCCTTCTTTAACTGCATAAGCTTTTTGTTGTGCTGATGCTTGATTTTGTTTATCATAAACAGCTTTACCATCACGATAGATAACAACTGGAGTTGAAGCATTATCTGTATTCAATTCTTTTGTCGTAATTGAATAATCTTTATATTCATCAGGTAACGTATAACGTAAATTATATTTACCTGGTTTTAAGTTAGAGAATACAAAGTAACCTTTATTACCATAGTAATCTTTTTCAGTTGTAAATGTTGTAGGACCAGATGTTGAATAACGAGGACGTTCTTTATCAGTACCTTCATCAGCTAATAAATCTTTACCTGTTTCATCATCAACAAGGACATATCTTCCCTTGTCATCAATTCTAATAGCGTCTCCTTCTTTATTCGCTGGTCGACCATGTTCAGTTAATAATTCAACTTTAACACCATCAATACCTGGATCATCATTTGTTCCATCACCATCTAAATCATATTTTTCTGTACCCTTTACAAGAAGATCTCTTCCAATATCATAAGTATCTTTATAAGTACCTTCATTAACTTTTCCGTCATAATTGACATCTTGCCAAACATAACTTCCAATATAACCTCTTTCACTTGGTGCATCAATATAAACACCTGCAGATGTTTCTTCAGTGTTTTCATATTCGTTATTTGCTTTTGAATAAGATCTTGAAAGGTGTGTATTCCATCCAGTGAAATTTTTTACTGCTTGTGTAATTTGTGATGCTGTATCTTGAGTGTCATCTATTTTAACATTACCTACATATTTCTTAATATTTTGAGGTGCTTCCATTGTATAAGACATTTCTAAACGGCAACCTGGTTGAAGTGTATAATCTGCTTTCATTTGAAGCCAAATAGCACGAATACCTTTTACTAATTCATCCTTTTCATCTTCATCTACAGATTGAAGATATGTATTTAAGTCTGAAAGTTTAACAAAGTATTGTTGTTTATTAGCATCACTATTTTCAATTGAAAGAGCCTTTTGTTCATCATGTAGATCATTTTCAGATGGAAGAATAGGATTACCATCACTATCTTTATTTAAAACATATTTATTTCCTTGTTTGATAATTGGTCCAACCCATACATCATATTGACTGCTGTCAATTGGTGTATCTTCACCAGAAACATTTTTTACCACATTGATTGAATCTATATTCAACCAACCATTCCATTGAGAGTTTCTTGCCACATGTCCATCTGCTTTTGTAACATCATTACGATATGCATAATGGTCATCCTCATACGGTAAAACATCATAGATAACATTGTTTGTGTATTGATATACTTGTGCATCAGATAAACTTTGTGAAGAAACTTTAAATGTATAATCTCCCCCTTCATTAACTGCAGCAGGAACAGCTGTAACATTTGTTTCAAGTTCCGTATCTACTAATTTACTTTGTCCTAATACTTGTTTTGTTACAAATCCAATAGCTGTTGTCATCTTTGTAAGAGCTGTATCGTTATATCTGTTGTTTTCGTTAACATCTTGTGAATCATATTCATATGCTGAGGCATTACTACTACCTTGATGAGGCATATAAGTTGAGAACGCTCCATTTTTGAAAATATATCCTTTACATCTTAATAATTCTGCAGAAATTGCATTTGAGTTCATTCTTCTTACTGGAACCATAAGTTCAACTCTTAAAGTTTGTCCTGGTTTAAGTTGTCCAGTAAAGTAGAAGTTTAGAATTTTATTCTTTTCTTTTCTACTTGAAGCTAATGATTTTGATTTAACCAATGGTGTCTTGTCTGTTACTTCTATTGGTTTAATATCACCTGCACTTGGTGTCACAATTGATCCATCTTCTTCATTAACAATATACCATGTCCATAATGGTGTCTTACCATCAAGACTTTCATTAATTGTCTCGTAATCATCATTAATATAATTTGTATCACTAGCTTCACCATATGGCATATATTTCAATTGATTTGTATCCAAGTTTTCATTGTAAGGTAATGCAATTGTAATATTTGGATTTGTAGCATTATCATCAATCAAAATATCTGTATCATTTTTCTTTTTGTTCATCATTGAAACACGATATTTCAACATCATACTTGCTGTATCATCAATTGTAGATCCACCATAATCCCAACGATAGTGACTAACTCTACTTCCATCACCAGATGCAGATTCTTCACTAGTTGCTTTATAGTAAGCTTGGTCCATACCTATTTGTAATGTAGGTAATTCAGGATCAACATAGAATCCAGCACGACAACTTGTAGAAATAGCACTGTATTTGTAATCATCATAACGACCATAAGTTGTTGCAAAATAGTTAACATGTTTAGCAACACCATCTGAAATATCTTCTGGACCTGTAGTTACTGAAATATACGCACAATTATCTACAACGCCTTGATTATGCATAATATCTTCAGCAATATTTTGTCTTTTTGGATCGTTTTCATCAACACCTTTGTTATCCTTACCAGTTGTGTCTAATTTTAAACCTACTGGAACTGGATAATTAATAGCCGCATTGGATTCACTATAAGTATTTCCATCATCGTCTGTAAATCCTTCCATTTTTACAACCCAGTTTAATTGATAAATATATTTACCACCCATATATTGAGTTATTTCATCTTTTGTAAGAACTGTGTTATCTGATAAACCATAACCATTTTGATTACCAATAAGAACCCAATGATCAGGATTTTGACTTGGACTTATCACACCACTCATGCTCCAAGGATCATCTACCAAGTAAGCATATAAGTATACTTTTAAATGTTTTGCATAAATATCATCTGTTGTTTTATCACCAGTACTTGGTATTACCCAGTTACCTGTTCTAATTCCTTGAATGTCCGTATCCATTCTTGTATCACTTAAGGATGCCGGTCTTGAAGTTGCAGTATTTGTTCCATGATAAGGAATTGAAACACTTGTAACGAATTGATTTAACTTAGCACGATTATTAACTGCTTCAGTTAATCGCATTTCCATTACGTCTGCTGATCTTACATGTGCATCATCAATAACAGCTATTTCTGCATCTAAGTCATTAACTTGTGTACGTAATTTGCCTGTATCAATTCTTGTTGTTGCATCAGGTTTTAAGACACTAATTGAAGCACTCGAATTATAAGCAAAATCTTCATTAAGATCACCATCTTGATCATAATCATTTCCTTTTGTTACTGTTCCATCTTCTTCGGTCTTATCATCTGAATCTGATACTTCCTTATCTAACCAAGTCATATTTAATTGCTTAGTAAATGATTTTTCATAATCACGACTTGCATTTTTATTAAATTTATAACCGTCGTAAATAATTGTTTCATCACCAGAAATTTTATCTCTTTCATTATCATCGTAAATATTTCCAGTATTTGTCACAATGTATTCACCGTCTGTAGTATGCAATGTAGTATAGGCTTCACTATAATAACCAGTCCATACATCTACACCATTTTTATCACTTGGATCTATGCCGTTTTCTTCTTTGTTATCAACACGTGTACGAATCTTTAATGTTAATGTATCACCTGATGAAAGATAACCAGCAGGTTTTTCACCATTAACGAATGTAGAATAATCATCATCACTAAATCCATCTGTTTTTGGTGTTGTTACTTCATACGTTACAATTTGACCTGTATGATTTTTAGTTGGACTTGTAGGTGTGTATTGTTTATTAATAATACGAATTCCAAATCCACTATCTTTTAATTTACTAGGTGTAACAGATGTTTTATTTCCATCTGCATGTTCAATTTCAATAACAAAATCATCATCTCTAAATTGATCCCAATGATCACTTGCTGTATTAAAATCTGGCAAGTCAGTTACTGAAACAGCTTTAGGTAAATGGAAACTAAATACAAAGCGTGAATGAGCAACACTTCCTCGATGTGTATAATCTGTTGAATCTGCATTATTAGAAAGTTTTGCTGAATACCATACATCATCACCATAATCAAATATCTTATCTGTATACTCAACTGAACCAGCTTGAACTTCATTTCCTTGATTATCTTCACATGGCGTGTTCTTTCCTTCTTCTTCAGATGACGAAGATACATAGTTTTTCAATGTTAAGTTAGGTTGACGAGTTCTTATCTTAGTTGTATTAACAAATGCAATATCACCTAAGGCTTCTGAACCTTTGTAATCACTATGTTCACTCTTACCGTTTCTATTGAAATCTCTAAGATCATTATCTAAGATCAAATTATGTCGGATAATCGTTTCTAAACCATTTATTGTTTGTTTTGTGTAATCTTCTATGTTGAATACAAATGGATAAGTATCATCATTTTCTTCAACACGTTTCATACCTTGTCCAACAACATAATGTGTTTCACCTGTTACCTTATCTTCAATCGTACTATCTGGTAAATTTCCGTATCTTACCCAATAACTAACATTTTGAATTGCATCTAAACGTGTATCAACTATGGCATAAGAATTGTTATCTCGTCGATAGCGATTATAAGCTTTAGAAGCAACAGTATAAGGATTACCCGCTATATCTTCATCAATCAATGCTTTAAATCCATCAATTTCACTTGATATATATGTGTAATTACTTTCATAAGTTTCTTGTAAATCTTTGTTATCACCATTAAAAGTATCTACTTTAGGCGAAGCATAAACAAATGTATCAAAAGTGAATGTTCTTCCATCACCAGAGTTGATCTTTGTATCAGCACCATCTTTTGGATAGAACCTTACAACATATCTACCTTCGGTAAGAACCTTACCATTTTTATCTTTGACATCATTACCATCTTCATCTTTTTTAGCAATTTGTTCATACGTGACTTTTACATCATATGTTTCTTTTTCCGCATCACCATTAGTAAGTACGGAGCCATCAGCATCTAATAAATTCCAATTAAGAACACGATCTTTATTTTCACTATTTTTAATTGAATAAATATCAGATTTTCCATTTTTTACTCCAACTGGAGCAATTCCATAAGGAAGAATATTTGTAATGACAGGTAATGTATATGTTCCACGTCCGCCACCATCAGTTGCATAACTATGAACAGATTTAGAACCATCTGTATACGATCCAGATTGATACCATTGACAGTTTGTTCCTAAAATATCCCAATAGTATTTGTTTTCTACATGGATATTTAATTTAGATGTCGTACCTTCCGTATCTAAATAGTAATCCGATAATGTATTACCCGTTTGATCATCACCAACGGTTGTCCATTGCCTTAACAATGGTTTCCTCATAACAGCTCTTGTACCTGTTTGACTATAACGATCTATGCTATCAGCCTTTCCATAATTTGCATTATTATTTGTTGCCATAGCTTTATAAACACCGTCTTCTTCAGAAATTGTTACTTCTTTATTTTGAATGTTATAACCATCTACATATGGAGTATTTGGTGAACCATTATAGTAATAGAATGTACCATTTCTATAGTAATAGTCAGCACCATTACCATCGCCTCTAAACCACATATAGTCCATACCGTATCGTTGATTATTTTGCATATTTTCTTTTGTCGTACCTTCAAAATGATCAATATCAAGAATTTGATAATAATAGTAATCTTCATAATTATTATCAGGTACATATGGTTTTGTTTGTAATCTATCAAACCATTCTTCATTTTCATTTGTACGAACTACTTTTGAAGGGAAGTAAACATTTAATTTATATCCACTTTCGCTTCCTCTGTTAAACCATTTATTCAATGAAGTATCAACTGTAATTTTTAATACCCATGGTGCTGTATCATCACCAATTTGATAATCATTATCTGTTGCTGTATTTTGTGCATCTTGCCAAGTAGTTGGTGCTTGATAATGATATGTTCCATTTGTTTCTGGTTTTTGAAGTACTTCTACTTTTAAAGCACCGCTTTCTAACAATCTATATGTTTCATTAACTTCATATTGTCCAGCAGAAATGCCATCCACAGATTGTAAAACTTCCGCTTTAAATTTATTTATGTCAAGGTTACCTTCAGCATCAAATATTAATGGTTCAATACCTCTAGGCATTGTATAAGTAAATTCAACACCATGACTTAAATTCCAATCACCATAGTTAAGTGCTTGTAATTTAGTTGTAAACTCTTCGTTATATTCTAATCCAACTTCATAATTATCATCAACAAATGAATGAACTTGATTGTAACTTGGTCCAGTCCATCTTCCATCAGAAATATTATAATTTGGGTTAGATGCATCGTTTGTTAAGCCATCACCTGTTGTTGCTTTATACGTACGATGTTCTTTTGTAGGATCATTATCTGTTAACGATCCATCATCATTCAATGTTGCATCCATAAATTCACTTGAAGAAACAAGCCATGCTTTTTGAAGATGTAAACGATTTTCACCCCAAACAATAGGTGTTTTACTACCCCAGTTATTTTCTACAGTACTTACACTATCTTTATTGTAAGTATCATTAACTTCTGTTCTTTTCTTAACAACTTGATCATACCAATCTCGATTAATTTTATTTGAAATTAAGCTTGTCTTTTTATAATCAGGTAAAGCCTCTTCACTTAAATCACTTGTATCTTGAATTGGCGTATACTCTGTTTTTTGCGCATTTTTCAAAGAAGAAATATCATAATCGGCTAATACTTTATTTCCTCCTCCAAATCGCGTATTGTTATCGTCTGTATATGTTCCATCACCTGGAATATATACAATACTTTGTTGTAAGAATTCCCAATTATCAATATTGTCATGTTTTACACCTGCATCATCTGTATAGTTGTTAGTCGTAGCACTAACCCCTACATCGTGTAATAAATAATCCATATCCATTTGACGATCACTATTTTGAATTGCACGATAATGAGTTCCATCATCTGTATAGTTTGAACTAAATGGATAAGATCTTCCGTGTCCATCATAGCCACCATAATTTTCAGTGTATTGATAATATTCACCAACTCTTGGGAAATATGCTGGATGTTGATCATTTGTTGTTGTTACATCTTTATCTTCATCAACATAAACCATTGGTAAATTATCTTGTGCAACTTTTAATTGATAATAAACAGTTAATGTATCACCAATTTCCATTGTGATTGGATCATTGTTTTCATCAACAATTTGATATGTTTTTAAAGTATAATCTGTATCTAATGTATAAGTATCATCTGTACTTAAATCATCAAATGCTTTTAAACCTGGATAGTATCCAACTGATGAAGCCGATGTTTTCAAACCAGATTTCTTATAAATCATGTTTCCACCGTAATCTTTTTGTGTCACATTTTTAACATCTTTAGAAACAATTGTATAATTTCCAGTTTTTTCATTTCCATTAACATCTGTCCACTTAAATCCAAGTGTTCCTTTTTCAACACTTACATATTTGTTAGGAAGCTTATCATAAATAATAGGTGCAATAAGACGACCTTGTCTAGCAGTTTGAGTATTATTTGATACCATTTTACGGTTAACTAATGAAATCTTTTGCCAGTATTTCTCATTTGGACGATAACCTATTTTTTGTGAATCGTTTTCATCATAAGCTTTTTCAGCAGATGCTTTATCATCAAAAACTTGTGGATGTAAGATTACTTGAGGTGATTCACGATACACAGTTTTTGTTGTTGTAGCATCTTCACTTAAAGTAACATCACGTTTTACAGTAGTTGTTTCTACTTTACCATCAGATCTTGTAACTTCTTTATTTTCACTATGATCTTTTTTATGAGAAATTGTTGCTGTATCTAAAGCGATATACTTATCATCGCGTTTTTTTGTTTTGTCTGTTCTTATATCTTCATAGCGAGCTTCACCATCTAAGGTAACAGGATCAAATGTTATTTCTTTTTTATAAACACTATTTTCTTGTGGATATCCTGCGGGAACATTGAAATATGTCCAACGAATACCTTTAATAGCATGAATTGTAGCGTCACTTTCGTTGTAAGTTGCTTTAACCCAATTTGCACTAGAAGAATTTGGATCATCTGTTGTGTATTCAACTAAAATGTCTTTGTAATTAGAACCAACTTGTGTAACAAAAGCATCAGGATAATAAATATCTCCACCTTCACTTTGTATATTAGTTGCCCTTGGAATACTATTAAGAACAAATCCTTGATATGTTTGATTATTTAAATATTCTAAGAAATTAACTGTAACCGTTTGTTCATCAATAAAATGCATTGTATCATTTTTGATATTATCTACTGTCAAGTTAGCACGTTGACTATCAAACATATATTCATTATTTTCAAAAGTATAAGTAATATCTAACGATGTATTATCATAGAATTCAATTTGACTTGCCATACGTGCAAGATAATTTCCGTTATCTCGATATCTATAATACTTTATTGTTCCTTCGATAGAATTTGTCGAAGTATAGTATGGATAAGCATCTCTATTGTCTGTAGTACCTGTAACATAATTTGTAGGGCTATAACCATCTATTGCATATTGTCTATATTGATGTTTTGTATCAGCCCAAGCATATGCATTAGACTTAACAACTTGTCCTTCATATGTTGTCTTTTTAGAATCGTTAATTTCATCTGTCAATTGTGTAATAATACGAATTTTAACAGTTTGTCCTGCAGCAATTTGTGTTCCTTCATCACCGACATCAAATGTAATTTTTCGATAATAGCTATCACTATTATCATCTTTTACAGAATAGTCTTGTCCTTCTTGAACATCATTTACTGTAGTATCTCCATCTAATGTTGCAGTAATATTTTTAGCAGTAATTACTTTATCTGTTGTACCATTTTTAATACCACCAGCATCAACTAATTCCCAACCAACAATTTGTTGTCCTACATCCACCTCAAATTGCAAGTGATTACGTTCCAATGGTATTTCAGCATTTTCATGGTTACCTGAAGATAAAATATATTCGACATAATCATATGGCATTAAATGATCCTTATCAACTTCAAGTGGATTAGTACAGTCATTTTCATTATTACTATCATTATCATGTGCAAATACATTCGTTGTACTTCCAGCTATCGTACGTTCTTTTGTAAGAGATGGAGTTAAAATAGCAACCGCATTTCTTAAATGATAATAGTCTTGATTTTTTTCATTTACATAATGGAAAGTATCTGCATTGTTATCAATAGACTTAAATGTTACTTTTTCCTTATTGTAAACATCTCTTGATTCATTAGTACCTGGTGAGAAATTATTTCCAGTTGTCTTACCAAATGTAGGTACCGATTCATCTGTCCAAACGTCTTTTTCAAAATCTTCTACAGTACGATCAACATATGTTCCATCATAGAAATATGCATAACCATCGTTATTCTTTGATGGTGTTAAATATTGTCCGTTAGTCATAACTGTTTCATCATTGTTGAAATCAGCATGAGTAGCAGTAAATGTTAATTTAAAGTTATTAACAATAACTTGTGCTAATCCATCTGTTGTCTTATGAACAAGATAACCTTCATTACTTCTAGCAAAGTCTTCAATATTAAGAACATAACATTTTTGTCCATTAACTTTTTTAGTAGTTTTTAATTCAATCTTATTATTTGTTAAACCAATCATATCTGTTACTAACGCTGAACCATCATCTGTCGGTTTAAATGTAACAAGATTTCCATTTATATTAATTTGTAATTGTGATACTTTGAACCATTGTCCATTATCTGTACCACTAGTACCAGCTGAACCACCATTATCTATCCATTGAACAGGGAGATAAATATTTCTCATACGATAATTTGTATTCATCGTATCTTCAGTTACCATTTCTTTGATTCTTGCTGGGCGTGTACGATCTGTAGGATTATCAACCGTTTGGTTAAATGCTTTAACTCCAAATTGAACATTTGTTGGTGTTCTATTTTGAGTTACCGTATGCTTTTTACCATTCAACATCTCATACGTATCACCATCTGATGTAAGATAATCTGTAACATTACGTTCACCATCACCAGTAACATCACCCTTGCTATCTATAGAGGTTCTTCCTAAAGAATCAATTTGATATCCAGCTTTAAATGGAATACGATATCCCATAATATATGCAGAATCATTTATACTATTTTGCTTATTATATTCACTACTCATTATATTTGTATAGGCATTAGCTTCATAGTCATGGTATGTTCTTGTTGTTACTGTATTTGTTGCTTGACTAATTCTTGAAGAATTGTAAACCATATACGGTTTGACATTAACAATAATATCATTTGCATTTGAAAAACTATCAATACCATCCACCTTATTACCATCATCATCAGTATAATTGTAATATTTATTTTTTATTTCTGAATTGTATTCACCGTTTCCCTGTATATCATACATCTTAGCTTTAAACGATAAGACATATTGATTCTTTTCTAAATAAAGCACACCATCTTTTAGTTTTAATTCTTTATCTTCTGCATCACTATCTGACAATTTATCATTATCGTTATTAAATCTAATTACATAATAGTCACCTGATTTCTTTAAATCAGATTTCTTCAATTTATAGGTTATTTTACTATTATTTTGATCTGCTTGTGTTGTACCTGTTCCTAAAGTAAGTTCAATCGCTGTATCATCATCTTTAAAATAATTTGCAATTTGCTTATGGAATTGTAATGCAGTTGTAAGTGTACCATCATAATCATATACCGGATCTGGTACTATTAATCCCAAGTCATCAACAATATCCACATGATCAGCATATCCTACTTTTCCGTTCCAATCGTCAGGATCTTGGTTTTCCCAGCTACCGCTATTTGGATTACCTGCCTCATAATTATAATTACCGTAAGTATAGTAAACATCACGTCTTGTTTTTCTAAAGAAGTTTATATAATATTGATTATCATCAGCTATTTTTGCTTCAATATTATAATCTCTTGTTGCGTCTGTCGTTGCACCCTTAGTGATACGATCAAAATCTCTTACAACAATAACATCACTTTGACTAAACAAATGATTAGCTTTGTATAGAGCTTCTGTCCAAGATCCATAATAAGTGTGGTGTTGATAATAATTTCGATAAGACCAGTTAGCACCTGAAGGATTTGAACTTGTTCCTTGCGTACTTCTTTCTATACTTGATGTATTACCACCATTATCTTTACCACCAATAGTAACTGTTGAAGAAACAGATGCAGCTGAAACACCCGTTTTATAGAAACGACCTGCAAATTCAAACATATACTTTGTATCTTCATTTGCTTCATCCCACCATGTACCATAATCTGGAACATTGGCTACTGTCTTCCCATTTTCTTCCTTTGTAGCCTTTTGATTGATTTTTAATTCAATTGTTGCACTTACAATTGGATTGTTTGCCTCGTATGATGATGTAGGTTTTTTATAATAGTCTTCTTCATCATCACTAATCATATTACTGTTTGCAAATTCATTCCCTTTTTGCAACAAGTTGATTCTACCGTAGTTGCCTGTTGTTGCATTAAAACGATCTTCTACATCTGACTTAGTAAGCGTATATCGTTTGCCATCTCGTCTTGTTACTACAATTTGTTTAATGTAATTTTTTACTCTCTTGTCTATTTTTAAATAATAAGCATCAAATCGATCGTAAGGCAATGTAACATCCAATTTAACATTAGCTGCTGTATTAAACGAAGTTGTTTTGATATAACTTGTATTTCTATGATCTTGATTTGTCATACCATTATCAGTTGGTAAATTTGTTCCAGCATTAAGATATTGTCTAAAGTCCACAGAATAAGATCCTAGTCCTTTATATCCAATTTCTAATTCTGAGTTATCTAAGCCTGCTGGATATTGAGTTCTAATATGTTCTCTAGGAGTTGATACTCTAGTGAAACGTTGAGCTGAATCATTATCGTTGTACCCCGCAACAATTGTTGTATCATAATAAAGTTTTGATTGATAAGCATTTGCTGTATCAGTTGAAGTAATTCGATAATTCTTATTAGCATCTTCTTCCATACTATCTAAATAGTGTGTCGCTGTTGTAGTAAGAATATTTTTTTGATCAATGTCTGCATCACTCCATCCATTGATTTCAATATACGGTTCAATTTCTTTATCTTTATTAATAACAAAATTCTTACCATAAAGAGTAATAGACTCTATTTGACTTCCACTTGTAATATCTTCAATTGGTAAAGTAAATTTACCATCTTTTACCGTATATTTTTTATCACCACAAATTAATTGATGATTATCAGTATCATATGTCATTTTTGTTTCTTGTTTTACAAGTGTTGATAATGCCGTTTTATAAGTAAACACAATCGAATCAAAAGTATTTTTACCTTTAAAGCTTTGATATTGTTGCAATAAATCTTCATAAACAACAACAGAAGTTGTATGGAAACCGCCTTTATCTTTATCATATGAAGGAAGTGCAATTTCTGTTTTTACATCATCTAAAACAGAAATTCCTTTATTCCATGAAGCCACACGATATGTGAAATCTCTACTGTATGGAATACCTAATGTTTTTTCATTCCCATCCATATTCGATGATTTTCCTACAATTTCACTTGTAACATTTTTTTGATAAACATCATTATCAATAGTTAATTGGCCTGCATCCACGCTAAATGCTGCACTATTTTCTCTTGCATCTTCATCATTATAAAGAGGCCCTATTGGTTTAAATAATAAACTAGCTTCCAATCTGTTATTTTTATTGTATTTACTATAACTATCTGTATTACCATAAATTTCAGCAACTACACGATCATCGTTTTTAACAAGTTTATTAAATGTACTAGCAACAACTTTAATGACTTTTACCCTTTGCATTCCGCTAGGGAACTTATCTTGATCAATTACGATGTCTCCATTACTATTAATGTATTTTGTCAAGTCGCTCGCTTTAATAGTCCATTTCGCAGTATCCTTGTCAGGATCTTGATCGTAATCAAAAAATTCTATTTTATCAATTTCCATAGCCTTATCATAGCCACTTTTAATAACGAATTTTTCTGTATCAAATCCCTTTAATTTTGGACTTGTTGGGTCTTTACTAACATCTCCTACACTTAATAAATCAAATACTAAGTTAACATTTTGGGCACTTGATTCTGAATCATTACCAATTTTAAATTGATAGTAAGTAGGATTTGTTGGATCTATCTTGCTGCTTTTATTAGGAACATTTAACGGATTACTTGCACTTGTTGATTTATCTGCTTTATAATTAGCGCTTGCTTCAATTGTTGGTTCAATACGTTTTATAACTAAAATCGCAGTACCAGTTACAACATCTTCTTTTACACCAGAAAGTCCTTTATAAGAATTATAGTCTGTAGTAAAAGTACCATCAAAACGATATTCACCCGTTGAATTAGGTATTCCGTTAATTTCAACAAATGCTTTATCTAACGCATTTGTTACATTACCATTGAATTCTTTGAAATTAATTTTAACATTTTTTAAGTTTGGAATTTTGCGTTTCCAGCAACCACTCGTAATGAGCATAGAACCATCTGATTTGCTATACCCTGCTAAATCAGAGAATTTCACATTATAAACCGAACCATTCATATCTATAAAATCAATAGAATCAATTTTACTGTTTGAAATCAATTCAGAACTTAAACGAATACTTGATGCTTGTAAACCAACATAAACACCACTTCCACTACTTTTTTCTCTAAGTAAATTTGAAACTGTAAATGATGATGGTATCATTGCTGATTCACTGGCATTTCCTAAACTAAATCTAATTGCTGCATTCGGATCAGCTAGTGAAACTTGTTGACATTCTTCGTTTCTATCATTTGTATTGGTATTAATGAGATCCTTTGTACTATCAGTAGGATCATGAACGATACCATATCCTTTTGCTTGTGGAGTTGCACGTTGACTTCTAGCAACTGCTGTTGCTTCCGTACTAATATGCTTATCTGTTCTTATATAATGAGGACCTTCTTCACTGCCATCGCTACCAACGCTAGTATACGGAGTCCAATTCCATTGTTGGAAATATGTATTTAAGTTGTTTTTATAATCAATTAAATATTTACCATAACCAGTAACAACAATGCGTCCCTTAAGTGATTCTTTTACTGCTATTCTTTCTTTAAATTCAAATTTTACGTCTCTTGTAAATTCAGTACCTTTGTTATTATCTAAGTATGTTTCTAAAACATCATCTAGGTCTCCTAATTTCCATGTATTACCGTCTATTGTTGATGATACACCCAAGTCTTTTAATGACTTCCAGTCCTCATTACCATCTTTATCTTTAAACTTAAGAGAAATAAACGATGTAGGATCACCATTTTTAAACCAATTTTCTAATACTTCACCACTATCCATTTCAATAGCCAAAGAAGTCAAATTAAATTCTTCAGGCAAAGTATCTACAGTATAAGAATTAAATACTGGTGTATTACTTATATTTGTAAAGTTATCTATATAGTACGAAAAATCTTTTCCAAGTGGTACATTTTTTTCTGTCAAATGATTATTAGCGGCATCTATTAAGTATTTTTGATGAGTAAAATCTGTATTTTGTTTTTCAAAGTTAAAATTCTTTTTATCATCTTTTGACCATGCTAATTCTCTTCCACCAAAGTAAATTGTTTGCGTAAGTTTAATTTCCGGTTGATAATTACTTTCAAAGTTGTTTACATAAGGAATTGCCACATAGAACTTACGAGATTGATCTTTCTTTAATGTTCCTTCATTGTTATCATTGCTTCCTACAACAACACCTAACTGACCTGGTTGAGAATATTTATATCTGTATTGTGAATCATGTTGACTTGCATATTTATCTATATCAAAATTGCTTAAATCACTTTCATTTGTAACATCCCAAATAAGAGCACCGCCTTCTTGGTATTTACCACCATATTCACCTTCACGAGCATCTGTGCCAGTATCCTCATTTTTATCATAGCCACCCGTGCTTTTATTATATTTCCATGCCATTAAGTCTTGTTCTAGAACCCCATTACGATTTCCGTTAATATTACTACTTGGTACAGTTAACATAAAACTAAAATAATCTATCGCACTATCAGCATCTTTTGATATATTTTTAATGTCTACTTCGTAAATTTCATAATTATACTTATCCCAAAGAACAGACATAGAAACAGGTTTTACTGAAGTTTCCCATTCCAAGTTTGAGTTAACAATATTAATTAATCTGACGTCACTTGAATCTTCTCCGTTTTTAACTGGACCACCAACATTATTTGAATATCCATCAGATAGCTTTCCATTTGGGTCTTTAAATTGAGTATAGCTTGCACCTAAAGCAACCGGTGCTGAGGTATTTTCCGGAATCTTCGCACCATCTTTTGTAAAGAATTGGAAAGTAACCGCAAAAGTCACTGCTGACGCATCAATATCTTTTGTAGAAGTTATTTCTAAAGATGATCTTCGGAATTCTCCTTTTCCAGTATCTGCATTATAATCAGAGCCCCAGCCATATTCAGGATTGTTTGTTGGTCTAGTTGCATACCAAATTACTGGTGCACTTGAAAGTTTAGCTTCTATTCCTCCTATGAATTCTACACTAGGATCTTCATCTTTAACTTCTTGTGGTTTTGTCGTACTCACTACAATACCATCTTTATAATAGAACCATGGTAACTCTATTTTTAATTTTGGTGACACAGCAGCTCCTTCGTTTTGGTTCCAATTAGGTCTAAGCCTAACATCTATTGTCATTGGGTTTCCCATAGACATTAAATAGTTATTTGTTCCTGCAGGTCTTAAGTCTGTTCCTGTTTGTAAGAAAGAAGATGATATTGCTTTTGATCCACTCTCTGCGAATACATCTTGTAACCAATTTACGGGTAGATACTGTACTAACATTGCAAGTGTTATAACAACACTTATCATTTTCTTCATTATGTTTTTCATTTTATGTTTTACAGTATTCATACCCAAATTCCTCCTGTTATTATTTCATCTATTATTAAGTACTATTACTATTAACCATAGCACTATCCATGTATATACAATATCTCATTAATATTATATCACTTTATCTCATTAATATTATATCACTTTTAACACAAAATTTGACATATTTTTTCTAAATTTAAAAGGGATTTTACAATTTTTTTACAAAAATAAATTTAATTCATACTAAAATGATACATTATTTCACATAATTTGTTTTTGTATACAAAAAAATGTCCTATTAGGACATCTGTTTGAGGATATGTGAGAGAGTTGGATTTTTCTCTTTTTGGATAAGAGAATGGAGTTTATTAGAGGAGTTTGGTTGTTTTTTTGAGATAATTTTTTCTATAATTTCTTTAGAGAGAGGTTGATATTCTATAACCTGATCTACTTTAGAGAGTAATGGATGTCTTGGATGAATTGTTTTGTTTTTTTTGAATCCTAGACGATGTGTGATGTTTGTTTGAGAAAGAATGATAATTACGTTTTCAAAACTTATTTTTCTTTTTTTAGAATCTTCGTAATATCCTTCTTCTAGTATTTGTGAAATAAGATGAATGATTTCTTCATTTGCTTGATCAATGTTTTTTAAATATAAAACTGTATGGGGAGTACTTTGTAAGGTTGATAAAAGAATACTTGGTTCTTGATTGTTCCCTATGAGTTTGTAATAAGCATGAATGTCTTTATATTGATTCATATCCAGTTTTAGGTAATGATAGTTTAATTCTCTAGCAAGAATCTTTGCGGTTGTGGTTTTTCCTGTGCTTTCTTGTCCATAGAGAAAGAAAGAGTGAGGAAGTTTTTTGGTTTCTAATGTTTGGACTAATTGATGAATGGCTTTTTCTTGCCCAAAAATATTTTTATTAAGTTGTTTTTCAAGTGTTTTTTTATTGATTTGTTGGTGAATTGTAATGTTTAGATATTTTTCTATGGTTTCTATGATGCGTATTTTTGTAAGTTCTTGTTCATGATAGAATTTAGCTTTGACACATGATAGATCTAATATATCAATGGCTTTATCGGGATAGGTTCTGTTTTTGATATGTTGATCGACAAGGTTGATGAGTTCTTTAAGTATTGTATCGGATATTTTTATGTGATGAAAGTTTTCGTAGTAACATTTGATTCCTTTGAGGATTTCAAAGGTTTCTTCTTTGGTGTTTTCTTTTAGAGTTACTAGAGAGAATCTTCGATTCATCGCATGGTCTTTTTCAAAGTGTTTGTAGTATTCATCAATCGTTGTTGCGCCAATAACTGTCATGTCTTTTCTAGCAAGATAGGGCTTTAAGATATTTGAGGCATCTATAGCTCCTTCGGCTCCACCAGCACCAATGACATTATGAATTTCATCAATGAATATAATAACGTTGTCTAAGTTTTTTACTTTATCAATGATCTTTTTGAATTTTTCTTCAAATTCTCCTCGGTATTTTGTTCCAGCAACAAGAGAGGATAGAGAGAGTTCATAGATGATTTTATTTTTAAGTGAGTCTACTACTTGATGGTGATTTATCATCATGGCAAGTTTTTCAACAATTGCGGATTTTCCAACACCAGCTTCACCAATGATAAGTACGTTGTTTTTTTCTTTTTTGGAGAGGATGGTACAGATTTGTTCGATTTCGTTTTCTCTTCCTATGATTTTATATTTTTTGTTTTTTACTTTTTTATTGATGTTTACAAGTGTTGATATTTGATCTAAAGGTGTTTCAAAAGCTGATTTTTCTTGTAAGAGATAAATGAGTTCTTCGACATCAACATGGTATTTTTGTAGTATTTCATAAGCCACGGATTCTTTTTCTTTAAGAAGTGAGATGGTAAGTAGATTAAGGGTTACTTGATCTTGGTTTTTCTTTTGAGCTTCTTCCATACTTCTTTCTAAGATTTTTTTGACACTCTGGCTATATTCCATATAAAAAGGTTGATCTTCGCTTGTTCCAAACAACCTTTTTATATCTTCTTCTACAACTTCTTCATTCACTTTATATTTTTTTAAGAGTCTTTTTAGTTGATTGTCATGCATTTTTAATAAGGAGAGTAGTAAATGTTCACTGCCAACGTTTTGATGTCCAAAATCAAAAGAAATGCTTTCTGCCACAACAATTGCTTTTTGTGCTTGTTCATCAAATTCTTTCAACAATAATGACACCTTCTTTCTTTATATAGTATGTATTATTTTCTTAATTATTAGTCATCATTTAAGAAAACATACTTGCTAGCCATGACTTTTTATGAATTTCTTTACTTGATGTACAATAAGATACTTGAAGTTTTCCTTCGAGTGTTTTTCCTTTTCCTTCACCTAAGACAATGGTATAGAGACCATTGTAATACTTTGCATTAAATGCTTTTTGATGATCGGCTAATACTTGATGAACATCATCAACACCTTTTACCCATTTTTTATAGTTTTGTATGAGTTTGTCTTTGACTTCATACATTTCTTCGATATCTTCTTGGTTATAAGAGGATGCAATGATTTTATATTTAGGTGTTTCGTTAACAGCTGTGACTGTTGTTAGGTTCATAAGGATTAGAAGAAAAATAATTAATTTTTTCATAAATTTCACCTCAAGTTCATTATGTTCATTTATAATGAAATTAAACACAAGGAGTGAATTTTTTATGAGTCGTATTATGCAAAAGGAAATTAAAAGTGAAATGAATGATTTTTTCTTTGCTAAGGATCATTTGGATTTTTATCATGAGTATGTAAATGTTGAACAAATGTATTTGGCAGGAATTAAGGAGGTAAGAACAAAATTAGAGATTTTAGATGATGAGTTTCATCATCGCTTCGATCATAATCCTATCCATCATATGGAATGGCGTTTGAAATCACCACATAGCGTTGTTGAGAAAATGAAAAGAAGAAATCTTCCCGTAGATGTTTCTTCGATTAAAGGAAATATTGAAGATATTGCGGGTATTCGGGTGATTTGTCATTATATCAAAGATATTTATCGTATATCAGACCTTCTTTTAAGACAGGATGATATTCATTTATTAAAGGTAAAGGATTATATAAAGAATCCTAAAGAAAATGGGTATCGTAGTTTACATCTTGTTGTTGAAGTCCCTGTTTATCTTGCTAATGAGAAAGTCATGGTTCCTGTAGAAATACAAATCCGTACCATTGCTATGGATTTTTGGGCGACACTCGAACATCATTTGAGATATAAAAATAACAAGGAAATCTCTGATGATATTCGTAATCGTTTATACGAATGTGCTAAAAATATTACTGATATTGATTATGAAATGGAAGATATACATAATGAAGTCTTTGGACATCATAAAATATAAAGAGTATTTATAGAAAACAAAAACAAAGTTCGCTCGAACTTTGTTTTTAATTAATAGGGTTTGTCAAGAAAAGTGTGTAAGTAATTTAAACATTACTAAAAAATAGGTTAT
>OATU01000594.1_pt1 | contig 30233 bp, 23 predicted proteins | sample 1516711 | NCBI WGS metagenome assembly OATU01 (sample SAMEA2579971, study PRJEB22360) | human gut metagenome | biome: human gut; feature: human-associated habitat; material: faeces | place: Denmark | collected 2008/2010 | reverse complement strand
CGGATTGACCATGCGTGCACCGCATGGCGGCTTGTTTGTACTGTTCGCATTGAATAACGCACTTCTGTTTATTGTAGCACTTCTGATTGCCGGCGCAGTCAGTGCAGCTTTACTGATCCTGCTGCGGAAGCCTGCAGTAGAAGCTGAAGAATAGGAAAGGACACAGGACTATGGCAAAACTATTTGATATCATGGGGAATTTCCCCTTTAAAGCAGAGGATAAGAAACCGACGCTGATTCGCAAGAGCGAGTATTCCACAGCGCTGTATCCACCCAACAATGCATTTACCTCTGACAATACCTTTACGATGGTTACGACGGATACCTTCATGCTTGGTATCTATGAGCTGGGTCCGGGCGGTGTCTTTGCACCGCTGGATATCCATCCCGGTGATGAATCCTATTACATCCTGAACGGTCCGGTCGTACAGCGAAGCGGAAACGGACAGTTTGCTTATCTGGAAACTGGAGAAGGGCTGTTCATGCCGGAGGGTGCATGGCACTGCTGTCACAATTTCTCCGATCAGAAGGCAAGGATCCTGTATTTCATCACACCGAAGGCATGGAGTGAGTCGATTCCGCCTGCTGTGATCCCAAGCGATGAGGAAACGAAGTTCTATAAGGGACCAAACAACGATACACTTCCGGATATGCGTGGAAAGATTCAGGATATCTCCCGTCAGGGCTGTACGGATGATATCGGTGCATGGCCGGTAGATCCCAAAGAAGCAAGAGAAACCGGTGCGGTCTATGCGGTCCGGGATTTTGAAAAGCTGAACAATGTGCATGGAACCAAGCATCCGATGCTGATGCGTTTCATCACCAGCAATGATTACGGTCACTTTGGGGAATTCATACTGCCGGCAGGCGGCTATGGACCAAGATGCTCCGATCCGGATACCCATGAAGGGGATGCGGCACTGTATTGTGTAGAGGGCCCGGTAACAGTCAATCTGGTCGATCTGGAGGAAAGCTTCGTACTGGAGCCGGAGGATACCTTCTTTATCCCGGCAGGAGTGAAGTATCAGCTGGTGAACTTTGAAAATCATCCGGTAAAAACGGTTTTCGCAATCACGAAGCTGTAGCTGGCAGGGAAGGCCGTGAGTGAATCGCTTGCGGCTTTTCTTCCTATCCGGCAGAGGAGCAAAGGATAGGATATATTGAGACAAACGGATGTTACTTGCGGGCAACTCGCAGGGAGGAAAGGAGCACTTATGAAGCTGGTAATCGGATGTGATGAGGCGGCATACCGCCTGAAGGAAGCAATGAAGGAAACTATCATACAGCTGGGGCATGAGGTGAAGGATATCGGGGTCTATCATGAAGCGCCGTCCCTGTACCCGGACATTGCGCAAAAGCTGTGCGCATGTATCACGGATGGAAGCTGTGAACGCGGTATCCTGCTGTGCGGGACCGGTATCGGTATGGCGATCACTGCCAATAAGATTCCCGGTATCCGTGCGGCGGTCGGACATGATCTGTTCTCTGTGGAGCGCAGCATCAAATCCAATGACTGTCAGGTGCTGTGCATGGGAGCAAGAGTCATAGCAGCGCAATATGCAAGGCTGCTGGTGGAACGCTGGCTGGAATGCAGCTTTGCCGGCGGTGCCAGTGCTGAAAAGGTGGCACGTATCATGGAAATCGAACAGGAATACAGAAGATAAGGAGGTGCAGGGAATGCAGAGAATCATCAATGATCCCAACATGGTCGTAGAGGATATGCTGAAGGGATTTGCGAAATGTCATCGGGATATCATCCACGTGGATGAAGAAAATCCCAGAGTCATCATCAGCAATTCCTTCAATAAACAGAAAAAGGTGGGTATCGTAACTGGAGGAGGGAGCGGACATAAACCGGCCTTCATCGGCTACTGCGGAGAACAAATTTCAGAAGGGGGGGGGATAGAAAGATCGGCTACTGCGGAGAACACATGGCAGATGCGGTCGCTGTGGGGGAAATCTTTTCCTCACCGACAGCCAAGAGCTTCTATGACAGTATCCGTGCGGTGGATCAGGGCATGGGAGTGGCAGTGCTGTATGGCAATTATGCCGGAGATAATATGAACGTGAAGATGGCGATGGAGCTTGCAGAGGATGATGACATCGAGGTAAGAACCGTAGTGGCGAATGACGATGTGGCAAGTGCGCCGAAGGAAGACATCACCAAGCGAAGAGGTGTGGCGGGGGAAATCTTTCTATGGAAGGTCGGCGGAGCGAAAGCGGCACAGGGAGCTGATCTGGATGCGGTCATCTCTGCCGCACAAAAGGCAATCGACAATACAAGAAGCGTGGGTGTCGGACTGGGACCGTGTACAATACCGGCAAATGGAAAGCCGAACTTCCAGATCGAGCCGGGAACGATGGAGTTTGGAATCGGGCATCACGGAGAGCCGGGCGTATGTGTAAAACCGCTGGGTTCGGCAAAGCAGATGGCACAGGAGATGGTGGATATGGTCATCCGCGATGTACCGTTTCAAAGCGGGGATGAGGTAGCGGTACTGGTGAGCGGTCTGGGGGCAACGCCTGTCATGGAGCAGTATATCTTCTATCATGAGGTGGAGGAGCTGTTACAGCAGGCAGGAATCCGGGTATACCGTTCGTATGTGGGGAACTATTTCACGTCACTGGAGATGAATGGTGTAACGCTGACGATGATGAAGCTGGATGAAGAATTGAAAGAATGTCTGGATATGGATTGTGCATGTGTGGGACTGACACAGGTGAGGAGACCGTGATGGAATATATCCGAAATGAGAAGAATGTGAAGATAGCGGAAGCGATATGTGAAGCGATCCACGAGAATGCAGCTTATCTGAGTGAGATCGACGGTGCAATCGGAGACGGGGATCACGGAGTCAATATGAACAAGGGGTTTCTGATGGCGAAGGAGCGGCTTCGTGCGGATATGAGCTTTTCCGAGAGCATGAAGACGATCTCACGGACGCTGGTGATGGATATCGGAGGAAGCATGGGTCCGATCTACGGAACGATGTTTTCAAGAATTGCAAGAGCGTGCAAACAGGAAGAGAAGCTCACAAAGGAGGTATTCCTAAAAGCCCTGCAGGATGCCTTACAGGGACTGCAGGAGCTGGCAGGGGCAAAGGAAGGCGATAAAACACTGATCGACACCCTTGCACCGGCGATAAGGGCATATGAGCAGGCGATGCAGGAAGGCAGAAGCTATGCGGCATGTCTGTGTGCGCTGCAGGAGGGAGCCGAGGCAGGCAGGGAACACACAAAGGAGCTTGTGGCAAAGATTGGAAGAGCAGCAAGACTGGGAGAGCGAAGCCGCGGCTATCTGGATGCGGGAGCGACGAGCTGCTGTATCATTCTAACGACGATGGCGCATCAGATGTGCACGGATATCCTAGAGAAATAGCAGCGGGAAAGATGCAGAATCACGTTATGTGAGGTCTGTATCTTTTTCTTTGCATAGCAATGAAAGCAGCGCAAACGGATTATCGGATTTGCATGAAGAAGACAGGGATGTTATCATATGACTGTGGAACATCGCCATAGCAAAGGCTGTCTGTATACATGGATAGGAAGGAAAATGACTGATTTAGCAGCTCTGCATTCGTTCTGATGGCATATGTCATGCCGTGCGATTCAGCCGTTACGGAGAATGACGGCAAACAGCGCTTTCTGAATAGGCGGTAAGATAAAGGAGAATGGAAAATAATGATACAGCATATGGATCAAATAGCAGAGGAATTTATATCGCAGGACACGCATGGACTCATTACAAAAGCAATTGGTGCAGCCGCAGGCAGCGAACGGCTGTATGTGAACATTGATCGAATTCCGCCGGAAAGCTTCAGCACAAAGTATCACAGCCATTCCCAGCAGGAGGAGTTCTTTCTTGTTCTATCCGGAAATGGGACTGTGCGGCTGAATGATAAAAGCTATCCTGTTACAAAGGGTGATTTTTTCGCAAAGCCCTCCGGACAGAATATTGCGCATTCCATATACAATTTTGGCGATACCGATTTGATACTACTTGACATAGGGACGGTAGAGCAGGAGGATACCTGTTATTATCCTGATGAAGATATGTATCTTTTGAAGTCAAACGGGCAGCGAAGAATCATAAGCGGATCTGATTTTAACAAGGAATGGACAACAGAACCCAATGCGGATGAATCAGGGACATTGTAAAAGCTCATCGTTTACACCCTATGCAATAACGGATGAATCATGGAGCGTTATGTATTGTATTTGTGAAACCGTCTCATTGCATGCAGAAAGAAAACGTATTATGCTTAGTGCAGGAGGTGGCAACCATGGCAAATGAGGACAAAAAGGATTTCAATGCTATGCTGCATGACAGCAAGGATATGCCAAAGATGAAAATCATTACAGATACCGAAAGCATTAAAAAGTACGGAGGCAGTTGTATGTATTTTGCACCGCCTATCGACTATGACACGCTTATGCGCAGAGTACCTTTCGGCAAGGTGACAACTGTCGGGGAGCTTCGTGATTATTTCGCACGAGTGAGTCATGCGGATTTTACGGAGCCGATCACTGCCGGTATTTTCGTTTCCATTGCGGCATGGGCAAGTGTTCAGCGAAGGGATGATCCAACCCCCTACTGGAGAACGCTGAAGGCTAACGGAGAGCTGAATGCCAAATATCCCGGAGGTGTGAGTGCACAAAAGGAAAAACTGGAGGCGGAGGGCCATACGGTAATTTGCAGGGGAAGAAAAAATATCCGTTATTTTGTAAAGGATTATGAAAATGCTCTCTTTGATTTCACACAAGGCGAGCAGGCTTTCTGATACTTATAGGAAGGATATGCGCTAACAGCAGCAGGGATGGACAAGAGGATGATTTTCACGGACAGCAGGTAAGGCATGTATCGGATCTGCTGTCTTTTTTTTGCTCTGTGCAGGGAAAAAGCGCTGTAAACAAGTGCGTATCAGCTATGCTTGTCCGCTGCTTCCACATCTTCGTCCTTGTACTATATGGTATAAGTTTAAAACCATGTGGATTAGACCACTTGGACCATGGTATAAACCATAAGAATAAGCGGTTTCATAAAAAAAATATCACAAGACTGCAACAGCAATCACAAATTGTGTTAAAAAATAAAAAGTGGAAATAATGCGATAAATAAAGGGTTATTTGCTTTTTTCAGAGATTGTATGCGGTGTTTGAACAGAAAAAATTAGAAATTTAGAAAGAAAACGCTTGCATTATTTAAAGGGGTGTTGTATCATATGAGTGTACCAAGTGGTATAGACCACTAGAAAGGGGTAAAACTCATGACAAATATCTTACTTGTATGCTCTGCAGGAATGTCAACCAGTATGATGGTTAAGAAAATGCAGGAAGCAGCGGCAGAGAAAAAAATCGAAGCAGAAATATGGGCTGTCGGTGATGCGGATGCTGTCAACAATGTAGAAAAAATGGACGTTATGCTTCTGGGACCTCAGGTTCGTTTCCTGGAATCCAAAATGAAGGCGATTGCAGGAGGAAAACCGGTTGCAGTCATCGACATGCAGGCATACGGCACCATGAACGGAGCGAAGGTTCTGGAACAGGCGTTAAAGCTTCTTGGGATGTAAAATCCCTCACAATGGCATTGTCACTATCGGTAACAGGTGGCTCCTTTTACCGGACAGTGTAAAATAATTCATTTTTAGGAGGAGAAAGAAAAATGGAAAAATTCACAGCGTGGATGGAGAAACATTTTGTGCCGATTGCGGCGAAAATCGGTTCTCAGAAACATCTGGTAGCGATTCGTGATGGATTCATCGGTATCATGCCAATTACCATGGCAGGTGCTGTCGCTACATTATTAAACGTATTCTTCCGTGATCTGCCAAACAATTATCTGCCGGACTGGCATATTGCAGAAACATTCCAGTGGCTGATTGGAATCAACGGAAATGTATGGTGGGGAACACTGGCAATGCTGGCCATTGCATTTGCATTTTCCTTCGGTTACCATCTGGCTAAGGCCTATGATGTGAACCCGCTTGCTGGAGGTCTTGTTGCACTGGCTTCCTTCGTTACGATCTTAGCACAGAGCGCTACCTTCAACTATCAGCTTCCTGATGTTGCAGTTGATGCACTGAACACATTAAAGAGTGCAGGACTGGATGTTGCGTTGAATGACACGAAAGATGCTATATTACTGAATAATGCTACCGGCTGGGGCTTCCTGCCATATGCTTGGACAAACTCCGGTGGTCTGTTCTCTGCATTGATTATCGGTCTGGTTTCTGTTATCATTTATGCGAAACTGATGATTAAGAAAGTTACCATCAAGCTGCCTGAGCAGGTACCGCCAGCAGTATCCAAAGCATTCGCTGCAATTATTCCGGGGACCATCGCTATCTACACTGCAGGTATCATTCAGTTCTTATGTACTGAATTCTTAGGAAACGGTCTGCCTGAGCTGATCAACCAGTATCTGCAGATTCCATTCCAGAACCTGTCACAGGGTCTTGGCGCTATCATCATTCTTGTATTTGCTGTACAGGTATTCTGGTTCTTCGGTCTGCACGGACCAAACGTACTGGCTCCAATTCTGGACGGTGGATATATTCCATTGCTGAACGACAATACAAACATCTACAATACTGCTATGGCTGCAGGAAAATCACTGAATGATGTTGTTGACCAAATGTTCGTATGGACACGTGGTTCCTTCGATGCCTTTGTATGGATGGGTGGCTCCGGATGTACCATTGCACTGCTGATTGCCATCATGATCTTCTCCAAGAGAGACGATGCAAGAGCAGTAGCAAAACTGAGTCTGCCAATGGGCTGCTTCAACATCAACGAACCGGTTATCTTCGGTCTGCCAATCGTATTAAACCCTATCTACTTTATTCCTTGGCTGATTACACCGGTTATTCTGGCAACAATCGCTTATCTTGCAACAGCTTCCGGACTGATCCCACCGGTATTCATCACAGTGCCTTGGGTAGTTCCACCAGTAATCTATGCAATCCTGGCAACAGGTGGTAGTCTGATGGCCGGAGTTATCGCCGCAATCAACCTGGTTGTAGCAGTGCTCTGCTGGATTCCGTTTGTTATCGTTGCAAACAGAATGAACAACGTAGAAGAATAAAAACTATAGCAACAAAAGTAAATAGAAAGGGAAGAGGATATTTACTCTTCCCTTGCTTACTATAAGGAGGACAATATGGAAGGTTTAGAACTGATCTGTTTTGAAATTATCTCTAGCGTGGGAATGGCACGTTCACTTTACATCGAAGCCATTCAGGAAGCGAAAGCCGGAAATTTCGAGCAGGCACAGGAGCTTATCAAGCAGGGGGATGAATCCTTCACCGAGGGACACCATTCCCATGCAAAGCTGATTCAGCAGGAAGCCGGCGGGGAAGCCACACAGATGACGCTGCTGCTGACACATGCTGAGGATCAGCTGATGAGTGCGGAGGCATTTAAAATCCTGTCTCAGGAATTCATGGATTTATATAAGGAAATCAAAAAGTAATTAAAAATAAGGGAAACAAGAGGTGAACAGAATGATATACATCAGTTGCGGATTAAATCAGGAATTTATTATTGATCTGCTGGAGAAGACGACGGAGGAAGGCGTCAGCTTCAAATATGAGGGAAAAACGGGAATCAAGCTTGCATTTCACGTAAACACAGAGGATCTTGACAAGGCATGTGCAATCGCCAAGAAAACCATCAAGGCTACACCAATCGGTAGCGTAATGTACTTTCAGGTAACTACAAAATAAAAAAGCGAACAACATAGGAAAAAGGTGATATTTATGACACGCTGGGGCTTATTTGCTGTAACAATCGGCTGCATCATCATGATGTATTCTCAAACTTATAATGACTTTTCACAAAAAATATTGTATTGTATTTGTGGTGTCACTGTTGTATGTCTTGGAGCCTTTATGGTTTACAAGGACAAAAAGAACGTAAAAAAGAAATAAAAAGGAGAAGCACATGATCAAAGTAGAAGAAAAATTGTATGTGAATGCGGATGTTTTTTTCGATAAAATCGCAGAGTCAATTGCATACGATATCACAGCATCAACGGGTAAGAATATTCGACCGAAGCAGATTCACAAAGGGTTTTCCTACACGAAGGATATGAAAAACAAGATGAAACGTGAAGGAAAGGTCAAGGTCACGATTACGGATTTTGAAGCTCCGCGGATTTACAAGGCGAAATTCGAAAGCAGTCAGGGTATCAATACAATTTCCTATGAAATTGAACAGCTGGATGAAGATCATATCGGTGTAACGTATATGGAAGATTTTTCCGGAGCCAGCGGAGCGAAGAGCGTGAATTTTAAAATCATGTCCTTCTTCTATAACCGCGGGGCGAAAAAGAAAGCAGTTAAGCTGCTGCGTAACATGGAAAGCTACATTCAGAACGAAGCAAAAGAGAAGTCAGAAGCAACCGAATCGTAATAGTATTGGCTGCTTGTCAAAGGAGGAGCTAATCATGGCTAGATTAGGAATTTCTCTTTATCCGGAGCATTCTACTCTGGAGAAAGATAAAGCATATGTGACACTTGCCGCAAAATACGGATTCAAACGAATCTTTACCTGCCTGCTGAGTGTAGAAAAGGAACGCGAGGAAATCCTTGCGGAATTCAGAGAATTGATCGACCACGCACATTCCTATGGAATGGAAGTCATCCTGGATGTTGCGCCGTTTGTATTTGAGAAGCTGCATGTTTCTTATGATGATCTGTCATTTTTCGCAGAGATGCATGCTGACGGTATTCGTCTGGATGAAGGATTTGATTCATTGAAGGAAGCTTTGATGACCTATAATCCACAAAATTTGAAAATCGAAATCAACGCAAGTCTGGGTACGAAATATCTGGACAATATTATGAGCCATTATCCAAAGCTGGATAATATCATCACCTGTCATAACTTTTATCCGCAGCGCTACAGCGGAATCAGCTATGAGCATTTTGAAAAATGCAGTCAGGACATTAAGGATTTGAATATTAAAGTCGCTGCCTTCGTATCCTCTCAGGAAGAGGGAACCTATGGCCCATGGCCGGTGAATGAGGGTCTGTGTACTTTGGAAATACACCGTGACCTGCCAATCGATGTGCAGGCAAGACATTTGTTTGCCACAAGACTGGTGGATGATGTCATCATCGCAAATGCTTATGCGAGTGAGGAAGAGCTCTCTACGCTTTCAAAAATTGATCCCGGTAAGCTTACCTTCAAGATTGATTTTGAAGCGGATCTTCACCCGACAGAAGAAAAGATCCTTTACGAGCACCCGCATTTTGTTCGTGGAGATATGAGCGAGTATATGGCGAGAAGCACCATGCCGCGTGTTACCTACGCTAAAGAAAGCGTTCCGCCAAAGAATACAAGAGATTTAAAACGTGGTGATGTTGTCATTGTAAATGATGAATATTCCCGTTATAAAGGAGAATTGCATATTGTGTTGAAGGATATGCCGAATGATGGAAGAAAAAATGTCATCGGTCATATACCGGAGGATGAGAACATGCTGCTGGATTATATCAAACCATGGAAATCCTTCGGCTTCATGCGCTAGTATCAGGAAAGAGGTGAAACTATGGCAACTCCTATCTATCGGAAAATCAAAGACCTAATTATGCAGGAAATTGAAGATAAGGCTGCCAATTCACCTATTGATTCAGAACGTGACATGGCGGTTCGCTTCGATGCGAGCCGTATGACTGTGCGTAAAGCAATCGATGAGCTTGTTGAGGAGGGTTTCCTCTACCGCGATAAAAACAAGGGAACCTTTGTCGCAGACCGTAAGCTGCTGAAGAAGAATACAGCTGCGGAAATGCTGCAGGAAGAAATCAGTGAGTTCATCGTCATGTATTTTAATGTAAAGGATGCCGCAGACATTGCACCGATACTGGAAATCGATCAGGATGATCAGGTGTTGAGCGTTGTTCGGCTGAATACCGTCAATTCCAAGCCGACCAGCGTTGAGGAGATCTTCTTTATTCGAAACCAGATATCCGATGCAGATATGAAAAATCTGAAAAATCTGCTGGATATGAACGATTATGTAAAAAACGGACGTGTTACGCAAAAGTTCATACCCATGCTGGTTCCGGTTCAGTTTGCGAATCTGCTGAAAATCAAGATGAACACTCCCATCATCCGTGTGGAGTCAGTAATCAGTAGTATGAGCGGGAAACCGCTCGTTTATGTCCGTGCTTATAATAACCCTTTCGAAAATGTGATAGAAATTACCTTATAATATGATGAGACGCACCCGGTAGCCCAGCCGGGTGTTTTTTATACACGGATTCGTATATGGAATATGTGATGGGAGTATGACGCAGCATCTGCAAATAAAGCTGTCTTCTGTAATCGATTACAAATGTTAATTGACGTCTACTTTTAAGCGCATTAAAATAGGAAGTGATAAAACATAATACGCCGTAATGCCTGATGAGTAAGGAAGGAGGTATTGGATCGAAACAGCATAGGAGAGTATGCGATAGCAATCGGATATACAAAGGGAAGTATCCGATGTCGTTACCTATAACGGTGATGGCTGTCAGTGGAATGATTGAAAAATCAGTAGCTCATAACCCGGAGTGGATCACCGGTTTGGGCGTAGGTATTCATTTACTTATACTTTATGAAATACGTACAAAACAGCAGCTTTTGCTGTTTTTTTGTGCATTATACGACCATAATGCCTAAAAAACAAGCTATACATAAATGTATACTATTTGAGATAGCGAGAGGGAAAGAGCATGACAAAGATTATGATAGCTGAGGATCAGCAGTTAATTCGCGAGAGCCTGAAAATTATTCTGGACTCTATCGAGGGGTTTGCAGTGACTACTGTTGTAGGAAATGGGGAAGAGGTATTGCAGCAGCTGGAGATAAAGAGTGTTGATATGATCCTGATGGATATTCGTATGCCGGTTATGGACGGTGTGGAATGCACACGTATCGTGAAAGAGAAATATCCGAATATCCGTGTTCTGATTTTAACAACCTTTGTTGATGATGAATATGTAATGAAGGCACTTGCCTATGGTGCCAACGGTTATATCCTCAAAGGGGTTTCACTCGGTGAGCTGAAATATGCCATCGAAACGACAATGGAGGGCGGCAGTGTTCTGAATCCGTATGTCGGTGCAAAAATGATTCATATGATGCATACTGAAAAAGGGCTGAAGATGGAGAACCAGGACCATAAGCGCGTGAATCAGTGTGTAAGGAAGCTGAGTGCACGGGAGTGGGATATTATCAATGCCATAGCAAAGGGGATGTCCAATCGCGAAATCGCTGAAAAGATGATTTTTACAGAGGGAACGATACGAAATTATCTAAGTATCATTCTGGAGAAGCTGCAGCTCAGAGATCGTACGCAGCTGGCGATATGGTATCTTCAAAGCGGGGCAAAGCTGCGGCATGCCTGCTGATATATGGGAGGATCCACGCAGAAATTAGCTACAAAGAGTTTAACGAATGTCAATGTAAGTGATTACAAAATACACTGGGTTGGCATTTTCTCTTTCGATATACTTTAAACAGAACATCAAAAAGATGTCTGAAGGATGAAAAAAGGAGAGATCGTATGACGAGAAAAACGACAAGAATGCTGACAGCCTTACTGTCATGCTCCATGGCAGTAACCAATGTAGTACCTTTTCATGTAATGGCTGAAACTGCTCCGGGTGATCCGCAGGAGGAGCAGGTACCTGCAACAAAGAATCAGGAGCAGGATACAAAAGAAACAGCGCCTGTCTCATTGACAAATTTCAAGGGGGATCATGTTCGCAGTGAGGGCGGCAAGGTGATGCTGGATAATACCGGTGGTGACAATTTTGCAATGAGTGAAGATAGTAAGGTAATTGCGGATGATTTTCACTACAGTGCAGATTTGACAATCAAAAGCGGTGATGCGCAATGCGCTGCACTGCTGGTCGGTGTGGGAGATCGAAATGATCCCAGCAAGGCATGGAGAGCCGCAAATGTCATCAGGCATGAGGGAGAAAACAAAATGCGCATGTTCCGTGTGCCCGGGGATCATAATTATCAGCCCATGCAGGTATTAAATGACTATGATTCTACAAAAACGGTACATCTGGATCTGGATATAAAGGCAAACGGGGACTTTACCTACAAGGTGACCAGTGAAGGCGGCAGTGAAAATGTGATGAGCGGAAATATGGATGACTGGGCCGGCGGATATATCGGAGTGTTAACCTTTCAGACAGAGGCAGAGCTATCCAATATTCAGTTTACGGATCGAACCGTGAGGGCGGATGATAGCTTATTCCATACAACACTGGAAAATCTGCGCGGTTTACAGGGAAGCTGGAAAATCACAGAAAAAGGTATGCATTCACAGGGAGGCGGTGATAACTTTGCAATCTCCGATACGAAAATAGAAAACTTCGAGTATTCTGCCAACATCAACAATCTGGATAAAAAGGGTGCCGGGGCACTGATGTTCCGTGTACAGAATCCCGATAATCCACAGGCTGGATGTTATGTAATCAATGCGGATTACACACATAATATTTTCAAGCTGTTTGAATTTCCGACAGGCGGCAGTATAGCCGAGGTTCCTTTGAGCGATGTGGAACCAAATGCAGACGGCTCCTATGATATCAAGGTAATCGTCGTTGGTGAAGATATTTATGTTTATGCCAACGGAAAGGGAATCATGCGTGAAAAGGACAGCCGTCATAAGGGAGAATCCTATCTCGGACTGCTGACATGGGATGGAAATATCGAATATCAGAATCTGAATCACAAGGCCGCAAGTGAGCTTCCTGCTGTTGAAGAGGCGAAGCTGAGTGATTTCAAAATATTAACGGATGGTGTGACGATTACGCCAACGTTTGATCCGAATGTGAATAACTACGGTATGGATATCCCGGCAGGAGTGGATCGTGTCGTGGTAAAGCCGGAATCCAGCGGGGATGTTTACATTACGCTGAAGGATCGTAACAACAAGGTGACAAAGGAAAAGCAAAAGGTTACGGATACCTTTACCTTGACAGCAGAGGACTTTGATATGAATTTCCTGAACATGGGAGTTACCATTGAAAAGGACGGATTTTCTGAGAATATCAATTTTGCTGTAAATAAATGGCTGTCAACAGAAGAGCTGGCACAGCAGCCGTACCGTGCACAGTTCCATGTGACACCGCAGATCAATTTTATGAATGATCCCAACGGCATGGTGTATGATTCCACCGACGGCTACTGGCATTTATTCTATCAGTATTCGCCAAACAACAACTTCTACAAGCAGTCGCAGGCACATGTCCGTTCCAGGGATCTCGTTCACTGGGAACAGCAGCCGCTGGGTCTGCAGATTGATGAACACGGTCTGATTTTCTCCGGGTCCGCTGTAGAGGATAGTGAAAACACATCCGGCTTATTCAACGACAACAAGCCGGGAGAATCCAAGCTGGTATCTATCTATACATATCATGATGAAAAGACAGGAAAACAGTCGCAGGGAATCGCATCCAGTAAAGACCATGGAGTTACCTGGCAGAAATATGCAGGGAATCCGGTAATACCAAATGAAGGAAACACGCTCTCCGGAAATGATTTCCGTGATCCGAAGGTGTTTAAAATTGACGGGGACGCCAAGGATAAATGGTATATGGTGACAGCCGGGGGAGCAGCACAGATTCACGTTAGCGATGACCTGATTCACTGGGAAAAGTCGCAGCCGCTGAAATACAAAAACGGAGAACAGATTCTTTCGGAGTGTCCTGGATTGATTCCGGCAAAGGTAAACGGAACAGGAGAAACAAAATGGATTTATAACGGAAGTGCCGGATTCTATGTGGTGGGAAGTATGAAACCGGATGAAAACGGAATTTATAAATGGACTGCGGAATCAGATAAAATAGATATTGATTCCAATGCCAATCCATGGGGCGGTTTTGGAAAATATGCAACAATGACATTCTATCGGGACGGTACCGGAAAAAACCGTCAGATTGGAATCAGCTGGCTGCAGGACTTCATAGAATTTGATGGCAAAACCTATAAGGGACTGCAGTCTCTTCCACAGGAATACGGATTGAAGCAGGACGCAGACGGCAACTATATCGTTACATCAAATGTCGTGGAGGAAGTGGATAAGCTGAGAGATACAAAGCATATACTGTATCAGATAGAAAATAAAAAGGTTTCCTCATCCGATGCCAATATTCTGCGAGGCGTATCCGGCATCCGCTATGATCTGGAAGGGGAATTCACGCTGGGAACCGCAAAGGAATTCGGATTTAAGCTGCGCAAGGGAAATGGAAAGGAACTGATTTTCAAATATAACAGGGAAACACAAAACATGTATGTGGATGGCAGAAATGCAGGCTATCATGTAAACAGTGGTAATTTCTCCTATACCCTGAAACCGCTGGATGGGAATAAGGTTAAGCTGCGTATCATCATCGATCAGGGTGCTGTGGAAGCGTTTGGAAACGATGGAGAGGCCAATATTTCAACCGCTATGTATCAGGAAAACAGCAATATCGGTATGGAATTCTTCTGTGATGATGGAGATGTTACGATTGATCAGCTGAAGATTTATGATATGAAGTCCATGTATACCGGTAAGTCAGGCTCTGAATCGGAAGCACCGCAGCTATATCTGTCAGCACCGCGGGAAGCACAGGTTCATACGGAATTCCGTGTTGATACCAACATGTATCCGAATATGGAAAGCGGTGATGTCGTTTGGACACTTGATCCGGGATTACAGCTGGTGAAAGAAGAAAAGGGAAGTATCGTTGTTTCCGGCAGTAAGGAGGGAACCTATAAAATCAAAGCCAGTGCACAGGGTCTGGAAAGGGAAGTGGAAATCAAACTATTCACATCCAGCTTTGCTTCCAATATTCCTGATTGGAATCTGGATGGAGGAATCTGGGCGAAAACTGCAGATGGGGTGATTGGCTCCAATACCGGCGGTGACAGCTTTTTGATTCATGATACCCGGATCTACAAAGACAAACCGTTTATCTACGAAGCAGATATGCATATTCTGGAAGGTACGGCTGCAGGTATCGTATTCGGTGTCAGCGATAGAAACAATCCGTCAGCTGACTGGTTCTGTGCAAACATTGAGCGTAAGGATGACGGCAGCTCCATCGCCAAGCTGTTCAAAAACCAGAACGGGGAAATCTGGAATGAGACAAAGGAAATTCCCGCAAAGAAAACCAAAGCAGCTACACAGGCGCATTTGAAGGTTGTGTATGACGGTGCCGGTAAATTGGAGTACTGGCTGGATGGGGAAAAGATTTTGGAACGAAGCGATGTGGATATGCAGGATGGCTATCTCGGCGTGCAGACATTCCGTTCAACAACGGTCTTTAATAACGTAAATGTACAATACCCGGGTGCATCTGTTGTAAGCCTGATGGAAAAGATTCCGGCGCTAACGATTGCATTTGGTGATAAGACATTACAGGATCAGCTGCCGAAACAGATTCGTGTCAAGCTCGACAACGATGTTGAATTGCTGGAGACGATCACATGGAATCTGGAGGATGTGAATGTAAACAAAGCCGGTGTGTACACCTTACGTGGAAAAGCAGCCGGGCACACCATAGAGGTGAAGGTCACGGTAAGGGCAGATAAAAAAGAACTGCAGAAGCTTCTGGATCAGGCCAAAACCTATGTGGAGAAAGACTATACAAAGGATAGCTGGAAGGCGTTTGAAGCGGCATGGTATCGTGCAGCTGCAGCGTATGCAGATGAAACTGCCACGCAGGATGATGTGAACAGCTGTGCTGCTGCTTTGGAAAAGGCGATGCAGGGGCTGGAAAAAGCAGTGATAACAGCTGACAAGAGGGATTTGAAGGAGCTTGTGGCATCGGCGAAGAAAATCAAAGCGGAAGGCTATACTGCAAACAGCTATGCCGCGCTTGAAAAAGCCATTGCCGCAGCAGAAAAGGTGCTGGCAAATGAGAAAGCTTTACAAAGTGAGGTGGATACGGCACTGAAAAATCTGAAGCAGGCGGTTCTGGCACTTGAAATCGTACAGGATACAGCGAATAGAAATCAACTGCAAAACCTGGTGTCTATACTGAAGACTGTTAAAAAGGAAGGCTATACGGCAGCCTCCTGGGAGGCATTTGTTAAGGCCCTCAGGCAGGCAGAGGCTGTGCTGGCAAATGAGTCAGCGGATGAAGCAGCTATAACCAAAGCATATGAGGCCTTGCAGCAAAGCTATCGTAAGTTGCAGCCGGTATCCGCTGGGGATGATGAGAAGCCACAGGGGGATGGACAGAAGGAGCCGTCAAAGCCTGATGCTGAGCATCCGGATACCGGAGATACGACATCAACTGGCGCAGCCGGTATGCTGACGCTGCTCGCCGGAGGTGCTGCTGTTGTTCTTCGTCGAAGAAGGAAGCAAGGCAAATCTGAAAACTAAGATAGATAATTATATACAGAGAGCTCACACCATGATGTGAGCTTTTCTGCATGTTAACTATAGAATCGATTACAATTGTCAGTGTAAGAGGTTACAAAATGCACTTCATTATAATTTGTGATGTTCGCTATACTATAACAGAGAGAAAGAAAAGGAGGAATTGATTTATGCGTAGCCGCATCCTGGGAAGAATTACAAAGATAGGTATCTGCTCATTGCTTGCGATAAGCGGCTTTCATCTGGAAACCCTACAGATGTTTGCCGCAGAAGATTATCAGCAGGAGTATGTACAGAAATTTCCAAATGAAATTGAAATGGAAAACAATGACGGTAATAACATGCTGATATTAGATTCATTGGGGACATTCGATGATAATTTCACATTTGAAGCAGATATGAAATTGAACAATGCAGATGAGGAACAGTCTGCTGCATTGATTTTTGGAATCAAAGATGAAGTGACAGAGGGAAATGGTATTCAAGATGAGAATGCGATTCGTGTTAACATTCATAATAAAATAGGGGACTGGGGAGCTCCGGCACGCGCATGGGGCTATGGTTTAGGCAATGACATACCATGGTGTGAAGGCGGAAAGGGGCCGAATTCAGACTGGCTTTCCTCCAAGGGGATTGATGTTACTGAAACCGTGCACATGAAAATTCAAGTAGAGAATAAGGAACTCACGTATACCCTGCATAATCCGGGGAAAGAAGCTGTCACGATCGGTTCAGCAACTCTGAATGAGTCGTATAATGGCGGTCGCCTTGGCCTGATGACATATAAATCGCATGCCGTATTCTCAAACATTATGGTAAACGATGCTCCTTATGGAACAGTGAGCAATGAGGGGAACGGGATTGCAATTCGTGGTCTCTCCGGTGATTCTCATGCGGTTAATGAGGGTCAGGGAATGATAAAAGCATTTTCTTATGAAGCTGATGTAGATATGAGTGCAGGAAATTCAGCTGCCTTAACTTTTGGAATTCAAAATAAGGATGTACCTGGTGAAAACTGGTTTGCAGCAAATTTCGATGGTCAAAGAGTGAGAGTTTTCCACGTTGAGGCTGGTCAGGATACAAAGGATTTTGGTGAAACACAGCTATCTGCACTTGATATAAACAAAGCTATTCATATGAAGCTTGATGTTGATAGCGAAGGGAATTTCAAATTCTATTTATCAAACAGGGAGACGGTTGCGGATGAACCCGTTATTTCAGGAACCCTTGATAAGTATACAGGCGGTTATTTGGGAGCACTGACATTCAACAGCTCTGCATCATTTACGAATATAATTTTGAAAAAGCAGGCCTTTGGACTTACGGACTTTAGCAATGTCGGAGCAGGCAGTACAATCAAAGATGATGAGAAGAAAAGTATTGAGCTGGCAGGCGCCATGGGAGATCATTTCGCCTTGTATAACGGATTAAACAAGAAAGCAAATGATTTTAAACTGCAGGCGGATATTGATTTGAAGGAGGGGCGTTCGGCAGCTCTGGTATTTGGAATTGAAAATAAAACCGTTCCGGGAAATAAGTGGTATGGCGCAAACTTTGATAAACAATGGGGAAATCCGGATGGTGTGATGCGTGTGTTTGGAGCAGGGGCTGATATAGCAGGCAGTGCCATTGCAGAAGGCATGACCTTTGATAAACCGGTGCATCTGTGCATAGATGTAAAGAAAAACGGAGAGTTCACCTATACGTTTGGGAATCCTGATGGCAGCATGAAAACAATCAGCGGAGAAATTCCGAACTGGTCGGGTGGCTATATCGGGCTTTTAACCTTTGATTCCACAGCTGTTTTCTCCAACATTGAATTTAATGATCGTACAGATTATACAGTAACTGAGAATGAAGTCGAGGTTAATGATAATTATAAAACAAATCTGGAGAAGTTAAGTTTCGCTAATGGAACATGGGAGGTACGTAAGGACGGCTTATATTCCAATGCCGTAGGAAAAGGTGACAGCTTCCTGTATACGAAAAGCAAAGGAAAAAACTTCGTTTACAGTACAGATGTGAAATTTCATAAGCAGGATGGTGCTGCAGCTTTATTATTCCGCAGTACCAACGATAAAGATAACAAAAACTGCTATGCTGCAAATATAGACGGCGGTTCCGGTTCCTACAAGCTGTGGAGATGGCAGGATGATAGTGATTATCAGTTGATCGACAGCCGCAAGGTGGATAAAAAAGAGAGCTATCATCTGTCCGTGGTCGCATACAATGGCTGGCTATCCTATTATCTGGATGGACAGCTGGTGGGAAACACTGGCGATTATACGATGCAGAATGTTGATCTTGGACAGAGTACAATTCTTGAACATGGATTTTTCGGTTTGTTGAATTTCAACAGTGAGGTAAGCTTTCAGAATACGTATTTTAAAGAATTCAATGACAGCTTTACACCGCTGCTGGAGGATCTTCGTGTTACTAGCACAAAGGGCAGTGTAGAGGAGCCGGGTCAATTTATTAACACAGAGAGTGTTTATATGCAATATGTGTCCAATGATGCGGAAACGGTGAATATAGCTGCTTCTGCGAAATCCTCGGCAGCCCGATTACAGGCGGTAAGCGAGGATGGCAGCGTATATAGCGATTTACAAAATATTCCGGTGAAGGTAGGGAAAAACGTTATCACACTAACATCGGCAGTAGAGGAGGATGGACATAAGGCGGCTCTTACATACCGCATCCTTATCGTGCGCAGAAAGGCTTCCTCATCCTATTATAATGAGGAGTATCGCGGGCAGTATCACTATTCCGTGAAAGAGGGATGGGCAAATGATCCAAACGGGCTGGTATACTATAAAGGAAAGTATCACATGTTTTATCAGTTTTACAGCGATACTACATGGGGACCGATGCATTGGGCACATGCGACCAGTACTGATCTGATTCACTGGGAGGAACAGCCGATTGCATTTTATCCGGATGAAAACGGATCCATGTTTTCCGGCTGTATCGTTGTAGATGATAAGAATACCAGCGGTCTGTTTGAAGAAGGCAGTGGTGGTCTTGTTGCACTCATTACAGCAAATGGAAACGGACAGCGTATTAAGCTGGCTTATAGTACGGATGAAGGAAAAACCTGGACAAAAACAAATAAAATAGCAGCAGACTGGACAACCGACTCACTAAACAATAGAGATTTCCGAGATCCGAAAGTATTCCGCTGGGAGAACAAGTGGTTTATGGTCATTGCTGGAGGTCCGCTTCGCATTTATTCATCCACCAATTTGAAAGAATGGAAGGAAGAATCCGCATATGCCGATCTGCATACGGAATGCCCGGATCTGTATCCTGTACAGTCAGCAGACGGAACGCTGAAATGGGTGCTTTCCCGTGGAGGACGTTATTATAAAATCGGTGATTTTAAGGAAGTGGATGGCAAATGGACCTTTGTTGCTGATTCACAATACGAAGGCAATGACACAAAGCATGATGGAATTATGAATTTTGGAAAGGATTCATATGCTGCTATGACCTATTATCAGCAGGATTTCGGAACATCAGAAAATCCAACCATACCGCAGCTTGTGGAATTGAACTGGATGAATACCTGGGATTACTGTCGAGACGTCGCAAAGCTGACAGGAAATGATACCTTTAACGGTACCTTCAACCTGAACCTGACGCTGGGGCTGGATAAAGCAGGAGATAAGTATGTGCTGACACAAAAACCAATCACGGCATATGAGAATCTCCGCAGCGAGGCTGTCATCGATCTTAAAGATGTGGAGGTTACAGAACATAATGGCTTATTGAAGGATTTCAAAGGGGATAGTTATGAAATTGTGGCACAGCTGAAACCGGGAAAACAGACAACGCGCACAGGCTTTAAGGTACGCACGGGAAATGGTCAGGAAACTGTTATCAGCTATGATGTAGCGGCAAAGAAGCTTTCCATTGACAGGACGAAATCCGGAACAATCTTAAATGATAAATTCAGGGAAATAGATGCGCAAAGCGTGGCAAAGGAAAATGCGGATGGAAGTATAGATTTGCATATCTTTGTCGATAAGTCCAGTGTGGAAGTTTTTATGAACAACTATACGACAGCAGGTGCCAATCAGATATTTCCAACACCGACCAGTCTTGGGGCAGAGATTTTCAGTGAAGGAGACATTTCAAAGGCGGATATCAAAATCTATCCTTTAAGAAGTATCTGGACAAAGGAGGCAATCACAGATATTCAAAAGGTTGGAATTGATAAGACAGCCGTGAATGCTTATGTAGATGATACCTTTGCGCTGACATCTTATGTTATGCCGGTTAACGTAGCACAGGATATCATATGGAGTTTGGATGACCCATCTGTTTTGGAAATGAAGGTAAACGGTGGACAGGCTGAATTTACTGCACGCAAAAAAGGAAACGTAATTATTACAGCAGCCAGCAAGGCAGCACCCGATAAAAAGGCACAATGCAGGGTCACTGTTAGGGAAAATGCATTAAAAACAAATTTAAAGGGCTTTCAGACTACTGCCAACGGATGGTATATAGACGGGGAAAACTACATCGGTTCCATCGGTGCAGATAATGGATTTACACTTGCGGAAACAAAAGCGAGGACGGATGCCTATACATATTCTGCAGATATTAAGCTGACAAAGGGAATATTTAATATGATTTTGGAAGCTGAACCAAACGCCTTTGCAGGAAGCTATGCCGTTCAGCTTCATGCGGGACAGAATAAAGTACGCCTTTTCGATTTCCGAGAGGATAAAACATTTACAGAAGCGCAAATCAAGACACCTTCCGATACCGGAGAATACCGCCTTGAAATCATAAAGGATGCCAATATGATCATTGTACGTATAAACGCTGAAGAGGTCTGCAGGTATGTGGTAGAGGAAGCAGACCGGCAGTATACGGAGGGACTGTTTGGGTTTGGTATTTATGATGCCGAGGTAGAGGTTTCAAATATTTATGTAAGAGACGGGTATCCTACAGTGAAAATTTTAAGTCAGGTAAAGGATTTACAGTTGCTTGATACACAAAGCCGTGCGGATGCGGAAAAGCTACTCCCTGTGAAAGTGCGTGTAGAAGGTGCGAATGGTGTGGAAAAAGCACAGGAGGAGATTACCTGGAATCTGGATAAAGTAAGGTTTAACGTACCGGGATCTTATTCTATCATCGGAACGATTCAGACTGGCTTACAGCTGGAAGCCAAAGTACGAATAACAACGGATAAGAGTGATCTTCAAAGCGAACTGGAGAAAGCCAAGAAAATTGAAAGAAAGGGTTATACCGATAGCAGCTGGAAAACATTTGAGAAAGCACTGGAAACTGCCAAAGAAGTCCTGGCGAAGGAATATGCAAGAGCCGGTGAAGTACGTACAGCAGTAAAGGAGCTGCAGGCAGCTATTTCCGGATTGGAGAAAGAGGATATCACGATTCGTGATAAAGCAGATGTTATTCAGATAACCGGTAGTCTGCCGGATGGACTGGTTCTTCGTGCGGATGAGATTACAGATCAGATACATTCTATTCTGAATGCTGACGCAAAAACAGTATTTGATGTACACAAGGCATTTGATATTCGCTTGCTGCATGGTGATGCTAGCTATCAGCCAGAAGGACATGTTCTTCTGCGTTTAAAACTGGATGCATCTCTGTATGACAAAAAGGTCTTTATTGCTTATATCAATGAGGAAGGGGAAATAGAAGTACGAAAGACTGTAATGAAGGACGGATATGCACAGGCTGAGGTCACACATTTTTCAATCTATGCACTTGTAACCTATAAGGAACAGTCTTATGAAGACACCAATCCGAAGGATCCTGTGGTTAATCATCCTGAGGGAACGGAGAATTCAAATCCTCAAAAGCCTGAAGCAGGGAAGGCGGATCAAGAAATGAGTGAATCGAAGGTAACAGCCGCAGATACCGGTGATTCTACAAATCTTGCAGGATATGCTCTTGTATTCCTGTTGAGTGGAATAACTCTCTTCCTGTGGGGAAAGAGAAAAAAACAGAATTAAAGGGATATTGGTATAGCAGCTTGATGTAATGGAAACGATGAAGAGGCTTAGTTCTGGTATGTAAACAGAGGTAAGCCTCTTCTATATACTGAAGGCGTGAAATCGTTTACATTTGTAAATTGACGGATCCGCTTTCTTTTTATAATATTTATATAGGGAAACAATGCTGCTTACATTTATGTGTATTGAGGGAGATGAAGTATGGTAAACATCATGATAGCTGAAGATCAGAAACTGATTAGAGAAAGTCTGAAAGTGGTTGTGAACAGCCAGGCGGAGTTCGAGGTTGTTGCTGCCGTGGAGAACGGGGAACAGGTTTTAGAGGCGCTGCAGCAACAGCCTGCAGATATCATATTGATGGATATCCGGATGCCGGTTATGGATGGAGTGCAGTGCACGCGTAGTGTCAGGGCGCAGTATCCTGACATAAAAATTTTGATACTGACAACCTTTGTTGAAGATGAGCTGGTGGAACAGGCTTTACTGCAGGGCGCCAGCGGTTATGTCCTGAAAGGAATCTCGCTACAGGAACTGCATAGAGCAATTACCATCATCATGGATGGCGGAAGCATATTGGATCCGGAAGTAGCGCAGCGTATGATCCGTATAATGCAAAAAACGGAAGGCTGCATTGAAAACGATCAAGGCTGTTTCGCTCCCCATGAGGAGCGCCTTAGCAGACGCGAATGGACGATTATACAATTGATTGCTGAGGGGTTATCCAACCGGGAAATTGCAAAGAAGCTCATCTTTACAGAAGGTACGATACGCAACAGTCTTACTGTTATTTTGGAAAAGCTGCAGCTGCGCGATCGTACACAATTGGCAATATGGTATTTACAAAACGGAAATAGGATGAGAAATACATAAAGAATGAAAGGGGATACAGAGGAAAAGTGTCCTCTTTTTCGTTGGATATCCCTGATTCACTGTAATTTTTCTCTTATTTCTAGTATAATAAGAATATTAGTTTCAGGAGGCGCTTATATGGATAAAACAGTATTGGAGAAATATACAAAAACATATGGTACACGTTTCAGTCGAAGACAGAAGAAGCGTTTTATCGAAGCATTGCATCAGGATTTTCACGCACTTGGTTATGAACCCACAATGATTGAAGGAAAAAAGCTGCTGTCACATGCGCATAATTATTTATATGGAAATATGAAGCAGATGAAGACGGTCATTGTTGTTCCTTATGACACACCGGAAAGAAAGTTTTGGAAAAAGGTGCTGTATTTTCCTTTTGACGGCACCAAGACGGCAAACAAGACCATGGTGGCAACCTATGTTCCGATCTTCCTGTTCTTTGCGCTGATTTTCGGAGGTCTGTATGGGTTGCAGCCGCTGATTACTTCAACGGGACTGGCGTCACTGATATCCTTTGGGTTATTCCTGCTGACTGTCATGCTGATGTACTGGATGATGCACGGCTTTCACAATGCCCATAATTATAACCGGAATTCTGCGACAATAGCCGCAGCTGTTGAAATCGCAAAGGGACTGAACAGGGACGAGCGCAAAAAGGTGGGCTTTCTGTTTACCGATAAGAACAAGATGCGTTTTATCGGTGCGGAGGCAGCCGCAAAGGATCTGGCAAATGCGGGGAAGAATCCGACGCTCATCTGTCTGGACTGCATCGCAAAGGGCAGTGTCGTACAGATCGGCTTCAATCCGCAGAACCGTAAGCTGGCAAATGAAATAGCCAAATATCATCCGAAAAAGAAATCCATCGATGTCATCAAGCTGAATGAGGAAATGCGTACACAGAATGCCATGGCGTATTTCAAAAAAGCTGTTGTCATTTCCTGCGGTGAACTGGATGATGCGGGAAGCCTCTGTGTCATTGGAACCGGTACCGGCAAGGATCGTGATATTGAGTTGGAGACACTGGACGGCAATATTACCATGGTGAAAGAATATCTGCATAACCAGAAATAAAAAAAGGAGGGAGCTGCATGATTCGTAAACTACTATCCCTTTTACATAATAAAATTTTGATTGTATCGATACTGATTCTGATTCAGCTGTTCGTATTTTTCGGTATCGTCTTCAAGCTCAGCGAATACTTTGTGGCGATTTATTTTATTCTGATCGCCCTAAGCTTCTGCATGAGCATTTACATCATCAATAAAAATGACAATCCGACCTATAAGCTGACCTGGGTGCTGCTGATCATGGCTGTACCTGTCTTCGGAGGCCTGATCTATCTGCTGTTTGGCGGACAGAAGGTTCCCAAGGAGCTGCGTAAGCGAGACAGCGAGGCACTGGAAAACTATCAGGAAATTTCCTGGCAGAATACAGAAATCATGGAGGCTCTGGAGGCAGAGGATCCGCTTGCACACAAGCAGGCCAACTATTTATGGAAGAATGCAATCTTTCCCATCTACAATCATACGGAAACAACCTACTTTCCGGTAGGTGAGGAGAAGTTCAAGGCAATGGTGGAGGAGCTGAAAAAGGCTGAAAGCTTCATTTTTATGGAATACTTCATAATCGCCCCCGGTGTGATGTGGGATACCATTCTGGATATTCTGATCGATAAGGTGAAACAGGGTGTGGAGGTACGTGTCATGTACGATGATGCGGGCTGTATTACAACGCTTCCGCAGGACTACTATCTGACACTGAGAAGGCTTGGTATTCAGGCAAAGGTGTTCAATCCGATCAAGCCGCGGCTTGCCATGCAGATGAACAACCGGGATCATAGAAAAATCCTTGTCATTGACGGAAAGGTGGGAATGACCGGGGGAATCAATCTTGCAGATGAGTATATCAATCAGAAAGAGCGCTTTGGTCACTGGAAGGACTGCAGTGTCATGATTCGCGGAGAAGCTGTATGGAATCTGACGCTGATGTTTCTGCAGTTCTGGAATTATGATGAAAAGGAAAAGGATGATGTATTTTCCTACAAGCCCGATTTCAAGGTGTTTGAGAATATTCACAATGACGGCTATGTGCAGCCGTACAGCGATTCCCCGACAGATGAGGAAAATGTCGGAGAATATACACATATCAATATGATTAACAGTGCCAACCGGTATGTATATGCGACTACTCCGTATCTTGTTATCGATAATGAGATGAAAACAGCACTGCTGCTGGCGGCGAAAAATGGAATTGATGTTCGTATTCTTGTACCGCATATTCCGGATAAATGGTATGTATTCGCAGTAACACGCTCCAATTATAAGGATCTGATTGAGGGTGGTGTAAAAATATATGAATACACACCGGGCTTTGTTCATGGAAAAAGCTTTGTTGTAGATGATAAAATGGCGATCGTCGGTACGGTGAACATGGACTATCGTTCCTATTACCTGCATTATGAATGCGGTGTATGGTTCTATCGCAGCAGGGTGGTTATGGATGTGAAAAGGGATTATCTTGAAACACTTATAATTGGAGATCAGGTAACACTGGAGGAATGCCGGCAGGTCCGGCTTCCGATTCGTATCATGCGGGCAATTTTAAATCTGTTCTCACCGATGATGTAAAGAGAAAAGACCTAAGGGTCTTTTTCTTTCTGTAGAAGGAAATGAGTTCCTAACTAAGCGATAAATATACAGGATGTGCATGTACGGCTCTGCCTTTGACCCCTTTATCCACTTGAAATCATTATCAAAGAAGCTTTGTCACATATCGGTATCAGTAAATTCATAAAGAAAACGGTGAGCGCTTTTTTGAATGAAAATTAAGCATATGTATCTGTATGCATAAGAATAAGACTTCATCCAACCCCGGGAAGCAGCTTTTAAATTTCTTTTTTTACAAATATCATTGCCTTATTGTGGACATTCTTCCGATTTTGCAGTAGCATGATAAGGCAGGGTTTTTTCAGAGGGAATCTATGTGTTGGAATATGGATTTACTTAGCAGCAATCATACAAATGAGATGAGGAGGAATTTCATGAACAGCAGTAAAATGTATATCCACCTGTTTGACGGCTTTACGATTGAATATGGTGGAGAAGTGTTCAATATGCGGGATTATCTGTCCCGCCAGTCTCTCAGCCTGTTGGAAGTTCTGATCCTGCAGGATCAAAATAACGTCTCCAGAGATTTTCTGATGGAGCTGTTTTGGGAAAACAGTGATAATCCGCTGAGTTCTCTGAAATTCAACATCTTCCGTCTGCGTAAGCTGCTGAAGGAAATTCATACGTTCCAGGATATCGAATTTATACACACAGAAAAGGGTGGTTACCGTTTTCAGCCGGAGGTTGAAACCATCGTCGATACATCCCTGTTTGAGAAGGAATTTGCGGCAATTGAAAAGGCAGCCAGCTATGACGACAATACTTCCGTACATGCGAGAATAATCATTGATTTGTATGATGGCGGTTTATATAACGATACGGAGCAGCTGTGGTTCATGCAGAAGGTGGAATATTTCCGTAATGTTTTTTTATCCGTAACGGATAAGCTGTGTGCGTATTATCTTCGCAGTGCGCAATATGCGGAATTAAAAAGCATTGCGTTGAAGGCGGCCACTCTGGAGCCCTCAGTTGAAGAAAACCATTTCTATTATATACAGGCCCTCATCAGTGAGGGCGATTACGCTGCGGCATATGAATATTACCAGACCTCTACCAGGATGCTGGTAAGCGAATATGCGATCAGTCTTTCAGAAAAAATGAAAGAGCTGTATTCCGATATCATCGGGAATAATGAAGAGAAGAAAAATATTGAGGGTATCACCTCTTATTATAAGAGCAAGGAAATTTCCAGAGGGGCATTATACTGTGATAATACTGCATTTGATTATATTTACGAAATTTCCATGCGAAATGCAGTACGCGAGAATTTACGGTATTTTCTATTCATTTTCGAAATTAAAGCAGACGGGGATGATGAGAAACGTCTGGAGAAATTACTGGAAAAGGCGAAAGTCTCCATACAAAGCTCTTTAAGAAGCGGGGATGTGTTCACCCGATTGAACCGATATCAGTTTCTTGTCCTTCTGCCATGCCGGCTTGAGGATGATGCGTATCGGATTGCACAGCGTGTATCCTCCAGCTTTCAGGGAAAGGTGCGTAATCGTAAGGAACGACTGCACTATTATATACAGAATACAAATCAGTAAATTAGAAATGAAGAGTTCATGCGCCTGCTGAACTTTTTTTTGTCCGAGGATGCAATCTAACCAAATTCTAACTCCTCCAGCTCTATACTAATCGTGTAAAGTGGGAAATACTTTATATACACCATAAGAGAAAGGAGAGGATGTATATGAAAAAAGGGCTCAGTAAGTTGCTGTTAGCTATCGTAATGACATTGCAGCTGGTACCATCCTCTATGACTACTATTGTAGCAAATGACAATATAGCTTACGCAGATGATTTTGTACAGATTACAACAGAGAATAAGCCAATCGCTGTATATGAGACAGGAAGCGGTGATATTCCTGAGGGAGTTTCAAAGTTAAATGTCGCAGTGCATGTGGATGGCGCTGAAAAGACATCAGGGGTACTGACATTTGGTTCAGCTACCAATCCGGAGAAAACTGAAATAACAGCTAATGCGAACTATGCAGTTGAACAGGTCACAGTAAATGGCGAGGCATTTGATAACAGCATAGTTTATAACAGAGAGGTTGGGGAATCAGAAAAAAATCTGGTAATCAATGTCTATACGAAAGCGACTGCTACGATTCATTATCAGGACCTGGAGGGGAACCGGCTCGCAGCGGATGATGTAAAAGAGGGGAAGCTGCATGAGTTGCTGACAATTGATGCAAAGGCAATTAACGGGTATACAGCATTAAAAGAGAATGCTAGCGTTATGGTATTGGAAAATACAAGCAATGAGATTACTCTTGTATATTCCAAAGCGGAATTAAGCGCACCTGTCGATATATCATTTGATTTAGCCGGGGGTGCTTATAATAATTCGGAAGAACCTGTAATTATTCATGCTGAAAGAGGCAATCGTATATCCGAAACTGCGATTCCAACACCTGTACTGAAAGATAAAAAATTCAAAGGCTGGAAACTGGACCAGGATCAGAAAATATATTCCGGTAAAGATATATCAGCTATGGCTATTCATAGTAAAATGAATTTCAAAGCTGTTTATGAGAATAAGACTTACACGAAAAAGGCTGAATTCTTTGTACTATTACCTAGCTCTGAGCTTCCGAAAAATCTGGCAGGTAATTACAATCCGAAGAATTTCGTCCCTTCAAACAGCAATCCATGGTATGGCCCAAACTGGGCAGGAAATGATACAATGCATAATCAGGGGACCGGCTTCTCGGGATTTATAAGTGATGAGGCATACCAGAAAGCTTATGTAAATAAGAAGCCTATAACGAACGAAAATGGTGTTGACAGTAACTACATTTACGTTCCCGAAGGACACATACCTTTGAAATACACTGTTAGAAACGGTGTAGATAAAGGGAAGGAAATAGAGCTTACTAACATTGTCTGGTATTCAATAAAAAGACAGGATAATCAAAAGCCGCATGTGGATGGCTATATTAAGGCAGTAGAGGTTGAGATTGGTTATTTTGCCAATATAGACGGTTTTGATACATCCGTGATTGAGCATGCGGTGACGGGAAATGAATACGAGGTAAAAGATTATCGCAGTTTGGAAGGATTTCCACAGAGAAAAGGCTATATATTTACCGGATGGAATACAAAGGCCGATGGATCAGGAACCAGGTATGCAGCACATGCGAAATTTACAGTGAAAACTTCGGTAGCTCTTTATGCACAATGGAAGAAAACAGATCAGAGATATACAATCCAGCATTTTGATGAGGATAGCAATAAGAAAATTCATGATGATGAATATAAGGATGCAAAATTTGGAGATATAATAGAAGGATCCAGCTGTCAGCTTCCAATTGAAAACTTTACATTTACAAAAGCCAATACGCTGACTGTCGATACGGATAATAAGAAGAATATCATAAAGGTTTATTACAGCAAGGATGAAAACAAGGATCAGATTCCGGATAAGTATCAGATAAAGGTGATGTATAAAGCAGTAAACGGAACAATAGATGCGGCACATGAGAATGAACCGGGAAATAAAATGTTCTACGTTACCCTGTATAAGAATGGCGAATATGCAACCGTGGAAGACGGTGGAATCGGACATCTGAGCGACGATCAGATAGCTACAGCTACAGCGGCAAGAGGCTATGATCAGAATAGCTTGAAATGGTCTCCGAAAACACCGACAACGAAACTGGATTTAAATGAGGATACCAGTTTCATTGCTGAATTTACAAAAGGCAGCTATGACTACAGCATAGAATATTATTATGACGGTGTAAAGGGAAAAACCGATACAAAGAAAGCTGTATTTGAAGAAGTGATTACACTGAACCCGGATGTCTCTGTAACGTATGGGGGAAGTCCGTATGCTTTGGATGAGGTAAAAAACAATCCTTTAACCATTGATACGGATAATAAGAAGAATATCATAAAGGTTTATTATAGTAAGGATGAAAACAAGGATCAGATTCCGGATAAGTATCAGATAAAGGTGATGTATAAAGCAGTAAACGGAACAATAGATGCGGCACATGAGAATGAACCGGGAAATAAAATGTTCTACGTTACCCTGTATAAGAATGGCGAATATGCAACCGTGGAAGACGGTGGAATCGGACATCTGAGCGACGATCAGATAGCTACAGCTACAGCGGCAAGAGGCTATGATCAGAATAGCTTGAAATGGTCTCCGAAAACACCGACAACGAAACTGGATTTAAATGAGGATACCAGTTTCATTGCTGAATTTACAAAAGGCAGCTATGACTACAGCATAGAATATTATTATGACGGTGTAAAGGGAAAAACCGATACAAAGAAAGCTGTATTTGAAGAAGTGATTACACTGAACCCGGA
>OATU01000589.1_pt1 | contig 30426 bp, 25 predicted proteins | sample 1516711 | NCBI WGS metagenome assembly OATU01 (sample SAMEA2579971, study PRJEB22360) | human gut metagenome | biome: human gut; feature: human-associated habitat; material: faeces | place: Denmark | collected 2008/2010 | reverse complement strand
ATAGCACATTTTGTTGAAGTTTCTTTATATTATTTTATCTAGCACAACAGGTTAAATTATATTTTTTACTTACAGGAGGAATTTAAAATGTTCGATGTTAAGAAATGCTTGAAATTAAAAAATGTTGCAGTATTCGCAGGCGGTGTTCTTTTCGGGACAGCTGGTGTCAAGGTTCTCGGAAGCCAGGACGCTAAGAAGTTATACATCAACTGCCTCGCAGCAGGTCTCCGCGCAAAAGAGTGCGTTATGACAACAGCTTCCAACATCCAGGCAAACGCTGAGGATGTTCTTGCAGAGGCTAAGGAGATCAACAGAGCACGTGCTGAAGAAGCATTCGGTGAGGAAGAGGAAGCAGCAGAAGACTTCACAGAGACAACAGAAAAAGCAGAGGACGCTGAATAATCATTATGAAATCAGGAATCAGATTTACGGTAAAACATGATATCAAGGGCCGTATCCGAATCCATCTCACCAGAGGCCGCCTGTCAGTCAGACAGGCGGACCTCTTTTCCTTTTATCTCGCATCCCTTCCGCAGGTAACGGCAGCAAAGGTATATGAGAGAATCGGAGATGCGGCGATCACGTACACAGGCTCAAAGGAAGATCTCATTGCTGAGATCTTAAGGTTCTCCTTTGACGATGAAGAGTTAAACGAGATCGTGCCTGTGACAAGCACGAGAGAGTTAAATCAGGAGTTCCAGGAAAAGCTCGTGACAAAGTGTCTTACAAGATGCCTTACAAAGATCTTCCTTCCGGCTCCGGTCCGTGCGGTATGGACAGCGATCCAGTCTGTTCCGTTCGTTATTAAAGGCATCAGAAAGCTTGCGGGAAGAAAGCTTGAGGTCGAGGTCCTCGATGCGACGGCGATCACGGTGTCCATGCTGCGGTGCGACTTCAACACAGCAGGATCCGTTATGTTCCTTCTCGGAATCGGTGAGCTTCTGGAAGACTGGACCCACAAGAAGTCTGTCAGCGATCTTGCGGGCAGCATGTCCTTAAATATCGAGAGAGTATGGCAGAAGACAGAGGACGGGGAAGTACTTGTCCCGATCTCTGATATTAAGGAAGGAGATCTCGTCTCCGTCCGCGTCGGCAGCGTGATCCCGCTTGACGGCATTGTAGATTCCGGCGAGGCGATGGTAAACCAGGCATCAATGACCGGTGAGTCTGAGCCGGTCCGCAAGGAGAACGGCATGTACGTCTATGCCGGAACCGCGGTCGAGGAAGGAAACCTCATCGTCCGCGTCAAGAAAGCAGCTGGATCCACAAGATTCGAGCGCATTGTGAAGATGATCGAGGAGTCCGAGAAGTTAAAGTCTTCCTTAGAGACAAAGGCATCCGGACTTGCGGACGCTCTCGTTCCGTGGAGTCTCGGCGGAACCATTGTTACTTACCTTCTCACAAGAAATGTGACAAAGGCGATCTCGATCCTTATGGTTGACTTCTCCTGTGCGTTGAAGCTCGCAATGCCGCTTTCCGTACTCTCTGCTATGAGAGAGGCAAGCAGTTACAAGATGACTGTCAAAGGCGGCTCCTTCATGGAAGCAGTCGCTGAGGCGGACACCATCGTATTCGATAAGACAGGCACCCTCACAAAGGCACAGCCGGTGGTTGCAGACGTTGTGACCTTCGAGGGACGCGACCAGGCTGAGATGTTAAGGATCGCTGCCTGCTTAGAGGAGCACTTCCCGCACTCCATGGCGAACGCGGTTGTTGCGGCCTCCAGAGAGCGCGGACTTGTCCACGAGGAGATGCACTCTAAGGTTGACTATATCGTTGCACACGGAATTGCATCCCATATCGGCGAGGACAAAGTCGTGATCGGTAGCTACCACTTTGTATTCGAGGACGAGCAGTGTGTAGTCCCGGAGGGCGAAGAAGAGAAATTTGAAGCCCTTCCGGCAGAGTACTCCCACCTGTATCTCGCGATCGCGGGAAGACTGGCGGCTGTGATCTGCATCGAGGATCCGCTCCGTCCGGAAGCTCCGGAAGTTATGAAGGAGCTCAGGAAGCTTGGTATCAAGAAGATCGTCATGATGACAGGAGACAGCGAGAGAACGGCCCGCGCCATCGCCGCAAGAGTCGGCGTGGACGAGCATCACTCCGAGGTCCTTCCGGAGGATAAGGCGAACTTCGTTGAAGCAGAGAAGAACGCAGGCCATAAGGTTATCATGGTGGGAGACGGAATCAACGATTCTCCGGCACTCTCCGCGGCAAACGTCGGCATCGCGATCAGCGAGGGCGCTGAGATCGCAAGAGAGATCGCGGACATCACAATCTCTGAGGACGCGATGTTCCAGCTTGTGACTTTAAAAGCAATCAGCAATGCGCTGATGCGGCGTGTTCACAGAAATTACCGCTTTGTCATCAGCTTCAACTTTGGTCTCATCATCTTAGGCGTGATGGGCGTGCTTGCCCCGGCGACATCTGCCCTGCTTCACAACACATCCACCCTGTGCATCAGCATGCACAGCATGACGAACCTGTTGAAGGACGAGGAGAAGAAGCACTAATATAGGTAGAACTGTAACTGTGAATGCACTGAATAGTTACGATGAATTATCTGCCCGCGGCATGGAGCGATCCGGCCGCGGGTGTTTTTTTCTCTGCATGGAGGTGACATGGAATACCTGGCGGTGCGGCTGCCTGCATTTTGTGGTTCACAAGACGCGGATTTCATGCTATACTAGTGCAGGCATGTGGCAGAAGTCTGTCATCTGCTTTTCAAAAACGACAAAGGAAGGCACAATTATGAACTATATGATCTGTATTCCTTCACCGAGACTCGTCTCGAGGGAATACTGTGAAAGGATCCACAACATTTTAGCCAGAATGTCGGATCAGTACCGGGTCAATATCGTTCCGGAGCCGGTTAAGATGCGCCAGGGATCCTGCCCGGATTTTTATAAGAAATACCGGATCTATAAAGATATCAAGGAACGCGACGGAAACGGGGAGGCATACCTGACCTCTGAAGAAGAAAATATGATCCTCAGCGTGTGCAGGAATCCGGAGGAAGTGGAGCTTATGAAGAGCTGCACCTACGCGTACCGGTATCCGACAACACTGGTGCTCAAGAGCTTCCGGGAAGATAAAAAGAGGTAGGACAGGGAAACATCCACAAGCGGATCCTGCCGGTCTGAAACTGTTGGCAAACAGACGAAAGTGTGTTATACTTATCCTAAGTCCGCGGGGCGGTCGTGGTCTGCCCTGTGGAAAGGAAAAAGAGATTTGTGGCGACTGGAACGAAACAGTCACAGAAGATTACGAGGAGATCAGAGAAAATGAAAAACAGAAGAGTTTTTTTAAAGCTCAGCGGAGAGGCCCTTGCAGGTCCGAAAAAGACTGGCTTTGACGAAGATACGGTAAAGGAAGTTGCAAGACAGGTCAAGGCATCTGTTGATGCAGGTGTACAGGTCGGCGTTGTGATCGGCGGCGGAAACTTCTGGCGCGGACGTACAAGCGACGCGATCGACCGTCCGAAGGCAGACCAGATCGGAATGCTTGCGACTGTCATGAACTGTATTTATGTATCCGAGATCTTCCGGAACGCGGGAATGAAGACACAGATCCTTACCCCGTTTGAGTGCGGAAATATGACAAAACTGTTCTCCAAGGACCGTGCGAACAAGTATTTTGAGCACGGAATGGTCGTATTTTTTGCCGGTGGAATCGGACAGCCGTATTTCTCTACCGACACGACGATCACTCTGATGGCGATCGAAATGGATGCGGACTGCATTCTCCTCGCAAAGTCCATCGACGGCGTATACGACAGTGATCCGAAGGTAAATCCGAATGCGAAAAAGTATGACGAGATCTCGATCCAGGAAGTGATCGACAAGCAGCTCGGTGTCGTTGACCTGACTGCTTCTATTATGTGTATGGAACACAAAATGCCGATGGCGGTATTCTCCTTAAACGAAAAGGATGGAATCGCGAACGCCATGCAGGGAAAAATTAACGGTACGATCGTTACCGTCTGATAACAGGAGGAAACCATGAGCGAAGAATTAAAAGTATATGAAGAGAAAATGGAAAAATCCATCGATGCCCTCTTAAACGAGTACGCATCCATCCGCGCAGGACGTGCGAACCCGCATGTACTTGACAAGATCAAAGTGGATTACTACGGAACACCGACACCGATCCAGCAGGTCGGAAATATCTCCGTTCCGGAGGCAAGAATGATCCTGATCCAGCCGTGGGAGAAGAGTCTGATCCGCCCGATCGAGAAGGCGATCCAGACCTCCGAGCTTGGAATCAACCCGAGCAACGACGGTTCCGTGATCCGTCTCGTATTCCCGGAGCTCACAGAGGAGAGACGTAAAGAGCTTGCAAAGGATGTTAAGAAAAAAGGCGACAGCGCTAAGGTAGCGATCCGCAATATCCGCCGCGACGCGAATGAAGCGTTCAAGAAGATGGAGAAGAACGATGAGATCTCTGAGGACGATTTAAAAGAGCTCACCGAGAAAGTCCAGAAGCTTACCGACAAGTCCATCGAGAAGATCGACAAGGCCGTTGAGAACAAGACAAAGGAAATTCTTACCGTTTAATCGGAGTTTCCTACTACACAAAACAGACAGGGGGCAGGGGAAGTTTTCCTGTCCCCGTTTGTTTGTGCGGGCAACGAGTCAAGGCCCGTGCTTGCACGAGGTTTTGACGTTGCTAAGCGCCAGTGGCGCTTGTCCAGCAACGACCGGAACAGAGTGTAGAAGACGCGGCAACTTGAAAAATGCTTACGTTTCTCATAGTCTGCGCGGGCAACGAGCTAAAAGATAAAGGGAGAACAATCATGGAAGAGAACTTAAAGATTCCCGCCCACGTGGCGCTGATCTTAGACGGAAATGGAAGATGGGCGAAGAAGCGCGGACTTCCGAGACAGTTTGGACATAAAAAGGGCTGTGAGACACTGGAGCAGGTCGTTGAGGACGCAGCACGGCTTGGAATCCGGTATCTGACAGTTTACGGATTTTCCACAGAGAACTGGAAACGCCCGGAGGAGGAAGTCGGTGCGCTGATGCAGTTATTCCGTTTCTACGCGAAGAGACTTCTCGCAATGGCTGAAAAGAACAACATCCGTGTCCGCATGATCGGCGAGAGAGGCCGTTTTGCGTCGGATATCGTAGATGCGATCAATGTCCTGGAAGAAAAGACAAAAAAAAATACAGGAATGACCTTTGTGATCGCCGTAAACTACGGAAGCCGCGATGAGATCACGAGAGCAGTGAGAAAGATCATGACGGATGTGGAGGAAGGGAAGATCGCGCCGGAGGATATGACGGAGGAAGTTTTTGCGTCCTACCTAGACACGGCAGGAATCCCGGATCCGGATCTCATGATCCGCACCAGCGGGGAGCTTCGCCTCTCTAACTACCTGTTATGGCAGCTCGCGTACTCAGAACTCTACGTGACAGAATGCCTGTGGCCGGATTTCAATAAGGAAGAATTATTGAACGCGATCCGCCAGTATAATAAGAGAGAACGCCGGTTCGGAGGAGTTACGGCGGTAAAAACGGAGTAAGAGGTGATCTTATGTTTACGACAAGACTGATCAGCGGAATCGTCCTTGTGATCATTGCGGCGTTTCTGCTTGTTGAGGGCAGTACAGTCCTTTATTTCGGCTCCATGGCGATCTCCTTGATCGGACTTTATGAGCTTTACCGGGTCATGAAGATCGAGAGATCGACACCGGGGGTTGTGGGATATGCGGCTGTCGTTGCTTATTACTGGATCATGGGAAACAGGGAGCAGTACGTGACGTTCCTCGCTATCATTTCCCTCATGATCTTAATGACGATCTACGTGGTGACGTTCCCGAAGTACGGGACGGAGCAGATCACGGTGGCGTTCTTTGGAATCTTCTATGTGGGGATCATGTTCTCCTACCTCTATCAGGTGCGGGAGATGCCGGACGGAAAATACCTCGTGTGGCTGATCCTTTTAAGCTCCTGGGGCTGTGATACCTTCGCCTACTGCGCGGGAAAGCTTTTCGGAAAGCACAAGATGACCCCGAAGCTGAGTCCGAAAAAGACCGTGGAGGGTGCCATCGGAGGTGTCGTGGGCGCGGCAGTCTTAGGATTCCTCTACGGAACCTTCTTTAAGAACAATATGATCCAGGTGATAAATCCGGGCGTGATCTCGGGAGCTGCCTGCGCCATCGCGGCGGTAATCTCCATGGTGGGAGATCTGGCGGCCTCCGCCATCAAGAGAAACCATGACATCAAGGATTACGGAAATCTGATCCCTGGCCATGGCGGAATCTTAGACCGGTTTGACAGTATGATCTTTACCGCCCCGGCGATTTATTTCGCCATCACGTTTATGGGCATCCGGTAGGAAAGGACAAAGAGATGAAACGAATTGCTATTCTGGGTTCCACAGGTTCCATCGGAACCCAGACTTTGGATGTAGTCCGTGCAAACGGAGATATTGAAGTTGTGGGAATCGCGGCGGGAAGAAACATCGATGCACTGGAAAGCCAGATTCGTGAATTCTCCCCGAAGATCTGCGGTGTCTGGGACGAGGAGAAGGCAAAAGAGCTGGCTGTCCGTGTGGAAGATACAGGCACGAAGATCGTCTCCGGCATGGAAGGACTTTTGGAGATTGCGGTCATGGAAGGATATGAGATCCTCGTGACGGCAGTGGTGGGCATGATCGGAATCCGCCCGACGATGGCAGCTATTGAGGCAGGAAAGGACATTGCCCTGGCAAACAAGGAGACTCTTGTCACTGCGGGGCATCTCATCATCCCACTCGTGAAGGAGAAAAAAGTCCGTCTTCTTCCGGTGGACAGTGAGCACAGCGCGATTTTCCAGTGTTTAAACGGGGAACACGGGAATAAGATTGAAAAGATCCTATTAACGGCATCCGGTGGTCCGTTCCGCGGATGGACGAGAGCGCAGATGAAGAATGTCCAGGTGGAGGACGCCTTAAAGCATCCGAACTGGTCCATGGGAGCGAAGATCACCATCGACAGTTCCACCATGGTCAACAAAGGTCTCGAGGTCATGGAGGCGAAATGGCTTTTTGATGTGGGAATGGACGATGTCCAGGTGGTCGTGCAGCCGAAGAGTGTGATCCACTCCATGGTACAGTTTGAGGACGGTGCTGTGATGGCGCAGCTCGGAACGCCGGATATGAAGCTTCCGATCCAGTATGCCCTCTACTACCCGGAGCGCAGACCGATGAGAGGAGACCGTCTCGACTTCTGGTCCATGAAGGAGATCGTATTCGACAAGCCGGATTACGAGAATTTCCGCGGTCTGGCCCTCGCGAGAGATGCCGGAAAAGCTGGCGGTTCCGTGCCGGTAGTGTTTAACGCGGCGAACGAGTTTGCGGTTGCGAAGTTCCTCGGAAAGAAGATCAGCTATCTGGAGATCACGGATATGATCGAGGCTGCGATGGAACATCATAAGAAGATCGCCCATCCGTCATTGGATGAGGTGCTTGAGGCGGAAGCGGAGACTTACGAGTTCCTGAAGAGGCAGTGGAATTTCTAAAGCTGCATAATGATTGAAAAACTCTGTTTTACACATCAAAGGTATGTGCAAAGCTTGAATGATATTTTGTAACTGTTCAGGAGGTCTGCGCACTTGCTGCGCTGACCGTAAGAAAACCTGAGCTGGAAAGCAAAAATCCCATCAGCCAAGCTGATCTGGAATGGATTTTTGTATGTAACGATGAAGGTCCTGAATAGTTATGATGTTTTAATGAAAGCAGGTGAATATTAAAGTTGGATCTTGGGTATCTGGCAGCGGTGGTTGTCCTTGGCGGAATCATCCTGTTTCATGAATTTGGACATTATCTCCTGGCGCGGTTAAACGGGATTGCCGTGGTGGAGTTCTCGGTGGGATTCGGACCGAGACTTCTCTCATGGGTGAGCCAAAAGACCGGAATCCGGTATTCCTTAAAGCTTCTGCCCCTCGGCGGCTCCTGTGCGATGCTTGGAGAATTCGGGGAAGATGAGGATGAAAAGGAAGAAGTCCCGGATGTGAAGGGAGTTTCCTTCTTTGATAAGGGACCATTGGCGAAGATGGCGGTGATCGCCGCAGGACCGATCTTCAACTTTATCCTGGCGTTCGTTTTTTCCCTGGTGATCTTATCCTGGGCCGGAATCGATCCTGCAGTCATCGCTGGAACCTCCGATGGAATGCCTGCGGAGACGGCTGGACTGAAAGAGGGCGATGTGATCACAAAGCTTGATGGCAGAAAGATCCATCTTTCCAGGGAGATCTCCATGTACCTGATGACGGCCGGACAGGATCCCGTGCAGGTGGAGTATAGACGATATGATGAAACATCATCGTCGTGGACAACAGAACACACGGTGATCCAGCCGGAGTTTAAGGACGGCAGGTATTACCTCGGCGTCATTCTTCAGGGACACCGGGATGCCCCGGAGTCTTTGGTGCAGGTTCTGCAGTACAGCGTCTACGAGGTGCGGTACTGGATCCTCACGGTGATCGACAGCCTGAAGATGATCGTTGGGGGAAAAGTTACCACCAATGACATCGCAGGGCCTGTCCGCATTGTCACGATCATTGACCAGACGGTGGAGGAGAACACCCAGTACGGTTTTGTGACGGTGGTCATGAACCTTTTAAATCTGATGGTCATGTTCTCGGCCAATCTCGGTGTCATGAACCTCCTTCCGTTCCCGGCGCTTGACGGCGGCCGGCTGGTGTTCTTATTCTGGGAGCTTGTGACAGGACATCCGGTGAGCCAGCGGATCGAGGGCGCGGTCAATATGACCGGTATGGCGCTGCTCATGACATTTATGGTGTTTGTTGTATTGAATGATTTGAGGATATTGTTTTAAGAGCGAAGTTCTTTTTTGAATTGGGAGAGAGATGTATGTATAGAGATCATACAAAGGAAATTCAGATCGGGGACAGAAAGATCGGCGGGGGAAATCCGGTTCTGATCCAGTCCATGTGCAACACGAAGACGGAGAATGTGGCGGCAACGATAGAGCAGATCCACCGCCTGGAGGACGCCGGATGTGACATTATCCGTGTGGCGGTTCCGACCATGGAAGCGGCTGCTGCAATCCGCGAGATCAAGAAGCAGATCCATATTCCGCTGGTTGCCGACATTCACTTTGACTACCGCCTGGCTATCGCAGCTATCGAGAGCGGAGCGGATAAGATCCGCATCAACCCGGGCAACATCGGGGCGAGAGAGCGGGTGAAGGCTGTCGTTGACAAGGCGAAAGAATACGGGATCCCGATCCGCGTGGGAGTAAACAGTGGCTCTCTGGAGAAAGACCTCCTCGCAAAATACGGCGGTGTGACGGCGGAAGCTCTCGTTGAGAGCGCATTGAAGGAAGTGGCCGTTGTGGAGGAGCTGGGATACGATAATCTTGTGATCAGCATCAAGTCCTCCGACGTTTTAATGTGTGTGGCAGCCCACGAGCTTATCGCAAAGAAGACGAATTATCCGCTTCATGTGGGGATCACAGAGTCCGGAACACTGCTTTCCGGAAATATCAAGTCCTCCGTGGGTCTTGGAATCATTCTCCATGAGGCGATACGATCCGTGTCTCCTTAACCGGAGATCCGGTGGAGGAAGTAAAGAGCGCGAGACTGATCCTGAAAACGTTAGGGCTCAGGAAGGGCGGCGTGGAAGTTGTTTCCTGTCCGACCTGCGGAAGGACCCAGATCGACCTCATTCACCTGGCAAATCAGGTAGAGGATATGGTATCCGGCATGGATCTTGATGTGAAGGTAGCCGTTATGGGCTGCGTGGTCAACGGACCTGGCGAGGCGAGAAGTGCGGATATCGGAATCGCCGGTGGAATCGGCGAAGGTCTCCTGATCAAAAAGGGAGAGATCATCAAAAAGGTACCGGAACATGAACTTCTTTCCGTTCTTCGGGAAGAGCTTTTGAAGATGCAGGAGATGCAGAAATAAGTATGGAAAAACCATTCCTTGAAGTTTTCCCGGGGCTTAATATTGCTGATGAACTGAAAGAGCTTTTGAAGCTTGTTGTGGTGGAAAAGGTCACCATGACAAAGGACAGAAGCTCTATTCGTGTTTATATCAGGAGTCCCCGGCTGATCCATAAAAAGAATATTTATGCCTTAGAGGACGGGATCGCGAAGCAGCTGTTCCCGGGGAGACCGATCACGATCAAGATCTTAGAGAAATACCGCCTCTCGGCACAGTATACCCCGGAGAAGCTCTACGATGTCTACCGGGACAGTATCCTCATGGAGTTAAAGAACTACGGCATGATCGAGTATAATATTCTCCGCCGGGCGGACACGAAGTTTGTCACCGACGATAAGATGGTCATGACCATCGAGGACAATCTGATCTACAGGGAGCGGTCTAAGGAAGTCGGACGGGTACTGGAAAAGATCTTCACGGAGCGCTGCGGGCTTGCGGCTGAGGTAGAATTTTTATATAAAGAGAGTGAAAAGAAAGACCCGATGGACCAGCCGGTATTCATGAAGCCGGGAGGAGAACTCGTTTTAGGTGTACAGAGTGAGGAGAATTACTTAGAAGGTGCAGCGGAGAGTGCCCCCTGGGATGAAAGAACGTCAAACGGCGGATTTAACGGGACATTCGGGGATGGAAATGGAAACGCGGATGTTCAGATGGCAGCTCAAAGTGCGGCCGGTTCTGGAGCTTCCGGCGCCAGATCCGGCGCGGATCCGGGGAAGGCAGCCAGTGGAAAGAGCGGTTCCGGCACAAAGACATCGGCCGGTTTTGGAGCTGCAAAGCAGAAGACGGACGCGGCTGGAAAGGGCGGCGGAAACCAGGCTGGAAAGTCCGCGGGAGGAGGACAGAACGGGAACGGCGGCGGATTCACGAAGAAGACCTTCGGCGAGAAGGGGAAAGGCGGATTCTCCGGCGGCTTCCGGAAAGGTTCCGATGGAAGGATTCCGTACCGAAAGTCGGAAAATCCGGACGTTCTTTTCGGGCGCGATTTTGAGGGCGATGCGGTGAATATCCATGACATCGACGGTGAGATCGGCGAGGTCGTGATCCGCGGAAAGGTGATCCGCGCGGAGAAGCGGGAACTCCGGAGCGGAAACAAGCTCATGATCTTCGATCTTACAGACTTTACAGACAGTATTACTGTAAAGATGTTCTTAAGAGAAGGGCAGGAGGAGGATGCCACTGCGGCTATCAAGGAAGGAAACTTCATCAAGATCAAGGGAATCACCACCATTGATAAGTTCGACGGCGAGCTGACTATCGGTTCCATCGTGGGCATTAAGAAGAGTGAGGACTTTACCTCCAAGCGTGTGGATAATGCCCCGGTGAAGCGAGTGGAGCTCCACTGCCATACGAAGATGAGCGATATGGATGGCGTTTCCGAGGTAAAGGACCTGGTAAAGCGGGCGAAGAAGTGGGGAATGCCGGCCCTGGCGATCACAGACCACGGCTGTGTCCAGGCGTTCCCGGACGCGAACCATGCCCTTGACAAAGGGGATACTTTTAAGGTCCTCTACGGTGTCGAGGGATATCTGGTGGACGACATGAAGGAGATGGTCGTCAATTCCAGAAATCAGAGTCTCGATGGGGACTATGTGGTGTTCGATATCGAGACCACGGGATTCTCGCCGATAAAGAATAAGATCATCGAGATTGGTGCCGTGAAGGTGAGAAATGGCGAGATCATCGACAGGATGGATGAGTTTGTGAATCCGGAGGTTCCGATCCCCTTCGATATCGAGCGTCTGACAGGGATCAACGATGCCATGGTCATGGGGGCGGATACGGTGGACAAGGTGCTGCCGAGATTCCTCGAGTTTGTGGGGGATGCGGCTCTTGTGGCCCACAACGCGTCCTTCGATGTGAGCTTTATCTCCCACAATGCGGGTCTTTTGGGACTGCCCTTTGATCCGACAGTCCTGGATACGGTGACTCTGGCGAGAGCACTTCTTCCGAACCTGAACCGGTTTAAGCTGGATACGGTAGCGAAGGCACTGGGTGTTTCCCTGGAGAACCATCACCGTGCCGTGGACGATGCGGAGGCAACTGCTGGAATTTTCCTGAAATTCGTGGAAATGTTAAAAAAACAGCACGATATGACGAATCTCGACCAGCTGGAGGAGTTCAGCCACGTGAGCGATGAGACGATCATGAAGATGCCGACGTACCATGTCATCATTCTCGCAAAGAATGACCTGGGACGCGTGAATCTGTACCGTCTTGTCTCATGGTCCCACCTTAAATATTTCTCGAGAAGACCGAGAATTCCGAAGAGCGTGCTGAACCAGTACAGGGAGGGCCTGATCATTGGATCAGCCTGCGAGGCGGGGGAGCTTTATCAGGCGATCCTGCGGGGCGTGCCGGATGCGGAGCTTGCGAAGATCGTGAAGTTCTACGATTATCTGGAGATCCAGCCTCTTGGAAACGACATGTTTATGCTGAGGGATGAGAAGAGCACGGTGAAGACGGTGGATGACCTGATGGATATCAACCGGAAGATCGTTTCCCTCGGCGAGCAGTTTAACAAGCCGGTGTGTGCGACCTGCGATGTGCATTTTATGGATCCGGATGACGCGATCTACCGAAAGATCCTGATGGCCGGAATGGGATTTAAGGATGCGGATGAACAGGCTCCGTTGTTCTTGCGGACAACGGAAGAGATGCTCTCAGAGTTTGAGTATCTGGGAAGTGACAAGTGTTACGAGGTCGTTGTCACGAATACGAGAATGATCGCGGACATGTGTGAGCCGATCGCGCCGGTGCGGCCGGATAAGTGTCCGCCGGTCATCGACAAGTCTGATGAGACGCTGCGAAACATCTGTTACAACCGCGCCCATGAGATGTACGGTGAAAATCTACCGAAGATCGTTGTAGACCGTCTGGAGCGGGAGCTGCATTCCATTATCTCCAACGGATTCGCGGTCATGTACATCATTGCGCAGAAATTAGTATGGAAATCCAACGAGGACGGGTATCTGGTTGGATCACGAGGCTCGGTAGGTTCGTCCTTTGTCGCCACGATGTCCGGTATCACGGAGGTAAACCCGCTAAGTCCCCATTATTCCTGCCCGAACTGTCATTATTATGATTTTGATTCGGAGGAAGTGAAGAAGTACGGAGGTATGGCGGGATGTGATATGCCGGATAAGGTGTGTCCGGTCTGTGGACATCCGATGGTCAAGGACGGTTTTGATATTCCGTTCGAGACGTTCTTAGGGTTCAAGGGAGATAAGGAGCCGGATATCGACTTAAACTTCTCCGGTGAATACCAGAGTCGTGCCCATGACTACACGGAGGTTATCTTCGGTAAAGGACAGACGTTCCGCGCAGGAACCATCGGTACTCTGGCAGATAAGACGGCTTACGGCTATGTGAAGAATTATTTTGAGGAGCATGGAGAGAGAAAGAGAAACTGTGAGATCAACCGGATCGTTCAGGGGTGTGTCGGCGTACGGCGGACAACGGGACAGCATCCGGGAGGTATCGTTGTTCTGCCGCTCGGCGAGATGATCTATTCGTTTACCCCGGTACAGCATCCGGCGAACGATATGACCACGAAGACGATCACGACCCATTTTGATTACCATTCCATCGACCACAACCTGCTGAAGCTTGATATTCTCGGACACGATGATCCGACGATGATCCGTATGCTGCAGGATCTCACAGGACTCGATCCGGTCAAGGATATCCCGCTGGACTCCAGGGAGGTCATGAGCCTGTTCCAGAGTACGGATGCGCTGGGAATCAAGCCGGAGGACATCGGCGGGTGCAAGCTTGGGGCGCTTGGCGTTCCGGAGTTTGGTACGGATTTCGCAATGCAGATGCTTATTGATACGAAGCCGAAGTATTTTTCGGACCTTGTGCGTATTGCGGGTCTTGCCCATGGTACGGATGTGTGGCTGGGGAACGCCCAGACGCTTATCCAGGAGGGGAAGGCAACGATTCAGACGGCGATCTGTACGCGTGATGATATTATGATCTATCTGATCCAGCAGGGGCTTGAGGAAGGTCTTGCGTTTACGATCATGGAGGCGGTTCGTAAGGGCAAAGGCTTAAAGCCTGAGTGGGAAGAGGAGATGACGAAGCATGGGGTGCCGGACTGGTATATTTGGTCATGTAAGAAGATTAAATATATGTTCCCGAAGGCTCATGCAGCGGCGTATGTTATGATGGCATGGCGTATTGCTTATTGTAAGGTGTTTTATCCGTTGGCGTATTATGCGGCGTTTTTTAGTATTCGTGCAAGTGCGTTTTCTTATGAGATCATGTGTTTGGGGCGTGAGAAATTGGAATATCACTTGGCGGATTATAAGAAGAGGGCGGATACGCTTTCGAAGAAGGAGCAGGATACGCTCAGGGATATGAGGATCGTGCAGGAGATGTATGCGCGGGGGTTTGATTTTCTGCCGCTGGATATTTATACGGCGAAGGCCAGACATTTCCAGGTTGTGGGGGACAAGTTGATGCCTTCCATTAACAGTATTGACGGTCTGGGGGAGAAGGCTGCGGACTCGATCGAGGAGGCGGCGAAGGATGGGAAGTTCCTGTCCAAAGAGGATTTCAGGAACAGGACGAAGGTTAGTAAGACGATTTGTGATCTGATGGAGGAATTGGGGATCCTGAAGGGACTTCCGGAGTCGAATCAGTTGTCGTTGTTTGATTTTTAAATTTCATAGTGGCTGGGGGGGGACGCGCCGGTGAGACTACGGGCGCGGACGCTTCACGGGATTCCGGGAGGGTTCCTCTAAGCTCCCAGAAAAATGCTAAGGGCGGAGGCCCGGGGACACAACTCGCAACTTGCGTTGCTCAGACAAGTGTCCCCGGGCCTCCAACGCATTTTCCTGCGAGCCAAGAGGAAGCCAGCTCCCTCCACCCAGGCGGTCCGTGCCCGGAGTCTCACCGGCGCTGTGTGTTGGCGGGAGTGAGGGATGAAGGGAAGGTTGTGGTGGGAGAGAGGAGGTGGCGAAAGCTGGACGATGCGCGGGGCCCTTTGGGCGCCGCGGCATCGCGAGGTTGTTGTGGCGGTGTGAGGACGTTGGGGGATCGTGAGGATGTGGGCAGTGTGAGGACGTTGAGGGATCGTGAGGATGTGGGCAGTGTGGGGACGTTGGGGGATCGTGAAGCATCTGAGGTTTTTATTCCTCTTGGATGAGGCTGTCCAGGTATTGCTGGGTGGTCATGAGTTCGGTGTGGAGAGGGGACAGGTAGGAAAGGATATTTTCGGCTTCTTTTTGTGAGGTCGCATTGAGCCCTGCTACGGCATCGGTGAGGTAGATGACTTTGCATCCGGCATCGATGGCGGAGAGGGCGGTGGAGAGTACGCAGCATTCTGCTACTACGCCGGAGATCACGATGCGGGAAGCGTGTTTTGCGAGATCACGCACTTCCGGGATGGCGAAGGAGGAGTAGACGCTTTTTGTGTATACCGGGTATTTTTTTGTGTAGGGCAGAAACTCGGACATCATTTCGTTGAGCCAGGGATCTGCGTTTACGGCGGCGTTGACTTTGTTGTATTCTTTCCATACGCCTTCCGGGTGTTTTGCGGCGAGGTACTGGGTGAAGATCACCTGGGAAAGGGCGCGGCTGTTTAGAAGGCGGAGAATGGAGTCGGATGCTTTTTCGACTTCTTCGCAGGCCCATTCCTGACCTTTAGTGTAGACATTCTGCATGTCAATGACAAGTAATAGATCCTGATTTGTTTTTGCTGTTTGATCCATAAAGAGATTCCTCCTGATTCTTGGCGGCCTGGTGAGAGAACCGTGTATCTAAAGTTTAGTATAGTTTTGATGAGGAGAATTTACAAGTGGAACGAATGTTACTTTATTAACAATCTTGCTTGAAATCAGGCGTTTTCATTGACTTTACACAAAATCAATGCTATCTTTATTGGGAATTGTTGTTAAATTGCAACTATCTGGGTAACTGTTCAGTAGGTCTGCGCATTTACTGCGCTGACCGTAAGAAAACATAGGCGGGTAGGCAAAAATCCCATTGCCGCAGGCAATTTTTCATGGATTTTTGCTCGTGACTGTGAAGGTACTGAACAGTTACCTATTTGGAAGCTTTTGCGCTTGATGCGCCAACTGGATGGTTGCGTTGAAGTCACAATTTAGTATGTTCTGGAGGGAGGATATTGTATGGGAAGCGAGCAGATGCTGTTGACTTAGATTTTAGTGAGTCTAAGGTAGCGGAATCTGGTGCTTCCGGGAGGAATGGTCAGGAAAGACGTGAGAAGCTCCTGATAAACTGGCAAGGATGAAGATCAAGAAAAAAGAAAGGGTATATGAGGTATGAAGAATTTATTTAAAACAAAGTTTGATGCGGCAGTGATCGTGCTGATCCCAGCCTGCATCGGTATCAATTATCTTGGAAAGCTGTTTGCGAGTGTATTAAAACTTCCGTTATGGCTGGATTCTATCGGAACATGCATCGGTGGATGCCTTGGCGGTCCGATCATCGGCGCGATCTGCGGTGCGGCGAACAACCTGATCTATGGTTTTTCCGCGGGAGATAATATTACGCTTATCTATGCATTGACAAGCTTAGGTATTGGCGCGGCAGTTGGAATCATGGCCCGCCTTGGATTTATGAAATCATTCCCGAAGGCAATTCTTACAGCCTGTGCAGCCGGTCTTGTTGCGGTTGTGATCTCCACCCCGTTAAACGTATTATTCTGGGGCGGCACTACTGGAAATGTATGGGGCGACGCTGTGTTCGCAGCAACTCAGGCGGCTTCCATGCCGGTATTTCTGGGATCTCTGTTAGATGAAGTTGTTGTGGATGTTCCGGACAAACTGATCACTCTGATCGTTGTATTCTTTATTTTAAAGGGTCTTCCGAAGAAGCTTACAACGCTGTATGAGGCAAATTCCGAGATCGAGACTCTGGACTAATCAGATTTAGAAAAGGAAATGCAGCTGTTCTTCGGAGCAGCTGCCGGGAAACAAATATATGAAAAGTATCAGCCTGTTTGTAGATAACGGGACATATCTGACGAAGGTGCATCCCTTTACAAAATTGATGTATATCGCTGCCGCCATCAGTATTCCGCTGATCACCGGAAAGCTTTGGATGTTTGGTGTGTTTATCGCAGTCAGTCTCTGTGTTCTGGCCAGCGGAAAGATCCTGAAAAAGACGTTTCCGCTGATCGTGTTTTCTTTTACGATCCTTTTGACGATTTTCCTGATCCATGGATTGTTCAACCAGAGAAACGAGAATGTGCTGTTTCAGATCGGCGGGCTGAAATTTTACAGAGAGGGCACACTTTATGCCCTCCATATCGGTTTAAACATTCTGAACATGCTGCTGTCCTTTGCGGTGTTCGTCCTCTCCACCAAGCCGTCTGAGTTTGTGGATGAACTGGAGAAACGTGGGTTTTCACCGCGTTTCGGTTACATCGTGACATCCGTGTTCCAGATCATCCCGCAGATGATGGGAACTATGAATACGATCATGGACGCGCAGCGCAGCCGCGGATTGGAGACAGAAGGAAATCTGCGGACCCGTGCTAAGGCGTTTTTACCGCTGATCTCCCCGGTAGTCATGAGTTCCCTGATCAATACCAGAGAGCGGGCGATCGCTCTGGAGGTGCGTGGATTCGGCGCAGGAAAAAAGAAAACCTGGCTGTCAGATCGGAAACGTCACAAGGGAGACCAGGAGATCACGATCTTACTGGGCCTCTGCATTCTGGCAGCTATTGCATGGAGGATCGTTGTATGTCTGAGATAATCATTGAAAATTTACGATACCGCTATCCTCACGCGAAGAAACTGGCGCTGGATGGTTTGAACTTTTCAGTAGAAAAGGGAGAGTTTATCGGTATTATCGGAGAAAACGGAGCAGGAAAAAGTACGCTGAGCCAGGCGATCATGGGGCTTGTTCCGCAGTTTTACAAGGGAGCTTACGGCGGAAAAGTCATTGTGGACGGCATAGAGGCCGGAAAGACTCCGGTATCACAGCTTTGTGGTCATGTGGGTCTGGTGTTCCAGAATCCGTTTAACCAGCTGTCCGGAGCAAAGGACAATGTATATGAGGAAGTCGCTTTCGGAATGCAGAACCTGGGAATTCCGGCCGAAGAGATGAAGGAGCGGGTGGAGAACGCCCTGAAGCTTCTTGATATCTGGCAGTATCGCGATCGGAATCCGTTTGATCTGTCCGGAGGTCAGATGCAGCGTGTGGCGATCGCCAGCGTGCTGGTCATGCGGCCAGATGTCATGATCCTTGATGAACCGACTTCCCAGCTTGATCCGGAGGGAAGCGACGAGGTATTCCGGGCGGTTGAGACCCTGACAAATTCCGGTATCACGATCTTAATGATCGAGCAGAAGATTGAGAAACTGGCGGCTTACTGCGACCGCATTCTTCTTCTGCATGGTGGAAAGCAGATCGCGTTTGATACGCCGCAGAAGGTATTTTCCATGCCGGATCTTGCGGATTATGGGATTCAGGAACCGGCATTTACCCGGATCTGTAAGGCAGAACATGTGACTCTGCCGGATGGAACGTATCCGGTCACTGTGGAAGAGGCTGCCGGAGTGCTGAAAGAGAGACATGCGGGAAGAGCAGAGGCAAAAGGAGCTGCAAAGGCGGATAAAAAAAAGAATTCAGAAGTTTTAAGCGAGGAACAGTTCCTCATTAAGAATCTGGATTTTTCCTATCTTCCGGATGTGCCGGTCTTAAAGGCGTTGAACATGAGACTGGATAAGCGTCCGACGGCGATCATCGGCCAGAACGGAGCGGGAAAGACTACGTTGGTAAAGCTGCTGAAGGGACTGCTGAAGCCGGTATCCGGAAATATTTATTTCCACGGTGAGGATATTTCGGGGAAGACGGTGGCAATGCTGGCCGGAAATATCGGCTATGTGTTCCAGAATCCGGATGATCAGATCTTCAAATACAATGTGATGGACGAGATCATGTTTGGTCCGATGAATATCGGGATGGATCCGAAACGCGCGGAGGAAGAGGCAAAGCGGGCGCTGGAGCTGACAGGGTTGTCGGGTAAGGAGAAGGAAAATCCTTATGACCTTGAGTTATATGAGCGGAAGATGACTGCGATCGCCTCGGTTCTGGCTATGGACACGGATGTGCTGATTTTAGATGAGCCGACGATCGCCCAGGACTGGAAGGGACGCCAGATCATTGGCGGCATTATCCGCAGCCTGTCGGAGAGAGGAAAGCTTGTGATCGCGATCCTTCACGATATGGATTTTGTGGCGGAGAATTTTGAGCGCGTGATCATTATGGCTCATGGACAGGTGCTGGCGGATGGAACGGCCAGGGACGTGTTCATGCAGGATGAAGCGTTGAAAAAGGCAAGACTGCAGAAACCGTATATGATGCAGCTCGGTGAGGTACTGGGGTATGAGAGAGCGTATCTGACGGTGGATGAGATATTGAGAAATCAGGTGTCCTGATTAAAGTGAAAAAGATGTGCAGATCATTGGCCCGGGGAAGATTTGAGCCGATGGGGCACATCTTTTATCAGTTACAAAAATCATAAATGTTTCAATCAGTTCACCATGTTGGTTTTATTTTGTGATATACTGTTTTATATAATTTCGGGTCTCCACTGCCGCTCTTCGTTCCACTACGGTCGGTTCAGAGCCAACGTCCACTGGACGTTGTGAACCGGTCGGCACAGAGCAGAGGTCCGCCGGATCTCTTGTGGTCTTCGCTTCGCTACGGTCGGTGCAAAGCGGACATCTACCGGATGTCCTGCACCCTTGTATTTGTCCTTATCAGAGTTTGTAAACACCGGTGGGTTGATATAGCACAAGGGAAACAATAAGGGAAATTCACTTTTTACATCTGAGTTTACGGTAGCGACAGGAGGAAAATTATCACCCTGATCGGGCAAGCGGTGAGTGAGACTGTGTGGGATAAAGAGGAGATCATCTACGCGGACCTCGACATGCAGAAGGTCCCGGCGAGCCGGATGGAGCATGATGTCTGTGGACATTACGCGAGACCGGACGTGTTGAAATTGAGTGTGGAGGATAAATAATGAAAGTATTGATGATCAATGGAAGCCCGCGGGCGAATGGAAATACATCGATCGCGTTGAATGAGATGAAGACGGTGTTTGAAAAAGAGGGAGTCGACGCGGAGATCGTGCAGGTCGGCAGTGAGGCGGTAAGAGGATGTATTGCCTGTAATCGATGCGCGGAGCTTGGGAAGTGTGTGTTCGACGATGTGGTGAATAAGCTGGCGGTGAAGCTTTCGGAGGCTGATGGACTGGTGGTCGCAAGCCCTGTTTATTATGCGTCCGCAAATGCGACCCTGATCGCGGTTCTGGACCGGCTGTTTTATAGTACATCCTTTGATAAGACAATGAAAGTCGGGGCGAGCGTTGTCTGTGCGAGACGCGGCGGATGTTCGGCGACTTTTGACGAGTTAAATAAGTATTTTACGATCAGCAACATGCCGATCGCATCTAGTCAGTACTGGAACTCCATCCACGGGCGCGGACCCGGAGAAGCAGTGGGGGATGCGGAAGGTCTTCAGACGATGCGGGTTCTTGCGAGAAATATGACATTTCTCATGAAGAGCATTGAGCTTGGAAAAGAGAAGTATGGTCTTCCGGAGAAGGAAGAGGTCGTGCGGACGCATTTTATCAGATAGAGAAGAATGATATTGGAAGGAAATTATGCGATGAATCGGCAGAAACTGGTAAGTCAGATCAGAAGGTATGTGCCTTATAATGAGCAGGAAGAGGCGGATAAGGCTTTGATCCTAAAATGGATCGAGAAGAATGATGACGCGTTCCTTCGGGATAATGTGGTGGCGCACATGACGGCTTCGGCCTGGGTGGTGGATAAGGACAGGAGTAAAGTCCTTATGGTGTATCACAATATTTATCATTCCTGGTCATGGCTTGGCGGGCATGCGGATGGGGAGACAGATCTTCTGGCGGTTGCAATCCGGGAGGTGAAGGAAGAAGCAGGAATTTCCGATGTGCGGCCAGTGTCGGAGGAGATTTTTTCGCTGGAATCACTCACCGTCGACGGACATGTGAAAAAGGGACGGTATGTGTCCAGTCATCTGCATCTGAATGTGACGTATCTTCTGGAGGCGGATTCCGAGGAACAGGTGTCTGTGAAGGCGGATGAGAACAGTGGGGTCGCTTGGTTTACGCCGGAGGAGGCGTTAAAGAAATCTACGGAGCCGTGGTTTGTGGAGCGGGTGTATGCGAAGCTGATTAAGAAGACACGGTCACAGAGTGAAGCAGAAATTGGATAGGAGCTTTTTTGCGGTGACGGTCCTGATGCAGCTGACAGAGAACATGGTCGCGATCAGCTTTAACATATCTCTGCAAAATACGGCGGAGATATGGCGGTGGCCTCTATGAGCATCCTGAATAGTGTCATGCAGTTTGTGATGCTGCTCCTGCCAGGACTTGTCCAGGGGGCGCAGCCGCTACTGAGTTACAATCTTGGCGAAAAATTATATTGCTGATCCCGTTGATCTTTATATTGCCTTTGATTTTTTCAAATCCGGTAATGGGTGTTTATCTGGCCGAACCGATCGCAGATAGCATTGCAGTCTGCACCGCGGCGCCTATGTTCTATTTCTATTATCGGAAATTAAGATGAGGGGAAATAAGACCCCACCTATTCAGCTGGTGAGTAATAACAAAATTCATGGAGGCAGCTATGAAGATTGAGCATATAGCTCTGTATGTAAATGATCTGGAGAATGCAAAGCAGTTTTTTATAAAATATTTTGGCGCAGAGGCAAACGATGGGTATCATAACCTGCGGACAGATTTCCGATCCTATTTCCTCACCTTTGATGATGGCGCGCGGCTGGAAATTATGACAAAGCCTAAAATGGAAGATCAGGCGAAAGTGCTTGCTCGGACGGGATTTGCGCATATCGCGTTCAGCGTGGGGAGTAAAGAGCGTGTAGATTCCCTGACTGCCGAATTAAAGGCGGACGGGTATGAAGTCATCAGCGGCCCCAGAACGACAGGGGATGGGTATTATGAGAGCTGCGTTGTCGCGGTTGAGGGAAATCAGGTTGAGATTACGGTTTAAGCGGAATACACTTGGGAAAATTCATGTGGTATAGTGAAAAGTACCAATAGAATGCCAGTAAAAGATTGTAGAAAATGCCTTTTGCATGTATGAGGAACTGGGAACAGCCATTGGGAAGCCGAAGCAGGAGATCGTCGACACGATCGTTGAGCATATTGGACAAAAGTTTGATTTTTTCGGAAAACAGGAAATATCATTGTTGATGAACGAGTAGCAGACTGGTGTAAATCCGGTTTTGTTGCTCATTTTTTATTTCAGTCGAGAAGACTCCCACCTTTTTTAGAAAATGATTCGGTTCTATGCCCCGGATTGGTGTTTCTTTTTATCGACTAGTTATAGGTTTTCCCTATATGTAACCATAAAATAGAAAGATTATACAGAACTGCCGTCCGGTGGTAGATTATTATCAAATATCCTATGGAGATAGTAGGAATATGAACTTTCTATTTACAAGAGAAAACAAGACAGGAGTGAAAAGATATGGAGAGAGGAATTAATACACGATGTTTACACTTAGAGGAAACAGAAGGAAAAACAGATAATTACGGAGCACTGAGCTACCCGATCTATCAGACAGCGACTTACGCCCATGCAGGTGTCGGAAAAAGCACCGGATACGATTACAGCAGACTTCAGAATCCGACGAGAGAGCAGCTTGAGAAGGTGGTTGCAAGCCTGGAGGGCGGCATCGATGCTTTCGCCCTTTCGAGCGGAATGGCGGCGATCACACTGCTTATGGAAATCTTCAAGCCGGGTGACCATATTATCGCTGAGGCAGATCTCTACGGCGGAAGTGTCCGTCTGTTCGACAATGTCTCGAAAAAGAACGGATATGAGTTTACATACTTAAACTGTTCCAGGGATGACATCGAAGGTGCCATAAAGGAGAACACGAAGGCGGTCTACATTGAAACGCCGACGAACCCGATGATGAACGTATCTGATATTTCCAAGATCGCGGAGATCGCAAAAAGACACGGACTCTACCTGATCGTCGACAACACATTCCTGTCCCCATATTTTCAGAATCCGTTAAAACTCGGCGCGGATATCGTGATCCACAGCGGAACGAAGTTCCTGGGCGGACACAACGATACCTTAGCCGGATTTATCGTGACAAACAACGAAGAAGTTCAGGAAAAACTTCGGTTTATCATAAAGACGACCGGAGCCGGGCTCGCACCGTTCGACTGCTGGCTGATCTTAAGAGGCATCAAGACTCTCGGAATCCGCATGGAGTGGTCCCAGGAGAATGCCATCAAGATCGCGAACTGGCTGAAGGAACAGCCGGTTGTAAAACATGTATATTATCCGGGACTTCAGGAACACCCGGGATATGAGATCATGAAAAAGCAGGCAAGAGGATTCGGCGCAATGCTGACCTTTGATGTGGACACAGAGGCACATGCGCTGCAGATCCTCGAGAGTGTCAGAATGATCAAATTTGCGGAGAGCCTCGGCGGCGTGGAGACACTGATCACCTACCCGACGACCCAGACCCATGCGGATGTGCCGGAGGAAGTACGGCTGAAAAATGGAATCACGCCGTGCACGCTCCGGGTATCTGTGGGAATCGAGGATATCGAGGACCTTCTCGCGGAGTTAACGGAAGTATTTAAGGGATTGAAATAGGATCAGAAACGCGAAAAGAGGATAGGATTTCGGCATGGCAGAGAGAAATTTGAATTTTGATGAGATCGTCGAGCGGCGCGGAACAGACTGCTTGAAATATGACTTTGCAAAGAGGAGAGGAAAGCCGGCGGACGTCCTCCCGCTCTGGGTGGCAGACATGGATTTCAAAACCTCTTCCTATGTGGAGGACGCGCTGATTGAACGGGCGAAGCATGGGATCTTTGGTTACAGCGATACCCAGGAAGTATATTTTAACGCGGTGGCAGGATGGATGGAACGGCATCATCACTGGAAGATCAAAGAGGACTGGCTGATCAAGACTCCGGGTGTGGTATTTGCCCTGGCAATGGCGGTAAAGGCGTTCACAAAGGTCGGTGACAGCATACTGGTCCAGCAGCCGGTCTACTATCCATTTTCCGAGGTGATCCGGGACAATGACCGTGTGATCGTCAGCAATGACTTGATCCTGGGGGACGATAACCGGTATCATATCGACCTGGCTGATTTTGAAAAGCAGATCGTGGAACATGATGTGAAGCTGTTCCTTCTCTGCAATCCCCACAACCCGTCAGGAAGAGTGTTTACGAAGGAAGAACTGACTGCAATGGGAGATATCTGTGTGAAGCACGGCGTCACGGTGGTCAGCGATGAGATTCACAACGATTTTGTGTTCCGGGGTGAACATACGGTGTTTGCGTCCATCAAGAAGGAGTTCGAGGACATCTGCGTGGTCTGCACGTCTCCGAGCAAAACCTTCAACCTGGCCAGCATGATGATCTCGAATATATTTGTCCCGAATAAGGAGCTGAGACAAAAATTTCAGCATCAGGTCGATGCCGCGGGAATCAGCCAGCTGGGCGTACTGGGACTTGTGGCGACACAGACGGCGTATGAGAAGGGCGACGAGTGGTACGAGAGCATGCTCAAATATGTCTGGGAAAATATCGCCTACGTAAAGAAATATGTGAAGGACAACATGCCGGGAGTGAACGTCATTGACGGCGAGGGAACCTACCTCTTGTGGCTGGATTTCAGAGGGACCGGAATCGATGCCGATGAGCTGGACCGGCGGATCATCTACGACGCAAAGCTGTGGCTGGACAGCGGAAAGATCTTCGGAAAGACAGGAACCGGATTCCAGAGGATCAATGTGGCGGCACCGAGGAAGACGATTGAGGAGTGCATGAAAAGAATAGAAGGAATACTGAAATAGCGCATTTTTGGTCTCATAGGAAGACCGGGATCGCAGAATATGGATTGTGACAGGATAAAAAGTCTCTGGGACAGATTGGAAAATTTTTTGATCTGTTCCGGAGACTTTTTTGCAGCTTCCTGCACGATGAATGGGAAGTTACGGAATCCTTACGAAACATGTACGATTTCATTAGAATCCTCCATTAAAAAGAACCGTATGCTATAATAAAATTGGCAGAAAACATGTGAATTCCAGAAAATATGGAACGTTCAGGCAGAAGAAGGATAGAAAGAAATTGGAAATGTAACAGGATGAAAAAAGTGTGAGTGGTAACAGATTTTCAGTGAGGAGGAATGCGGAATGAAGAGAGTGCTGATCGGTGGCTTTTTATCTTTGATCGGAAGTATCTGGGCGATGGCGGTGCTGTTTGTCGCGGGAAGTAATCTGACGTCCGGATGGACAACTCCACCGGGGAGATTTATGACTACGGTGGCGGAAATGGGGCTGTCGGAAGTGTTTGGCATGGCGATCCTTTTCGTTGTTCTGGGGATTGTGATCATGATGGTTGAGTTATTCCGGAGAGATAAGCAGTAGAGATGGTATTCCGTCGATGGTTATGATTTTCTGCGAGTATGTCGTTATCATGTTAATAAGGAGTGAGATTGGTATGAAAAAGAAAACGATGATCCTTTTAACTGCTGTGCTATGCGCACCAGTTGGTGCGCTGGTCATGTTTTTAAACAGACCCTATAAACCAGTATCATTTACTGTCGATGGAGATCAGTGGTCGGCGAAAACTGTTGATGGAGGTTCTCTGCTGCTGGAACTTCATAATGATAACAAAAGCAGAGAATGGTCAATCGTGTCGGAACCAGAAACTTTTGTAAGCGATTATCATAACATTGCGGAAAATATTTCAGAATTTCATATAATTGCATTGGAGGATGGAAATGGTGAGATGGTATTTCAATGTGTAAAAGATGATGGCAGCACGGACATGTATACGCTTGGACTTTCTATTTCACGTCATCAGAAAACCAATCTTCAAATTGATTCAATTACCTTCAAAATTTCCGGGTGTCTGAAACAGGGGATGGAAGAAAAATTGACAGAAACAGCGAAAGAACCGCGGAAAATCGGGAATGCGCAAGGAAATTTACAAGGAATGGCGATCTATTCTTCCTGCCCTTTTGTGCACGAAGACTCACAATGGGAACTTCAGATCTATGTGCAGGAAGATATGCTCATAGATGGAGAACTGACTATGGATGACAGCTGTCGATTTCTGATACAGGCAGTTTCCGGAGAGGATTCCTATGTATTTTTAGATGAAATGATCCAGTTAGGTATACCGGAGGCGGATATCTGGGAGGACGAACAGGAAAAAATGCATATAGTGCTTCGGGATGTACGGACTGCCAGATATAAAGTGTCTGATTTTGTTTTCAATCCGGAAGAAAAGAAATTTATCGGCAGTGATGTACTGGATGGAGAAGGAATCAATTACATTGGAACGACCGGCAAGTAAGAGAATTTACACCGGAACGATACCGCGAAAAAGATGGTATCAGAGGGAAGGCTTTACATCGTATAAAGCCGTTATGCAGCCATGACTTCTTAATCGCAGTCCATTTTTAAAGAAAAAATCTCAAATACAGGTCTTGACATTTCTGCCGTTCGTGCTATTATTTACATATACCCCGTATGGGTATGCGTAAATAGAAAGGAATGACAAAGATGGAACAGTATACAATAACAGGAATGAGCTGTGCTGCCTGCCAGACCCGCGTGGAGAAGGCAGTTTCCAAAGTGCCGGGCGTTATCTCCTGTTCCGTGAGCCTGCTCACGAACTCGATGGGTGTCGAAGGTACAGCTTCTTCCTCAGAAATTATTGAGGCAGTTCAGGCTGCCGGTTACGGCGCGTCCGTAAAAGGAGTGGAAAAGGCAGACGGATCCGGAAACGGCACTCTCTATGATGAATCTGCTCTGGAAGACCATGAGACCCCGGTCTTAAAGAAGAGACTCATTTCCTCCATCGGCTTCCTCTTAGTCCTCATGTATTTCTCCATGGGACACATGATGTGGAACTGGCCGCTTCCGACTTTCTTCAATGGAAACCATGTGGCGATGGGACTCTTACAGTTCCTTCTTACCGTGATCATTATGGTGATCAACCAGAAATTCTTTATCAGTGGCTTTAAGGGTCTGCTCCACGGTTCTCCCAATATGGATACTCTGGTAGCATTGGGCTCCAGTGCCTCCTTTGCCTGGAGCACCTATGCCTTGTTTATGATGACAGATGCTCAGGTAAAAGGGAACGCGGATGCAGTCATGAGCTATATGCACGAGTTCTACTTTGAGTCCGCGGCGATGATCTTAACCCTTATCACCGTCGGGAAAATGCTGGAAGCGAGATCAAAGGGACGCACCACAGATGCCTTAAAAGGTTTAATGAAGCTGGCCCCGAAGACCGCTGTGATCGAAAAGGATGGCGTTGAGACTACGGTTCCGATCGCCCAGGTTAAAAAAGGCGATATTTTCGTGGTTCGTCCCGGTGAAAATATACCCGTGGATGGTATCGTCTTAGAGGGAAACAGCGCAGTAAATGAATCTGCCCTCACCGGGGAGAGTATTCCGGTGGATAAGGCGGCAGGTGACCCTGTCTCTGCTGCGACATTAAATCAGTCCGGCTTTATCCGCTGCGAGGCATCGAGAGTCGGAGAGGATACCACACTTTCCCAGATCATAAAAATGGTCAGCGATGCAGCGGCAACAAAAGCGCCCATCGCGAAGATCGCCGATAAGGTATCCGGCGTATTTGTACCTGCCGTGATCACGATCGCGATCATCACGACCATCGGCTGGCTCCTCGCAGGCGAGACTATGGCGTTCGCCTTAGCCCGAGGGATCTCCGTTCTCGTCATCAGCTGTCCGTGTGCCTTAGGACTTGCAACGCCGGTAGCCATTATGGTGGGAAACGGAATGGGAGCAAAGAACGGAATCCTCTTTAAGACAGCAGTTTCTCTGGAAGAAACGGGAAAAGTAGAGATCGTTGCCTTAGATAAGACGGGAACCATCACAAGCGGGGAACCCCGCGTGACAGATCTCGTTCCGGCAGAGGGAGTGAGCGAGTCAGAACTTCTTTCCATGGCATACGCTCTCGAGAAGAAGAGCGAGCATCCGCTGGCGAAGGCAGTCCTCTTAAAGGGTGAGGAAATGGGGCTTTCCGCAGCTGATGTGACAGATTTTGCGGCACTTCCCGGAAACGGACTTTCTGCGAAATTAAATGGAAATACGATCTACGGCGGAAACATGAAGTTTGTCGGAACTCATGTGGCTGTTCCGGAAGATATGAAGAAGAAATCCGAAGCTCTCGCGGAGAGCGGAAAGACTCCGTTATTCTTTGCGGAGAATGAGAAGCTTGTGGGCATCATCGCTGTTGCGGATATGATCAAGGAAGACAGCCCACAGGCGATCCGGGAGCTCCAGAACATGGGAATCCATGTAGTCATGCTGACCGGTGATAATGAGCGCACCGCAAAGGCTGTCGGAAAAGAAGCCGGTGTCGATGAGGTCATCGCCGGAGTCCTCCCGGATGGTAAGGAGAGTGTGATCAGAAAGCTCAAGGAAAAAGGCAAGGTTGCCATGGTCGGCGACGGGATCAATGATGCTCCGGCCCTCACAAGAGCCGATATGGGAATCGCCATCGGAGCCGGAACCGACGTCGCTATCGATGCGGCGGACGTGGTCCTCATGAAGAGCCGCTTATCCGATGTCCCGGCAGCGATCCGCTTAAGCCGTGCGACGCTTACGAATATCCACGAGAATCTGTTCTGGGCATTTTTCTACAATGTGATCGGGATCCCGCTTGCCATGGGACTCTGGATCCCGGTATTCGGCTGGAAACTGAATCCGATGTTTGGTGCCGCAGCCATGAGCTTATCCAGCTTCTGCGTTGTATCCAACGCCCTGCGCTTAAATTTCTTTGATATCCGGCGTTCCGACAGGGACAAAAAGATAAAAACAAAAATCCATAACAATAAAGAAAAGGAGAGTAACATGATGGAAAAGACATTAAAAGTTGAAGGTATGATGTGTCCGCACTGCGAGGCAACTGTAAAAAAAGCACTTGAGGCCATTGACGGCGTATCCGTTGCAGAGGCAGATCACGTAAAAGGAACCGCAACGGTGACACTCACAAAAGATGTTCCGACCGAAGTGCTTAAAAAAGCCATCGAGGATAAGGATTACAAGGTGATCGGTTGAGAGTTGACTGCAAAAAATGATTGAATATCAGCTGCCCCGGGATGAAAGATTCCCGGGGTGGCTTTCCTGCTATATAGGCAAATGCCTGTGAGGCAGATCAGAGAAGAAAACATGATATCGTAGGAACGTAAAATTGGGGAGGTTGTGCATGGAGAAAAAATCATGTTGCTGTGCTGGAGAAGCGGAGACAGTAAATGTAAATATGGAGACAACAGGGGTAACAGGAGCAGAAGCAGCAAATACGGTGACTGCCGAAACAGAAACACCGTCCGATGACGCTGTCTGTCACTGCCGCCACAAACATAGAACAGAAAAGGAAGAGAAAGATCTTCTGACCCGCTTAAACCGTATTGAGGGGCAGGTCCGTGGCATCAAAGCTATGGTTCAGGACGAACGCTACTGCCCGGATATCCTGGTTCAGGTATCTGCCGTCCAGTCTGCCTTAAACGGCTTCTGCAAAGTTCTCTTATCCAACCACATCAAAACCTGCGTGGTGGAAGATATCAAGAACGGAAACGAGGAGACCGCTGTGGCGGAGCTCTGCGAGACGATTAAGAAGATGATGTAGCCATTACCCAATCGTGCGATAAGTAAAGAATGCGAAGCCGAGGATACAGAGGGACGCGATGATCTCGCTGATGATCCGGATGATGGTATTTGGGGCGCCGTTGCCGGCGATCCGGTGGATGATCCGGATACTCACAGTGATCGCCACAAGAATGATCAGTGTGAAGTACGCAGTTCGCAACGGAATTACATTGAAAGCGCCGAGACCGGCAGCGATCAGCATGGCAATGGAAAGAAGGATTCTGATTGCTTTCATAAAAACGCCCCCTCTGGATATAAAATTACGGAAAATTTAAGTTGAACGCACATGAACTCTGATGTGTGAACACGGTCAGTACAGGCTGACAAATTCTTTTCAGGATCACAGCATATCTTCGCAGAGTGCTTCTCCCAGATGGAGATGATATTCCCGCTCGGAAAGGTTGTTATGCTCTGACCCTTATAGAAGCGGGACTTCTCGATTGAGATAAGCAGATGCGATGAGTTCTCTTTTTGATATTATAACACTATTCTGCTCAAAAAGAAAACTTTTCTGTAAATATCTTTTCGAAAATTTAATCCGTCAGGCATGTGTGACAGATTGAAAATGGGAAGAAGAGTAGAAAATGTAGATAATGTAGAAAAAATGCAAAAAATAGAAAAAAATCAAAAAAAGCAGTTGACATTTTCATAAATCTATATTATACTTACGTACGTAATCGAGACGAGGCGTGGCTCAGTTTGGTAGAGCGCTGCGTTCGGGACGCAGAGGTCGCAAGTTCGAATCTTGTCGCCTCGA
>OATU01000586.1_pt1 | contig 30567 bp, 29 predicted proteins | sample 1516711 | NCBI WGS metagenome assembly OATU01 (sample SAMEA2579971, study PRJEB22360) | human gut metagenome | biome: human gut; feature: human-associated habitat; material: faeces | place: Denmark | collected 2008/2010 | reverse complement strand
TAGCTACTTTTTCAAAGTTAAAACATGAAGCAAGTAATTTTAAATCCGTATTGCGTGATACTATGCACTGATTTTTATCATTTATATAACCACAAAGTCTAAATATTTATTCAAAAACAAGGAGGACAAGATTATGTCAAAACAGAAGAAAGAAATAGGACCGGATTTTGCAGAAAAGCAGCCAACTCCATATCTGTATGATGCGCCGGCAAATGTACCATTTCCGGGAAAACATCAAAGTGGTAAAGGGGGACCATCTGATTGCAATAACAACGGTATAGATGATTCAGAAGAAGAGGAGGAAATGTGATGTCAAGATTGGTCACTATGACAGGAATATCCGTTCCAGTTTTTAATGTAATAAGGAACCAAAATGTTCCATCCCTAGAAGTTCAAATATTACAGTCTCAGGCCCAGGAAATTGACCTGTTGAAACTTTTCAAGACAGAGAGTGAGCTTTCTACACTTACTTTGATGTCAGACCAGGGAATCCTCGAAAATCAGTACATGAATTATTCTAAGTTAGATACATATAACATTCAGAATGATTATATTGTTAAAGAAGCTATAGGGGGCTGGTCAGCTATTGTGGATGAAGAAGGCCATACCGTTTCAGAAGAGGTGACGGCAGAGCCAGCTCTAATTGATAATCTGATTACAATAAGGCTGTTGAAAAAAAGTGATTTAGAACGTAAGGTAGATAATAACGTGCAGTTGATTGATGCCATGTCAGTAGCACTTGCTCAAATAATGGGAGGTTGACTTTATGGAAGCATGGAAGAAAGTAATATTCGTTAATTCAATAAAAGTAAGACTTCAAAATGGAGAGGGAAGTGCGGAAGAGATAATTAACTCCTATGCGAAATTGACGGATAGCGAGAAGGAAATTCTTAAAGCAGAATTCTCAAAATAAGTGACAAAAACGGGAGCTTGAAGAGAACTATTTCAGGCTCCCGTTTTCCCAAAATATTTTGCCAAAAATGTTGAGAATTTTTGCCAAAAATGTTGGGCGCGCACAAGAAAATATTTGAAAAGGCAAAACGTTATGTACTCTGTCCGGAAAACTTAAAAGTAAAATTTGCAGCCTTTGGTGATGATGCCGGGTTAATTGGGGCAGCTTTACTGGCAGAGGAAGGATAGCCAGATTAATAGCCAGGTTACTCTTAAATAAGTCTTGAAAATCATGGCGCCTGATGTTATACTTTATCAGTTGGCGGGATTGTAAAAACAGCGCAGACACCTGTCACCTGCAATCCCATTAACAGCAATAAGGCCGTGAAAACCCGGCACTTCCAGGGATTTCACAACAAACGACCGGTGTGTTCGAGACCTTCCACACCTAAAACAAAACTAAAGGAGACAACAGAATATGAGACAAAACAACAGGAAACTGTACGGACTGGCCCAGGGGGCCATGATTGCAGCCATCTATGTGGCGCTTACCATGGTATTTGCTCCAATCAGCTTCGGCCCGGTCCAGTTCAGAATCGCGGAGGCCCTTTGTATACTGCCGTTCTTTACGCCGGCAGCTGTGCCCGGACTATTCGCAGGATGCCTGCTTTCCAACCTGCTCTGCGGGGCCATGCCGCTGGACGTGGTATTCGGAAGCCTGGCCACGTTAATTGGCGCAGCCGGTTCATGGTATCTGAGAAAGCATAAATGGTGCGTGTGCATTCCTCCAATTATGGCTAACACCATTATCATTCCATGGGTGTTAAGATATGCCTATGGTTCTGAGGATATGATTCTTTTGGCAATGGTGACAGTGGGTATCGGAGAGATTCTGGCAATCGGCGTGCTGGGCAATGCGCTGCTGATTACACTTGAGCGGTATAAGAACCTGGTTTTCAGGCAGCAGGCAGCATAATCGCTGTCAGGAGATAAGGAGATAAACATAGGAATCAATCAGGAGAGGAGCGGAACATGGCGCCTCTCCTTTTTAATGTGCAAAAACGCTTTGGATAGAGGGTGAGCAGGCTCAAGCCGCGGTCAAAGCGCATATCCTATATCAGGTCTGTCAAGGAGGAGTGCCGGGGAGCCGGTATTTCTCCATTTTTCATATAGCTTTTCAGGTTTTTTTTGATATAATAAGGAAGAGATATTTTTGTGCAGGAAAATGTATGACAGGCACAGGGAAGGATTATTGATTATGTATCAGATAGATTTTAATAAACCAGAACATGTACACTTTATCGGGATCGGAGGCATCAGCATGAGCGGCCTGGCGGAAATCCTTTTGGATGAGGGATTTTCCATATCCGGCTCCGATTCCCATGAGACAGCTCTTACAGAGCATCTTGAAACGAAGGGAGCAAGGGTATATTACGGACAGAGGGCGGCCAATATTGAGAGGGAGCCGGGAATCAGCGTAGTGGTGTACACGGCAGCCATCCATGAAGATAACCCGGAGTTCAGAGCGGCCAGGGATCAAGGGCTTCCCATGCTTTCCAGGGCAGAGCTTTTAGGGGAGCTGATGCGCAATTACAAAGAAGCCATAGCTATTTCAGGAACCCATGGCAAGACCACAACCACGTCCATGCTCACGGATATTCTCCTGGCAGGCGATCTGGATCCCACCATCTCCGTGGGAGGTATTTTAAAGGACATAGGAGGCAACATCCGTGTGGGCGGTCCTGATTTGTTTGTGACAGAAGCCTGTGAATATACCAACAGTTTCCTGTCCTTTTATCCCACCATGGAGGTTATACTGAATGTTGAGGAGGACCATCTGGACTTCTTTAAGGATATTGAGGACATACGCCATTCCTTCCGTTTGTTTGCCGAGAAGCTTCCCGCAAAAGGACTTTTGGTGGTGAACAGCGGAATCGAGAAGGTGGAGGAAATCACCAGGGGACTTAGGTGCAGGGTGGTTACCTTCGGAAAGGATCTTTCCAGTACCTACACGGCCCGTAACATAACATATGACGGGTTTGCCAGGCCATCCTATGACCTGGTAGTCCAGGGAGAGACAGTGACCCGCATCACCCTTGGCGTCACGGGAGAGCACAATGTATATAATTCCCTGGCAGCCATTGCCATCGCACTGGAGCTGGGGGTCGGATTTGACGCCATTATGTCGGGGCTGGGGAGATTTACTGGCACGGACAGACGGTTTGAGAAAAAGGGAGAGGTGGCAGGTGTTACGGTCATTGACGACTATGCCCATCACCCACAGGAGATAAAGGCAACCCTGGCGGCGGCCAGGAATTATCCCCACAGGAAGCTGTGGTGTGTGTTCCAGCCCCATACTTATACCAGAACCAGGGCGTTTCTGGACCAGTTTGCGGAAGCTCTGTCCGCTGCGGATGAAGTGGTTCTGGCTGATATTTATGCAGCCCGGGAGACAGATACCCTGGGGGTCAGCTCCCGGGATGTGGCGGACCGGATTGAGAAGCTGGGCACGAAGGCCCATTATATTCCGTCCTTTGACGAGATTGAAACATTTATTTTGGAAAATTGTATGAACGGCGATTTGTTGATAACTATGGGGGCCGGAGACATTGTAAAAGTAGGAGAAAAGCTGTTAGGACAATAGTTATCCACATTATCCACATAGTTTTCAACATTTTATGTAAAGAAACTATGTGGATTTTTTGATTAACATAAAAAAATGTCGCACGATTTAAAAAATCTTGGATTTATACGGTAAAAATGGAGTTTTATGAAGAACGGGGACAGTTATGTCCACCATTTTTCCACATTATCCACATTATCCACAACAAAGAGTGTGCAAAACCGCGCCTATTTTCTTTTGGCAGTGGATGTGTTATGATAGAATGAAGCAAGGAGTGGTAGGGATGGGTGGAAATATGAAGGATAGATGGAGTGTTCCGGTCACGGCTGTGGCCAATGAATTCATTGATACATATATGGCTGCTGCCAACGGCGAATATGTGAAGGTGTACCTCTATGTGCTCCGTCATCAGGGGGAGGATATCACCATAGAGTTGATTGCGGATGCCTTAAACCATACGGAGTCAGATGTTCGCAGAGCCCTCTCCTATTGGAAGAAGGCGGGAGTGCTGGCTGCCTCTGAACAGGGGCAGCCGGGTCACGTCCTCCGGTTCAGGGTGAACCGGTCCGCCCGGAGTCAGGAGGCCATACCTTTACCCGTGGGCAGGATGGGGGACAGGCAGCGGTCCCTGATTTGCGGGTTGAGCCGTTTCAGCGGGAAACCGGGACCGCAGGGCGTGCAGAGGTACGGGGCATGACAGGCATGCGGGAACCGGCCGTTGTTCAGGAGCCGGCCGTTGTCCGGGAGCGCACAGAAACCACGGGCCAGGAGGACGGCTGTATTCCGGTGTATTCCACGGAGCAGGTAAACCGTCTGGCTCAGGACGAGGAGTTTTCCCAGCTTCTCTATATTGCCCAGAAGTACATGAATAAAGTATTTACTCCCAGAGACTGCCAGGTGTTTGCCTATCTGTATGAGGGCTTATCCATGAGCAGCGAGCTCTTGGAGTATCTGGTGGAATACTGTGTGCAGAACGGCCACATATCGGTGCGTTACATGGAGACCGTGGCCATGAGCTGGCATGAGAAGGGAATAAGGACAGCGCTGGAGGCCAAGGATTACAGCGCTTCCTACAACCGTGATTCCTTTGCGGTTATGAAGGCATTTGGCATCAATAACAGGAAGCCGGCTGCACCGGAGCAGAAGCTGATGGACAAATGGTTCAGGGACTATGGATTTTCCAGGGAAGTGGTATTGGAAGCGTGCAGCAGGACTATTACGGCCATCCACAACCCCAGCTTCCAGTATGCGGACAAGATTTTGTCAGACTGGCAGAAGGCCGGCGTCCGGGGCCTGGCTGATATAAAGGACCTGGACGCAAAGCGCACGGCTGCCAGGGAGGAGAGCGGTGAATCCAGGGAGAAGAGGCTGCAGAAGTATGACTCCGGCGTCTCGTCAGCCAGGCAGGGCTCAGGAGCCAGGAAGAATTCATCCAACCAGTTTCATAATTTCAAGCAGAGGGATACTGACTATGATGCTCTGGTCTTAAAGCAGGTAAAGGAGTGGGTGGGGCAGCAGCCCTAATACACATAAGGAGAGTGAACCATGGCACTGAGCAATTCCCAGTATGACGCAATCATGAGGGAGTATGGAAGGCAGCAGATCGAAAACCACCACAAACTGGAGGAGCGGCGCCAAGAGATTTATGCCAGGCTGCCGGTAGTAAGGCAGCTGGAAGCGGAAATCGCAGAGCGTTCCGTGGCGTGCGCCAAAAAGCTGCTGGAAGGGGATAAGAGTGTCCTGGACAGGCTGAAGGAAGACCTTAAGGATCTGCGGGAGCAGAAGTCGCTTATTATCAGGGCTGCGGGCTATCCTGACGATTACCTGGAGCTTCATTACCGCTGTCCGGACTGTAGGGATACGGGACTGATAGACGGCCGTAAGTGCCATTGTTTCCTTCAGGCCCAGATGAAGCTGCTCCATGCCCAGTCCAATCTGGAGGATGTTCTGGAGCGGGAGAATTTTAATGCCCTGAGTTATGAGTACTACGATGATACGGAGATACTTCCCCAGCTGGGTATTACCAATGCGGCCTACATGCGCCGGGTAGTGGCGGGATGCAGGGAGTTTGTCCGTGACTTTGATAAGAAACATGATAATCTCCTGTTTACAGGAAGCACTGGTGTGGGAAAGACATTTCTCACCAACTGTATTGCAAGGGAGCTGATGGATGATTTCCATTCTGTCATCTATCTGACAGCCAGCGATCTCTTTGATGTATTTTCCAGGAATAAATTTGATTATGATAATGCGGAGGACATGAAGGACATGTACCGGTTTATCCTGGACTGTGATCTTCTCATCATTGATGATCTGGGAACGGAGTTAAACAACAGCTTTACTTCCTCCCAGCTGTTTTACTGCATCAATGAGCGGATGAACATGAGCCGTTCCACCATCATATCCACCAACCTGACCCTGGCCCGGCTCAGGGATTCCTATACAGACCGTGTTACATCCAGGATTATGAGCGGATACAGGATTATCCCATTATATGGAGGAGATATCAGACTGTTAAAAAAGTAACGTATAATTAGGGCATTTCTGGGGTACAAGGGCCTTGACGAACCATGGAGAATGATGGTATAAAAGTATATGCCGGTCCGGGTAAGAAGGCCTCCGGCAAAAAACAGGAGGATGTTAACCATGTTATATGAGGAGAAAATCATTGAAACCATTCCCGTGGGTCCGTTGGGACTGATTCCGTTAAAGAGCTGTACGGAGTTGGGCGATAAGGTGAATGCCTATCTGGTGGACTGGAGACGGGAGAGGGAAAGCGAGCACAAGTCTACCATCGCATTTTCCGGATATCAGAGAGATTCCTACATCATCAATGCCGTAACCCCCAGGTTTGGCACGGGAGAGGGCAAGGGACTTGTGACAGAGTCCATAAGGGGCGACGACTTATATATCATGGTAGATATATGCAACTACAGTCTGACCTATTCCCTGTTCGGTATGACCAACCATATGTCACCGGACGACCATTTTCAGGATTTGAAGCGTGTGATTGCAGCGGCAGCAGGCAAGGCCCACAGGATTAATGTGATTATGCCGTTTTTATATGAGAGCCGCCAGCACAGGCGTTCCGGGAGGGAATCCCTGGACTGCGCCCTGGCGCTCAAGGAACTGGTGAATATGGGAGTGGAGAATATCATTACCTTTGATGCCCACGACCCCAGGGTCCAGAACGCCATTCCTTTACGGGGCTTTGAGACAGTTCAGCCCATCTACCAGTTCTTAAAATATCTTTTAAAGAATGAGACAGATTTGCAGATTGACAGCAGCCATATGATGGTCATCAGTCCGGATGAGGGCGGCACGGGAAGAGCCGTGTATTTTGCCAACATGCTGGGGCTGGACATGGGTATGTTCTATAAGCGCCGCGATTACACGAAAATCGTGGGCGGCCGCAACCCCATCGTGGCCCATGAGTTCCTGGGAGCCAGCGTGGAGGGGAAGGATGTGCTCATCATCGACGACATGATTTCCTCTGGTGAGAGTGTCATGGATGTGGCCAAGGAGCTGAAGCGCAGGAAAGCCAGGAAGGTTTTTGTGTGCGCTACGTTTGGTCTGTTTACAGGGGGACTTACAAAGTTTGACGAGTATTATGATAAGGGAATCATTGACCGGATACTGACCACGAACCTGGTATATCAGACTCCGGATCTTCTTGAGAGACCTTACTATATTAATGTGGATATGAGCAAATATATTGCCCTCATTATCGACAACCTTAATCATGACGCATCCCTGAGCGATTTGCTGACGCCTACCAAGCGGATCAACCGGCTGCTGGCTCAGTACCGCAGTTAACAGGAACGCAATGTAAAGAATAAAAGGCCGTTTTCCTAGATCTGCCTGCCGGGGCATGCTGCGGCGCTTAAGGCAGGTCATGGGGCGGCCTTTTTGGATTTCCGACATTTGTGATGGGACAGGGGGAAGATGCTATATGGAAGAAAAACAGTTCCGCGACAAGATTTACTGGCTTACATTCCTGTTCAGCCTGCTTGTGGTGTGGGTGCACTCTTTTAATGGGGAGCTGTTTATGGGGACCCCGGAGGCTGCCCTTAAGGTTGCAGGGATAGAGCGCATACTGGGAGAGAGACTGGGACAGATAGCGGTGCCGGGATTTTTCATGGTGTCCTCCTATCTGTTTTTTCGCGGTTTTTGCTGGGAAAAGCTCATTCCAAAGTGGCGTTCCAGGATAAGAAGCCTGGTACTACCCTATCTTTTGTGGAATTTTCTTTACTATATTGGGTATGTGGCGGCCACCCGCCTGCCGGGCCTGTCCGGAGTGGTGGGAAAGACGCCCATACCCTTTAACGGGACCCAGCTTTTTGACGCCCTTGTGTGCTATTCCTATAACCCGGTGTTCTGGTATCTGTTCCAGCTGATTCTTCTGGTGGCGCTGGCACCCCTGGTTTACACTGTGATGCGGGGAAATTTAACGGGCGCCGCCGCCCTGGGAATCATGGCCTTTGGCCTTTGGAAGAACTGGGCCATGCCCCTTCTTAATCTGGATGCCCTGTTTTATTTCTGCGCAGCTGCCTGGGCGAGCCTTCACAGGGATACCTGGGGAAGGGGAATAGAGGAAAGAACTGGGGTCCGGAAGAATATGACGGCAGGAGCCATTCTTTTGACTGCCATGGGACTTCTTCTGTACCTGGGCCGTTTCGGAGGACTGTTGTGGGAGCGTCCGCTTTACACCGTATGTTGGAGGCTGTGGGGAGTCTGCGGAGCTGTCCTGGCTGTAAAGGCAGCGGACCTTCCTGATGCCAGGGAGTGGATGAAGCATAATTTCTTCCTGTATGCCATTCATTTTGCCTGGGTAAGGTTTATCAACAAGGCAGCCGCGGCTGCTTTTCCGGGAAGCGCGGTCATTGCCCTGTCTGCATTCATCCTGATGCCCGTCCTCATGACGGCGGTCAGCGCCCTGATTGGCGGCGCTATGAGACGGTTCGTACCCAATGTTTATTATATGCTGTCAGGAGGAAGGTAAGCCGGCGCCCGGCGGGGAAGTCCCGGCCGGGCAGCGTGTCCGGAGGAAATCCTTGCAATCACCATGATTCTATGATATTCTGATACTACTTCCACGGCATTTCTTGCCGTGATGGCTTTGGCACTGCGTTTTTGTGCGCAGGCGTTGGGGTGCGTGCACAGGCACCTGTAAGGGGCGTTTCGCCCGGAATTCACATTGTATGACAGACAGGAAAACGGTATGGAAGCAGTATGGCAGCGGTATGGAAGCAGTATGGCAGCAGTATGGCAGATGTATGAAAGCAGTATGAAAGAAGCAGGGAGGTACTGTGGAAACCATCCGGCAGCGGCGCAGGATAGCGTTATGGCCGTCATATGAAACCAGCGTAAAAAAGGGGCGTGGCGGGAAAATAGAGGTTGACATTTTAGGGGAACTATACTATTATTGTAACTATTAGAGAACATTTGTTCGCATGGAAGGCATTGGAGGATACTATGGCCAGAGAAGAGAAGAGTAATGTAATCAACCGCGATATGAATAAAGACGAGAAGTTAAAGGCATTAGACGCTGCCCTGACCCAGATTGAGAAGGCATACGGAAAAGGATCCGTCATGAAGCTGGGGGATTCCAGAGCAAATATGAATATTGAGACAGTGCCCACCGGCTCCATCAGCCTGGATATAGCCCTGGGATTGGGCGGAGTTCCCAAGGGCAGGATTGTAGAGGTATATGGACCTGAGTCTTCCGGTAAGACCACGGTCGCCCTGCACATGGTGGCAGAGGTGCAGAAGCGCGGGGGCATTGCAGGCTTCATTGACGCAGAGCATGCCCTGGATCCTGTATATGCCAGGAACATAGGAGTGGATATTGATAACCTGTATATCTCCCAGCCGGATAACGGCGAGCAGGCTCTGGAGATTACCGAGACCATGGTGCGTTCCGGTGCCGTGGACATCGTGATTGTGGACTCCGTGGCCGCTCTGGTTCCCAAGGCTGAGATTGACGGCGAGATGGGAGATTCCCATGTGGGTCTTCAGGCCAGGCTTATGTCACAGGCTCTGAGGAAGCTGACCGCTGTTATCAGCAAGTCCAACTGTATTGTCATCTTCATCAACCAGCTGCGTGAGAAGGTGGGTGTCATGTTTGGCAATCCGGAGACTACCACAGGCGGACGTGCTCTGAAGTTCTATGCATCCGTGCGCCTGGATGTCCGCAGGATAGAGACCTTAAAGCAGGGCGGAGAGGTCACAGGAAACCGTGTCAGGGTAAAGGTAGTGAAGAATAAGATTGCGCCTCCTTTTAAGGAAGCTGAATTCGATATCATGTTTGGCAGGGGCATTTCCAAGGAAGGCGATATCCTGGACCTGGCTGTTAAGGAGAACATCATTGAGAAGAGCGGCGCCTGGTTTGCCTATAACGGTTCCAAGATTGGCCAGGGACGTGAGAATTCCAAGCAGTACCTGTCTGATAACCCCGCTGTCTGCGCCGAGGTGGAGGCCAAGGTAAGGGCAAAGTATGAACTGCCCGGAGCAGAGGAAGCCATGGAGGCAGCCGAGGCCTTTAAGACAGCCGCTAAACAGGCGGAAACTAAAACAGGGGAAACTGATGCGGATGCCCCTGAACTGGTATGATGGTCACAGCTGTCATCCCTGTAGATAAGAGAAAGAGCAAAGTCTTCCTGGAGGAAGGCTTTGCCTTTGTTTTATACAGGGGTGAGGTGGAACGGTACAGGATAGAGGAAGGCAGGAAGCTGGAAGATGAGGTGTATGAGGAAATCCTCAGGGATGTACTGCGGCCAAGGTCCAAGGAGTATGCCCTTCATTTATTAAAGGATTCAGGAAAAACAGAGAAGTGGATGAAGGAAAAACTTGGGAAGGCAGGATATCCCAGAGAGGCAGTGGAGTATGCTGTAAATTTTCTGAAGGAATACCGTTTTCTGGATGATAACGCTTATGCCCAGAGCTATGTGCGCTCCTATGCAGGGAAAAAGAGCCGACGCCAGATGGTATATGAGATGCAGCAAAAGGGCGTGGATTCGTCTTATATAGAGGAAGCGCTGGACCAGTCGCCTGTGGACGAGGAGGAATCAGCCAGGCAGGCTCTGACCAGGCGGCTTAAGGGAAAACAGGAAGCCTCCTACCAGGAAAAAGGCCGTCTGGCGGCCTTTTTAGGGAGGAAAGGATACTCTTTTGAAGTGATAAACAGGGTATTGAGAGAGATTAAAACCGCTGAAAACCAGGATTAGGCCCTGTTGTAATTTGTCTATATTGTCTGTCTCTGCGGGAAAATAAGGGGAAGATACTTGACATAATTCTGAAAAAAGTATAAAATTAATATGTTGTAGTTCGTACAATGAAAATTAAATAAGGAGGTGCTCCTGTGTCACAGATAATGGTCCCCATAATGATTATCGTTATGATAGTTGTGGCTATTATTACTTGGTTTGCTGCACGCAATTACGAGAGGAAGCAGTATGACAGCAAGGTAGGAAGTGCAGAAGAAAAATCAAGGGAAATAATAGATGAAGCATTAAAAACCGCAGAGACAAAGAAGCGAGAAGCTCTCCTGGAAGCCAAGGAAGAATCTTTAAAGACGAAAAATGAGTTAGAGAAGGAAACCAAGGAAAGAAGAGCGGAACTTCAACGTTATGAAAAACGTGTATTAAGCAAGGAAGAAAACGTTGAAAAAAAGGCAGATGCCCTTGAAAAGAAGGAGGCGGACCTGGTCAGAAGGGAAAACATTCTCAGTAAACGTACTGCAGAAGTGGAAGCCCAGTATGAGCAGGGGATACAGGAACTGGAGCGGATATCCGGTCTAACCTCCGAACAGGCAAAAGAATATCTTTTAAAATCTGTTGAAGAAGATGTAAAACATGACACAGCTAAATTAATTAAGGAACTTGAAAACAAGGCAAAGGAAGAAGCTGACAAAAAGGCCAGGGATTTAGTGGTGACTGCTATTCAGCGGTGCGCTGCAGACCATGTGGCTGAGACAACGGTTTCTGTTGTACAGCTTCCTAACGACGAGATGAAAGGCCGCATCATCGGACGAGAGGGACGTAATATCCGTACCCTTGAGACTCTTACCGGTGTGGAACTGATTATCGACGATACCCCGGAAGCAGTAGTATTGTCTGGATTTGATCCAATACGTAGAGAAGTTGCTAGAATAGCATTGGAGCGTTTGATTGTGGACGGACGTATTCATCCGGCCAGAATCGAGGAGATGGTAGAGAAGGCACAGAAGGAAGTGGAGAACAACATGAGGGAAGAGGGCGAGGCAGCCTGTCTTGAAGTTGGCATCCACGGAATTCATCCGGAATTAGTTAAGTTACTTGGTAAAATGAAGTTCAGGACCAGCTATGGCCAGAATGCATTAAAGCATTCTATCGAGGTGGCCCAGCTGTCAGGACTTTTGGCGTCAGAACTTGGAGTGGATGTACGTTTAGCCAAACGTGCCGGTTTATTACATGACATTGGTAAATCCGTTGACCATGACATGGAAGGTACCCATGTCCAGCTAGGTGCAGACCTGTGTAAGAAGTATAAGGAATCTGCCACTGTGCTGAATGCGGTGGAATCCCATCATGGCGATGTTGAACCTACCAGCCTCATTTCCTGCATTGTACAGGCAGCCGATACCATATCTGCTGCAAGACCTGGTGCAAGGCGTGAGACTCTGGAGACATATACAAACAGATTGAAACAATTAGAAGATATAACCAATTCCTTTAAGGGAGTGGACAAGTCTTTTGCCATTCAGGCAGGCCGCGAGGTTCGTATCATGGTAGTTCCGGAACAGATCAGCGATGACGATATGATATTGCTGGCAAGAGATGTTTCCAAACGGATTGAGGACGAACTGGAATATCCGGGACAGATTAAGGTAAATGTAATTCGTGAGTCAAGAGTTACGGATTACGCGAAGTAATCATTAAGAAGTGTAGATAAATGCCCTAAAAACCGTAAGAATGCAGTATTCATTCATGCGGTTTTAGGGCATTTTTTTATTCGGGCGTTCAGGCCCGGGATACGCTTCTGGTGAAACGGGAATGAAACTGGTAAAAGACAGCAATAGACTGGCGGGCAGCCATGAATATGACACACAGTTGTCATATTAACTGTGTTATCATTAGGCGGAATGTTCTTGATGGCGGCAGCCATGACAACCGTGAGCATTTTCAGCCCTTATCCTAAAACGGAGGTAACTTTGAATGAAATATGAAGGTGTATGTATTGCTGTGAAGGATGTGAATCTTTCAAAAAAATTTTATCAGGATCTATTTGATCTGGAGGTATTTCAAGATTATGGTATAAACGTCTCATTTGGCGGACTGTCTTTACAGCAGGAATTTGACTGGCTGACAGGTGTCCCTAAAGAAAGTATATTGGAAAAGGCACACAATATGGAGCTGTATTTTGAGGAGGATGATTTTGACGGCTTTATAGATAGATTAGGACAGCGCAATGACATTCAATACATAGGTGATGGCGTAAAAGAAGCCGGATGGGGACAGCGCACAGTGCGTTTTTATGATTTGGACGGCCACATCATTGAAGTTGGAGAGAACATGAAAATGGTTGTGAGGCGGTTTATCCATTCCGGGATGTCCATGGAGGAGACTTCCAGACGAATGGATGTCTCTGTATCTGATTTGGAAAAACTGCTGCAGAGCTGAATCAATCCCTGGGGGAGTGTATCATGCCATTAAGCGTATGCGGCCCCTGGTCCAAAAAGACATTCACGGAAGGAGGTTCTATGAACTGGGAACCATGGACAGGCTGTTATAAAGCCAGTGACGGATGTACATATTGTTATTTTTATGGGCCTTATGCAAAACGGTACGGTCAAAACATCATAGAGAAGACAGACAAATTTGATTGGCCTGTCAGGAGGAATGCAAAGGGACAGTACAACATTAAAGGAAACAAAATTCTCGCAACCTGCTTTGCAACTGACTTTTTCCTTCCTGAGGCAGATGAATGGCGTAAAGAAGTTTGGGCCATGATCAGGGAGAGGACAGATATTGATTTTTTGATTCTGACAAAGCGTATTGACCGTTTCCTTGTATCGCTTCCGCCGGATTGGGGAACCGGCTATGATAATGTGAATATTGGCTGTACTGTTGAAAACCAGAAAATGGCCGATTACAGACTTCCTCTATTCTTATCCTATCCCATAAAACGGCGTTTTATTGCCTGCGCCCCGCTTTTGGAGGCCATGGATCTGACGCCATATCTTCATGGAGTGGACCATGTTACAGTTGGCGGTGAAACAGGACGCGACGCCCGGGTGTGTGACTATGACTGGGTACTGGACATCCGTGAACAATGTGTAAAAGCAAACAAAACATTTTGGTTTAAAAATACAGGCTCATTTTTCAGATGCAATGGCGCGGTGGAGAAAATTAATCCGTTTAAGCAGACCGGCCTGGCGAAAGAGCTTGGAATAGATATTTCAGATGGAAAAAGGCTGTTTTGACAGAAACAGCCCCATAAACCAGGGCATGTTCGTTAAACTGCATTTGTATCATAAGGAGGGCAGGGGGTAACGCAGGATATTGTGCGTTATCCTCTGTTTTGCGTTCTGCCACGGAGAAAAAAAGATTGTACCGTACTGTGTATCATGCTAAAATATATGTGGACAGAGTAGGACAGAGGTCATTTGCCGGTTTGACGGATTCAAAGAGAGGATATGGTATGGGTAGAAGGATGGTGGGGCTGTACGCAGTGTTTTTGGCAAGCGCCCTTATGCTGGGGGGCTGCGGCACTGGGAATAAGGTTGTTAATTTCGAGATTCCCAATGAGAATGTTACCACAATCACTTTTTTCGGAAATAAATATGAGCCGGAAAACGTGACGGTTATAGAGGAAATCCTGTCGGATTTCATGAAGGAGAATCCTGGCATCCGGGTATCCTATGAAAGCCTTAAGGGAAATGAATACTATGAAGCCCTGGGAAAGCGTTTTGACGCGGGAAAGGGTGACGATGTATTCATGGTGAACCACGATATTCTGCTGGAAATGCAGTCCAGAGGACAGCTTATGGATTTATCCGGCCTTAAAACCATTCAGGACTACAGTGACCGTATGCTCCGGCAGATGGATGAGCATGGAAAGATTTACTGGGTTCCAACCACTGTGTCAGGTTTTGGACTTTACTGTAATAAGAAGCTGCTGAAGGAACATAAGCAGAAGCTGCCGGAGAACCTTCAGGAGTGGAGGCAGGTATGCAGTTATTTTAAGGAGCAGGGCATTACCCCTGTTATTGCCAATAATGATATATCCCTTAAGACCCTGGCAATTGGCCGGAGTTTTTATTCGGCGTATCAGGAAAACCGGGAAGATGAGATGTTCAGACACCTGAATGAAGGGAAAGAAGAGCTGAGTTTCTGCATGACCCCCGGTTTTTCTCTGGTTAAGGAGTTTATTGACAATGGCTATGTGGATGCAGGGAAAGCACTGGAGACTCGGAAAACCTCGGATGATTTGGAGGAATTTGTAAAGGGGGAATCACCTTTCATGCTGACCGGGGCATGGGCAGCAGGCCGGGTGGAAGGGATGGACCCTGATTTTGATTTTGTGGTGGCGCCTTATCCTGTGCTGGAGGACGGCGGACTGGTAGTGATCAATGCGGATACCAGGCTGAGCGTCAATAGGGCCAGTGAACATATAGATGAAGCCCTGGCCTTTGTGGAATTTTTTACGCGGTCTGAAAACATACAGAAGTTTGCGGACCAGCAGTCTTCCTTTAGCCCCTTAAGGGAGGGGATTCCATCGTCTGTAAAAGAGATACAGCCCATTGTCTCCTGTTACCAGTCCGGAAGGACTGTCATAGGGACGGATGCGCTTCTGGAATTTCCTATATGGGAACTGACAGCCAGGGCATCAGAACGTCTGATGAAAGGGGAAGAACTGGAAGATACCATGAAATGGATGGACCAGGAGGCCGCTGGGAGAAGGGGAGGATGGTAATGGATAAGAACAGTACCAGCATAAAGAAGAAGATTGCCATGGCGGCTGTTTTGGTGGGCGCTGTGCTCAGCATTCTGACTTTCTTATTCATCCATGAGGTGAAGGAGGAGCTGTGGAAGCAGTCTGTCCAGACCATTATAGAGAGCACCCAGCAGGGCTGTAATACCCTGAAGGTCCAGCTGATGGACGATTACCAGTCCATGGGTACCGTCACGCTGAACCTGAGGGAAATTGCTTCGGGGCAGCGGGAGGAACTGGAACTCCTTATGGATAATTATGCACAGATAGAAAACGGGATCAGTCTGTATCTGCAGGACGGAGTATGTATTCCCTCAGGCTCAGTAATTGACGAAAAGGCGGAAGCTGTGCTGCTGGATACGGACCGGGGCAACGGCATCATTGACCCTCATATCAGCAGCGTAACGGGTGTCAATGTATTTGACCTGTTTATGGGAGTCACACTGAAAGACGGGGTGCGGGGATACCTGGTAAAGGAGTATGAGGTGGATTGTATTGTAGACAGCTTCACCCTGTCCTTTTATAACAATGCCGGCTTCTCCTATGTGGTCAACCAGAAGGGGGATGTGCTGATTCGCTCTCCCCACCCCAACAGCAATAAAACAGTGCAGAATCTGTTTGATATGCTTCCGGAGACCCAAAACAGCCGTGAGAGCCTGGACCAGTTTGCCAGGTCTCTCCAAAGTTCCTATACCGGATGGGCCACCTTTAACTACCAGGGAGAGGCCACCGTATTCTGTTATACGCCTTTAAAGCTCCAATCTGACTGGTATTTGATTTCCATAATTCCCCAGAGCGTGGTAAATGCCCAGACCAATGAGATACTCATGCGTTCCTTTACCCTGATAGGCTGTATCTTACTGGGGATTGCACTGCTTCTGGTATTTTATCTGCGCTATGCCAACAGGACCAACCGGAAATTAAAGAATCAGGCCGTTTACATAAGCCGTCTGTACAATGCGGTGCCGGAAGGAATCGCCCTGATGTCCGTGGAAGCCCCATACGACTTCCTGCTTATGAACCAGGAGGGGCTGAGACTGTTCCGCTGTCAGGAGGGCGCGTCCAATGAAGCAATGAAGGGAAAAAGCCTCCGGGATGTGATACACCAGGAGGACTATGAAAATCTGGTACAGTTGTTTAAGGACACAGCGGACAGCGGCAGAAAGAACATCTTTGAAGTGCGTGTGATTACATTGGATAATGGATTTTTCTGGGCAGCCGGAATCGTGGAGAGGACCCTGGATGAAAACGGAAATCCGGTACTGATTTCCGCTTTTCATGATATCACGGACGAAAAGCTGGCAGAGGAGGCAGCGGAGCGGGAGAAGCTTCAGGAACGCCTTACCCTGGTGGGAGCTATATCCAATGCCTACCCGGTGATTATCAGTCTGAATCTGACCAGGGATTCGCTGAACTTTATCTATGTAAAACCGGGCCTGATGCTGGAGCTTGGGAACCAGGAATCCTACAGCCAGCTCTATGAGTATGTGGCCGCATCCATTCATCCGGAGCACCTGGAGGAATTTTGCCGCCGCTTCTCGGCAGAGAATCTGAATAAGACTCTGGGACAGGAGAAAAATGAGGTGTTTCTGGATGTGAGACAGATGCTTGGAGACGGCAGGTATCACTGGGTTTCTATGCAGATCATTCATGTGGACAATCCCTATTCCGGGGATAAACTGGCAATCCTGATTTCACGCCGTATTGATGAGCAGCGCTATGAGGAGGAACAGAAACGCAGCGCTCTTCAGAGCGCCCTGGACAACGCCAGGGCGGCCAGTGAGGCTAAAAGCCAGTTCCTGTCCAATATGAGCCATGATATCCGCACTCCTATGAATGCAATCGTGGGCATGACGGCTATTGCAAGCACCCGCCTGGATGACAGGGAACGGGTGATGGAATGCCTGAAGAAAATCAGCCTGTCCAGCAAGCATCTCTTAAGCCTGATTAATGATGTGCTGGACATGTCGAAGATTGAAAGCGGGAAACTATCCATACGGGAGGAACCCTTTAACCTGGCAGAACTGGTGACGGAATCCGCGGAGCTGGTGCGTCCGCAGGCAGAGGCCAAACACCTTGAGATGGACGTACATCTGAAGGGGCTGAAAAATGAGGAAGTGGTGGGAGATTCCCTGCGTATCCGCCAGATATATATTAATATCCTGAGCAATGCGGCCAAATACACCCCGGAAGGGGGGAGCGTTCATGTGGAGGTAAGGCAGGAGCAAGGCGCCGGCAGAGGATATGGGCGTTATGTGTTCCGGTGCGCTGATACCGGGATCGGCATGAGCAGTGAATTTATGAGCAAACTGTTCCAGCCCTTTGAGCGGGCCCAGGACTCCACAAACAGCCGGGTAACCGGCACCGGGCTGGGAATGGCTATCACAAAGAATTTGACAGATTTGATGAACGGTGATATCAGAGTAGAAAGCAGGCCCCGGGAAGGCTCTGTGTTTACGGTGGCTCTTCCATTGCAGTTCCAGGATGCAGCGCCTGAGGCGGTGCCTGAGGAATGGGTAGGCATACACTGCCTGATTGTGGATGACGATGAGCAGACTTGTGAAAATGCGTCGGAGCTTTTAGAGGATATGGGACTGCGGCCCCAGTTTGTCACAAAAGGCGCTGAGGCGGTAAGACGGGTACTGGATCTGAAGGATTCAGACGATCCCTTCCGCCTGGTCATTGTGGACTGGAAGATGCCGGATATGGACGGAGTGGAAGTGGCGCGGCGTATCCGGCAGGAGGTGGGAAGAGAAATTCCCGTTATCGTGCTGACCGCATATGACTGGTCGGAGATTGAGGCAGAGGCCAGGGAAGCCGGTGTATCTGCATTTCTGGCAAAGCCCTTTTACCGGTCCAAAATCTGCTATCTGCTCAGCGGGCTGAGCGGAGAAAAGGAACCGGTGCAATGGAGCGGTTTTACGGGCAAATCAGACTTTACAGGCAAACGGGTTCTTCTGGTGGAGGACAATGAGATGAACCGTGAGATTGCGGGAACCCTGATAGAAGAGATGGGGGTGGAGGTGGAGGAAGCCTGTGACGGGGAGGAAGCCCTGGAACGGTTTAAGCAGGTGCCGGAGCACTACTATAACATGATCCTGATGGATGTGCAGATGCCTAAGATGGATGGGTATGAGTCCACAAGGGCCATACGCGCCCTGGAGAGGGAGGATGCGGCCTCCGTACCCATTATAGCCATGACTGCCAATGCATTTGCGGAGGATGTGCAGAATGCCCTTCACGCCGGGATGACAGCGCATTTTGCAAAACCCATTGACGCCAGTGTGCTGGAACAGATGCTATATAAATATTTGAGGTAAAAGAATGAGAGCTGACAGCGGTTTAAACAGGCTGGTGTACGAATATTTTGAGGCCAGGATACTATATGGATATTATAAATATGGAGAGAGCCTTCCGTCCATTAACAAAATTTGTCAGATGTTTCATTTGGCGCAGGCAACTGTAAGAGCCGGCCTGGCTTTGTTGGAAAAAGGAGGATATGTAAGGGTAGATCCGAGAACAGCGCCCGTGGTGGTTTATAAGGCCGGACCCGCCGGGTTCCGGGAAAGTGCAGCCAGATATTTCGTATCCAGGAAAGCCGGGATAGCAGATTGGGTTCTGTCCGGAAAGCTGCTGTTTGAGCCGCTGTGGCGGGAATGCCTTATGAGGTGGAGCGATGAGGATTGGAAACGCTTTTTAGATAATATGAAGCACCTGTCCGTGGAATCTGTATCCATGCCGGCAGCGTTATATATACTGGTGTTCAAGGCGCCGGACAACCGGCTGTTCCTGAATCTTTACTGGGAGACTGTGCGTTATATAAGGTTTGCTTATCTGATGGTCAGAAAAGACCAGGCGGTATTGACGGATCAGGAGCTGGAGGGACTGTCCAGGGAGGAGGTCATTTCACTGCTGGGTCAGACCTTTGAGACGTTGTACGGCCGTATCACAGCGGATTTGCTGTCTTTTATAGCACAGGCACAGGATGAGTTCGATTTGGGGGATATGGAGCAGGTTCCGTTTTACTGGAACATTTACCGTAAACGTCCCCAGATGAGATATACACTTGTGTCCCGCATTCTCAGGGAGATAGAGAGAGGGGATTACCCCCGCGGAACCTACCTGCCATCACTTCCCTGTATGGCACAGCGTTACGAGGTATCGTTTAATACCGTGAGGCGCAGCCTGTCCATACTTGACAGCATGGGGATAACCAGGTCCCTCCAGGGTAAGGGAACCCTGGTCCTGGCTGAAGCGGAAAAGGCGGATCTGGCAAATCCGGAAATCAGGGAAGGCATGAAACTGTATCTTGACAGCCTGCAGCTGATGACGCTGACCATTAAGCCGGTGGTCCAATATACGCTGGAGAATGCACCGGCGGATGCAGTGGAAAAGCTGCAGTACGATGTCCGGCAGCTCGGGAAGAATAGGAATAGTTATAAGATCTTTGAGGTGGTGCTGACATTTATTGCGGAGAACTGCAGGCTGAATCTGGTAAAGGAGTGTTACAATAAGCTGAGGGAACTGATTGTATGGGGGTATCCCATTGCGTTGCTGCGCCTGAGGGAAAGGGAGTTTCATATGGAATATAATGATATGGTGGCTCAGGCCGGCCGGTATCTGGACGAGGGAAATGCGGAGGCATTTTCCGGCAGTGTAAAGGAGTTTATGGGACGGGAATATCAGGAGGTCAGGATATTTCTGGAGAGTGCAGACACCCGGCAATAAGGTCCCGGAACAGGAGGGTAATATGAAGATAATCCGTAAGGTAGAGCTTAAACCGGGGAGCTATGAAGAGGAACTGCCGGGAATCTCGGCGGAATTCCCTTATATTGCCTCTTATGTGGAGTTGGACAAGTATGCGGGAAAACAGTCTCCCTGGCATTGGCACAAAGAGGCGGAGCTGTTTTACATGGAGCAGGGCAGCCTGGAATATGACACGCCTCATGGAAAGGCTGTTTTTACGGCTGGTTCAGGGGGCTTTGTGAATTCAAATGTGCTTCATATGTCCAGGGCAAAGGACGGGGAGGGGTCAGTCGTCTCACTCCTTCATATCTTTAACCCGCTGCTGATCAGCGGACAGAGCGGCAGTATCATTGACCGGAAATACGTTTCGCCCCTTATGACGGCATCCCATGTAGAGATAATCGGGCTGTACCCGGACCAGCCGTCCCATGTACCTGTTTTAGAGACCCTCCGGCAGTCCTTCCGGATATCAGAGGACGACTGCGGCTACGAAATCCGTTTGAGGTCGGTCCTGTCTGAGATATGGTGCGGCCTTCTTGCCATGACAGAGACCATGGAGAAAAGCCCCAAATACAACAGCCGGTCAAACCAGAAGATAAAAATAATGCTGGCGTTCATCCACAAACATTGCGGGGATAAGCTGTCGGTGAAGGAGATTGCGGCATCTGCCTTCATCAGTGAGCGCGAGTGCTTCCGGGTGTTTCGGGACTGCCTGAACATGACTCCGGTAGAGTACGTGACCAGCTTCCGTTTACAGCGGGCATGCTGGATGCTGTCTGAGGGAAACGAACCCATCACCAGCATATGCCATATATGCGGCCTGGGAAGCAGCAGCTACTTCGGCAGGGTATTCCGAAGCAGTATGGGATGCAGTCCGAAAGAGTATCGTCAGAAATGGCAGAATAGTGACACAAGATGACAGAAATTCGATATCTTCAGGGAATATGATACACTATAATGATAGTAGGAAGAAGGGATGGCGCCTTCCTCCCACGGTCATGAAAGGGGCTGCATATTCCGGGAGGTGTTGGATTGTGATAAAACTAAATATATTGAACATGAATGGATTTCTGCAGATTGTGAACCAGTGCAGCGGTGCGGTCAATGCCATTTTTCCGGATGGAAAACGGCGGGATCTCAACAAGTCATACGCTGCCCAGAAGGTGTTATGGGACCAATTCAGGGAGAATCAGGGGAGCCTGGCCCTGAAACTGGATTTCCAGAAGCCGGAGGATTATATAAGCATTGTGTATTATTATATCAGCGAGATTTAAAGCGCTGAGCCAGGAAGGGAAAATGATAAAAAACCAGCCGGAACAGGCTGGTTTTTTATTTGTTCTCAGAATACCGCATAGGAGCGGGTATCAGAGGGAAACCCTACACTATAACATCAGGGATGAAACCTGTGGTATAAAAGAATAGGAGGTGCATCTTTATGAATACATACAGGACAGTGGATCTGGCAAGGATGTTCGGCATTCATGTGAACACCGTACGTCTGTATGAAAGGTACGGCCTGATTCCGAAAGCAGAGAGGACGCAGAGCGGCTACAGGATTTTTACGGAGCTTCATGTGGAGCAGTTTAAGCTGGCAAGGGCGGCCTTGCGGGTGGAGGTTCTGCAAAATGGACTGAGAAAGCAGGCAGTCACTATCGTTAAAACTTCTGCGTCAGGGGATTTTGAGACGGCATTGAAGCTGACAAAACGTTACAGTGACCAGGTGGATCAGGAAATAAAACATGCAGAGGAGGCTGTCAGGATATGCAGGAGGATGCTTGCAGGCATTAAGGAACCGTGTTCCAGAAAAGACAGGGAACAGACCATGTATACAAGAAAGGAAGCAGCCGGTATCCTGGGTGTCACCATTGACACGCTCAGGAATTGGGAACTAAACGGCCTGTTTTCCGTCAGGCGGATGGCCAACGGCTACCGGGTCTATACAGGGGAGGATATACAGCGGCTGACCATCATACGCTCCCTCCGGTGCGCCAACTATTCCCTTTCGTCCATTCTGCGGATGCTAAACGCCTTATCCAGGAATCCGTCCGCCGATATCCGGAAAATTATTGATACACCCGGAGAGGACGACGATATTATCACTGCCTGTGATAAGCTTCTCACTTCCCTGGCAGAGGCAAAAGAGAATGCTGGGTATGTGGAGTCACAGATTGGGAAGCTGATGGAGATGAACCGCCGGGAACAGCTGTGAAAGACAGTTATAGCATATACCGATACACAGTGAACTAGGAGGCAGGAAGATGACAAATCGGGAAGAACAGAGGAAAGGCAGGGAAACAGCAGTGAACGCACAAGCTGCACTCCGGGAAAAGGCGGTGACAGTCACAGGGCTGAGCAAGTCCTATTCCGGAAAAAAGGTGATTGATAACCTGAACCTTACGATCCGGCCGGGCCAGATATATGGACTGCTGGGAGCCAACGGCGCGGGAAAGAGCACGGCCGTGGAATGTATACTGGGGACCAGAAGGGCTGATTCGGGAGAAGTGCGGATACTGGGAATGGACCCGGTGACAGAGCGCAGACATCTGTTTGAGCAGGTGGGGGTGCAGTTTCAGGAGGCAAGTTATCCGGACCGCATTAAGGTGCGGGAGCTCTGTGAGGAGACTGCCTGCCTGTATGAGAAAACAGCGGATTACAGGGATTTGCTGCGGCAGTTTAAGCTGGAGGATAAGGCGGATTCCATGTTAAGCCAGCTGTCGGGCGGGCAGAAGCAGAGGCTTTTTATTATACTGGCGCTCATACCAGGTCCCAAGGTGGTGTTTTTAGATGAACTGACAACAGGGCTGGATACAAAATCCCGCAGGGAGGTCTGGAAATGCCTTTTGGAAATGAAGGATAAGGGCCTTTCTATATGTCTTGTATCCCATTTCATGGATGAGGTGGAAATGCTCTGCGATCAAATCGGTATCCTGAGGGATGGAATGTTTGTCTTTGAAGGAACCGTAAAGGAGGCGGTGGATATCAGCCCGTACAGTAACCTGGAGGATGCGTATTTGTGGTGGACACAGGAGGAAGAAAACAGATGAAACGGTTTTATACCATACTGAAAACAGAACTTAAGTTATCTATCAGGGGCATGGATATGATTATCTTTGCCATCTGCATGCCCCTGGTGGCCATATCCCTGCTGGGAATTATTTTCGGCAGCCGGCCCGCTTATCCGGGGGCAGGCTATACATTTCTGGAACAGTCCTTCGGGGCAGTTTCTGCCATAGCGGTCTGCGCTGGCGGTGTTATGGGGCTTCCTCTGGTGATTTCGGAATACAGGCAGAAGAAGATACTTAAGCGGTACCAGGTAACGCCGGCCAGTCCGGCCCTCCTTCTGGCGGTCCAGACAGCGGTATATACCGTCTATTCCCTGGCATCCCTGGTTCTGGTCTATGCTGCGGCGGTCCTGTTTTTCGGGGCGCGTTTTCCAGGCTCAGCAGTAGCGTACCTGGCTGTATTCCTGTTTGTGATGCTGGTCATATTCAGCATAGGCATGATGATAGGAGGCATTGCCCCGGATGTCAGGACAGCCGGGATGTGGGCCAGCATACTGTATTTTCCCATGCTGGTTCTTTCGGGTGCCACCCTTCCGTATGAGACCATGCCCTCCGGCCTGCAGAGGATTGCGGATATGATGCCCCTGACCCAGGGAATCAAACTTCTTAAGGCGGTTTCCCTGGGGCTGCCGGCTGAGGGTATATGGAAATCATGTCTGTACATGGCAGTCTGCTTTTTGGTCTGCGGCGGGATTGCGCTGCGTTATTTTAAGTGGGAGTAAAAAAGGGCCCCTTTCAGGAAGGGGCCGCCTTTTCGGGGTATCAGATTGAGCTTGATTTATAGTGGGCTTTGTGTGAAAATAGGAGGCAGAGTATAAGTCGGAGTGAGAGAAAAGGAGCGGTTATGCCGGAATATTCCCTGCCTGTGGGCAATAAGGATTTAATTAATATCGCAAGAAGAGCTTTTAATCTGGTTGACCCAAGGCTGATTGGACACGGTGCCCGGGTCTCCTATCTGGTGTTCCAGATGCTAAAGGAGGATGGCACCTATACACCGTCGGAGATGAGAAACCTGCTGATTCTGGCTGCACTCCATGACATTGGCGCATATAAGACCGAGGAAATTGACAGGATGGTGGAATTCGAGACGAAGGAAGTGTGGAATCATTCCATTTACGGATATCTGTTCTTTCACTATTTTACGCCGTTTGAATATTGGGATTCCGTTGTCCTGTATCACCATATGCCCTGGAACCGGCTGAGAAAACAGAAGGATGTGCCGGAGAGAGTCAGGGAGGCGGCCCAGATCCTGAATCTGGCGGACCGGGCAGACATCTATTTCGGATCATCCGGTTATACAGGCGGATACCAGAGATTCACGGAGTTTTTGAGAAGGCAGGAAGGGCTGGCCTACAGCCCCAGAGTATCAGGACTTTTCAGGCGCCTGGGACCGGAAGTTCTGGACCGCCTGGCTGTCCAGGGCCAGGAATACTGTCTGCCGGAGGATGTGTCCGGGCAATTTGACAGGACCATGGAAGAGGTTCCGTTTACCGAGGATGAGCAAAAGGCGCTTCTGCGCATGCTGACCTATGTCATTGACTTTAGAAGCTCCCATACCGTAACCCATACCATTACAACCACTGTTATAAGCGAGGAACTGGCAGTCCGTATGCTGGACAGCGGCAATGATATCAGGGACGTGATCTGCGCAGCCATGCTTCATGATCTGGGAAAGATAGGAATACCTGTGGAGATACTGGAATTTCCCGGGAAATTAAGCCCTCAGGCCATGCGGGTCATGAGGACCCATGTGGATTTGACCGAGCACATTCTGGGAACAAATGTGTCAGCCAGGGTGAGGGATATCGCCCTGCGCCATCATGAGAAGCTGGATGGTTCCGGTTATCCCAGGGGGTTAAACGCCGAATCTCTGGATATGCCCCAGAGAATTGTGGCGGTGGCTGATATCATAAGCGCCCTGACAGGAACCAGAAGCTATAAGGATGCATTTTCGAAGGAAAAAACAGTGTCCATTCTGGAGGACATGGCGGAAAAGGGGCTTATAGATTCAGTGATTGTATCCATGTTCGTGGAGAATTATGATACCATCATGGGGGCTGTGAGGCAGCGCTCCCAGCCTATCCTGGATAAATACCATGAGATGCAGCGGCAGTACCAGGTCCTGGAGCGCAGAATGGAGGACAGGAATTCACAGGCGGCTGCCAGGGAATCCTGAGCCGGATAATGTTAAGCCATGGAATCGTAAGGAAATGTATATTGACACAGCTGGCAAAACTGGATAAAGTAGGGTTATATGAGGAACGTAAAAAGGAGGAATCATGATATGCTGCACATGAAGCGGAAATTAATGATGGCTGCGGCAGGTGTACTGGCTGCCCTGATGGTGTTTCCTGCATACGGCGCAAGCCGTAAACCCATTAAGTCCATAAGTCTGACCATAAAAGCAGAGATAAAGCCGGATACGGATTTCGGAGATGAGCTCATAGAGATTGAGACCAGCAGCAACAAGTACTCTGTGGACGGCTATGAGATCCTGAATGACGATGTGGAATGGCGGGAGGACACCGTACCCAGAATCCAGATTACCCTGACAGCCAACGACGATTACTATTTCCAGTCCCTTCCCAAGGATAAGGTGACCATAAAAGGCGGAGCTGAGTTTAAAAATTCCAAGCGGGAGGATTCCAGCACCACCCTGCTGATGGATGTGGAGCTCCAGGCCCTGAACACCTCCCTTCATGCTCTGACAAATGTGGTCCTCACAGAGGACGGCATAGCCACCTGGGACGCCATACCGGCAGCGGGCAGCTATGAGGTGCGCGTGTACAGGGACGACAAGGCAGTGGGCGCTGTCATGACAGTCAGCACCAATACATGCAACTGCCGCGAGCGCATGCAGAAGGGCAATACGGCATACACGGTCAGGGTAAGGCCTGTAAGCAAATTTGACAGCAAGGAAAAAGGAGACTGGGCGGAATCTCCCAGCACGTACATACCGGAGGAAAAGGCGGCCCAGTTCAGGGAGAATCCCACGGGAGGAAACGGCGAATGGGTGCAGACTCCGGAAAACGGAAAATGGTGGTACCGCAACGCGGACGGCAGCTATCCGGCCAACAGCTGGCAGCAGATAGGAGATAAGTGGTATTTCTTTGACGCACAGGGCTATATGGCCACCGGATGGATACAGTGGGAAGGCAGGGAGTATTACTGCGCTGACAACGGCGAGATGCTGACCAACTGTCTGACGCCGGATTCCTACTGGGTAGGGGATGACGGGGCAAAGATTAACCAGTAACACAACTGAACACGGAATACAGGATGCTGTAGGAGTATGGGAATTTTACTCCTACAGCTATTTTTGAGGTGATGTGTCATGAATGGGGAAGAGTGGAGAAAGAGAATCTGCATGGAAACAGACACCGGATATTCCTACAGTCTGGCTAAACGGATGGAGAAATACCGCACCAATCCGGTGCTGGGATACAGAACTGCGGGATCAAGGGCAGAGTTTGAGACAGGCGAAATGCTGGTCCGGGAAATGGAGTCCCTGGGGCTTTCGGACGTGCATAAGGACAGGATATGCGTGGACAGCTGGGAGTTTGAGAAGGCAGTCATGGTTTTTACAGACAGCCGGGGCAGGGAGCACCGGTTTCAATTGGGGGCTTACCAGACTGATTTCCATACTGGCGGATTCCGGGAATTCAGCCTGGTATATCTGGGAAAGGGAACAGCGGCAGATTACGGACAGGTGGATGTGACCGGAAAGCTGGTTCTTATTGACATCAACCAGAGGGATGAGTGGTGGATTAATTTTCCTGTATACCAGGCCTGGCTGAAGGGGGCTGCTGCCCTGATTGCTGTCCAGGAGCAGGGGTACGGGGAGATAAACGACGAAGCGCTTAACGCCCAGGACATAGCGGGCCCGGATTATGCCCCGGCCTTTTCCATGTCCCGCGCTGACGCTTTAGTGCTGAAGGCGTCCATGGGGGAGGATAAACAGGTGCAGGTGCGCCTGGACGCCTCGTCCACGGTGCTTAAGGATCAGGAGACTTATAATATCATAGGAAGCATACCAGGGACAGAGGAAGGAATGATTCTGCTGTCAGCTCATTATGATTCCTATTTCAGCGGATTTCAGGATGACAATGCCGCGGTGGCCATGATGCTTGGCATAGCCAGAGCCGTGCTGCGGTCAGGGTATAAGCCCAGAAAGACCCTTGTGTTCTGCGCCATGGCTGCGGAGGAGTGGGGAGTGGTGAATTCCAAATACGACTGGTCTGCAGGCGCCTATGAGCAGGTATTTACGGCCAGGCCTGACTGGGCGGGAAAGGTTATCGCGGATCTGAACTTCGAGCTGCCTGCCCACGCCCATGGCAGGAAGGATGCTGTGAGGTGCGTGTATGAATATGCGGATTTCCTGGAGGAATTTATAACCGGTCTGCCAGCCGGTTTTTTTGCGGACCAGCCATATCCGGAGGGAGTGGAAGTGCTGAGTCCCATACAGACCTGGTCGGATGATTTTTCCCTGGCTGTGGGAGGGATTCCGTCCATGGTCAATGATTTCAGCGCAGGGGAATTCATGGAGACACATTACCATTCCCAGTATGATAATGAAAATTTTTACCAGGAACCGGTATACCACTTCCACCATGAGATGTACGCCGGCCTTGTGCTGGCTTTTGACAGGACAGCGGCAGTGCCCATGAATTTTGCGAGGCTGTTTGAAGGCGCAGCGGCCAGCATTGACGGCAGTGTGTGCCGCGGGGCAGACGCGGATCTGCCCGGGCTGCATTTAGTTTTGAAACAGGGAATCCAGGCGGGAGAAGCCCTTTACAGTAAAATAAGGGAGATAAACAGGGCATACGGCCGGCTCCTGGACCGCGGCGAGGAAGAAAAGGCTTTTCTGCTGGCAGCCGGATGCAGGTCCCTGAACCGGGAACTCCTGCGTATCTTTAAAAAGGAGCAGGACTATTTTGTCCGGCTGAGCTGGCACGATGATGTGCTCTTTCCCCAGCAGGCGGTCCAGGAAAATGTAAGGGCCATGGACAGGGCCATTGCCTGTCTTGAAAACCGCAACCTGCCCGGAGCTCTGGAGGCGGTCTATACAATAGACAACAACCGCTATGCATTTTTGTTTGAGGAGGAGGTTTATACCTACTTTACGGAATACGTTCTGAACCAGCCGCCCGGCCGGCTTAAATGGGGGGCGGGGAGAATTGTCCACCATCAGAACCTGTTTCGCCTGGTTGAGAGGCTGAAGGCCAGGGCCGGGGAAGAAAATCCGGATACCCGGGAGGAATATGATATCCTTGTCAGGGCCCGGGAGAACCAGCTTGGCTGCTATGGTGATGACATCCGGTACATGATAACATCTGCCGGTAAGCTCCTGAAGGCAATCCGGCAGGCCGGGCATCGGGCTTCTGAATTAAAACAGGATTTATATACAAGTGAGAGTAAGATACAGGAGGAGTAAATGAGAGATGGAAAGCCGACAATTATACCGGGTTAAGGAGGAGGACCTGCCCAGATTGGAGAAACTTCTGACCGGATGTTTTGAGCACGACCCGTTATACTGCAAACTGATCCCGGATGAGGAGATTAGGAAACGGCTTCTGCCGGAGCTGTTTGCCTGCGACCTGACAGAATTCTATGAGACCTGCGAGATTTATTCAGACAGCCCTGAGATGAATTCCCTGCTGGTTGTTTCCGATGAAACCGAGCCCTATAATCCGCTGACCTATTATCTGGCGGAGGCATGGGCGTCTCTCAGAACCGATGAGTTCTTGATTAAGGAGGACCCCAGCCTTAAGACCCTGTGGAAGTTCATGCTGGGCAAGGATTACCTCAACTCCAGATGGACGGCACAGCTGCACCGGACAGAACGGATACACATTATCTATCTGGCTGTAAGACCGGATATGCAGCACCACGGCCTGGCTGCCCTGCTGTTAGGTGAGGTTATCCGTTATGCCGACCAGCACAAGCTTATGATATCCCTGGAAACCCATAATCCGGATAATGTGCCTCTTTATGAGCATTTTGGATTTAAGGTCTTTGGCGTGATGGAAAAGCATTTTGCGCTGAGACAATATTGCCTGGTCAGGGAAGCATAGGAGCCGGGGAGAGGAAATAGAAGACAGGGAAAGGAAATAAGAGGCGGGGAAAGGAAATAAGAGGCAGGCTGTTGCGGGAACTTCCATAACTTCCAGTCATGATAATAATTCCAAACTTGTATATTTCACTATAGCGAAATTCTGCCGGAAAGGTTGAAATACCTTTTCAAATGATATATGATTGAAAGAAATTATATTATTATGGATAGATATAACCATAAAGAATAGAAGACAGGGGAGATATGCACTATGAATTATAATGTGACTGTGATTCCAGGCGATGGGATTGGACCGGAGATTGTGAGGGAAGCCAGGAAGGTGCTGGACCAGGTGGGAAAGGTGTTCGGTCATTCCTTTGATTATACAGAGATTCTGATGGGGGGATGCTCCATTGATGCGTACGGTGTGCCCCTGACAGAGGAAGCCCTGGAGACGGCCAGAAAGAGCGATGCAGTGCTTCTGGGGGCTGTGGGCGGAGACGTGGGGAACTCACGGTGGTATGACGTGGCTCCTAACCTCAGGCCCGAGGCAGGGCTTCTGGCTATCCGCAAGGGGCTGGGGCTGTTCGCTAATATCAGGCCGGCTTATCTTTATAAGGAACTGGCTGAGGCCTGCCCTCTGAAAAAGGAGATTATCGGGGACGGATTTGACATGGTTATCATGAGGGAGCTTACAGGCGGCCTTTATTTTGGGGACAGGTACACAAGGGAAGTGGACGGCGTCATGACAGCCGTGGACACACTTACATATAATGAAAAGGAAATCAGAAGGATTGCCGTCAAGGCCTTTGATATTGCCATGAAGCGCAGGAAGAAGGTAACCAGCGTGGACAAGGCCAATGTCCTGGATTCCTCCAGATTGTGGAGGAAGGTGGTGGAGGAAGTGGCCGCTGATTACCCGGAGGTGGAGCTGTCCCACATGCTGGTGGACAACTGCGCCATGCAGCTGGTCATGAATCCAGGCCAGTTTGATGTGATTCTCACAGAGAATATGTTTGGGGACATCCTTTCGGATGAGGCCAGCATGATTACGGGCTCTATCGGAATGCTGTCATCTGCCAGCATGAATGAGAGCAAATTCGGCCTCTATGAGCCCAGCCACGGCTCTGCGCCTGATATTGCGGGAAAGGATATGGCTAACCCCATTGCCACCATCCTCTCGGCAGGCACGCCGGCGCGCCTTTCCTTTCTGTCTTAAC
>OATU01000582.1_pt1 | contig 30789 bp, 27 predicted proteins | sample 1516711 | NCBI WGS metagenome assembly OATU01 (sample SAMEA2579971, study PRJEB22360) | human gut metagenome | biome: human gut; feature: human-associated habitat; material: faeces | place: Denmark | collected 2008/2010 | reverse complement strand
TTGCAGGCCCGTTCGGCCGCTTTTGCGTTCTTTTCAGAGCACAAAAAGGTGTTAATAAAATTCAACTTACTGACTACCAACACCTTAATGGCATCGCCAAAATTCGCTTATTTACGTCCAACTGCACGTCCATCGAGAATATCGCAAGCACAGCGGCCGAAAAGCGACATATAGTTTGACAAAATCGTCGGCCTACATGTCGTGGCGTAAAAACCGCTCATGGGCCATCTGCTCATACCGCGTGCCCGGCCGGCCGTAGTTGGCAAAGGGATAGATGCTGATGCCGCCACGGGGAGTGAACAGGCCTGTCACCTCAATATATTTTGGATCCATAAGGGCGATGAGGTCTTTCATGATCTTGTTCACGCAGTCTTCGTGGAAGTCACCGTGGTTGCGGAAGGAGAAGAGATAGAGTTTGAGACTCTTGCTCTCCACCATCTTCACATCGGGGATGTAACTGATGCGTATCTCGGCAAAGTCGGGTTGGCCCGTGATGGGACACAAGGAGGTGAACTCCGGACAGTTGAACCTCACCCAATAGTCATTGTCGGGATGTTTGTTGACGAATGTTTCCAACACTTCAGGAGCATAGTCGCTCCGGTATTCTGTTTTCTTTCCCAAGGCCTGCAGGCCCTCTTCGTTTCTGGACATATTATTTATTTTAGGAGTAATTTTTAGGGACTGTTCTTTTAGGAGTTAAAGGGAGTTAAGGAGTTAAAGGGAGTTAAGACAAGTGCTTTATTGCTATTTCAAAGATGATTTATAAGCGATGAAACATTTGTCTTAACTCCCTTTAACTCCTTAACTCCCTTTAACTCCTCTTCTCATCATATACTGAATATCCTCATCACATTATAATTGACACCGTTGTCGTAGACATCTTCGCCCTCATGGGCCTTGACGGCATGCACCACCCGGATGGTGACGGGCAGTACGATGATTTCATATACCGTCTTGAGCACCACTTGCCACAGCATGAGTTTAGGCAGTTCGTCAGCCGGCACCACCCCGCCAAGTGCCAACGGGAAGAATATCACCGAATCGATGCCCTCTCCGGCCACCGTGCTGAGAATGGCGCGGGCAGAGAAATTGCGCCCTTGGGAAGCAATCTTCATGCGGCTCATCACATAGGCATTCATGAACGACCCGCAAAGGAAGGCCACGAAAGAAGCGGCAGCGATGCGCGGAGCCAATCCGAAGACGGCATGGAAACCGGCATCGTTGTCCCAATAGGCAGCCCCGGGAATCCAGTCGCACAAGGCTCCCACGGCCACGAAGAAGAAGTTCATCGCAAAACCGAGCCATATCAACAGGCGCGCCTTGCCATAGCCCCACACTTCGCACACACAGTCGTTGATAATGTAGCTCACGGGAAAGACAATGAGTCCGCCCGTCAGCGAGATGGCGGGGAGCACCAGACGACCAAAGGAGAAAGGTCCTACCTGAATTTGCTTTGTTTCGAGCACGTTAGCTGCAATGAGGCAAACGCAAAAGAGAATGCTGAAAAGCATGAACAGCACGCTCACCTGTTTAGTTTCTTTTGTCATGTTTCTTGTTTTTAACGAGGTTTACCAAGCACTCAAATGACCCGCAAAGCCTTCACGGAAACCTCCGCAGCCTGCAAAAACAGGACCGGGAAAATCACCCACGCTTCATATCGGGGTTGCAAAATTACGAAAAATCGCTGTAATAAATGCAGAAAATCGAAAGATTAACGCAATCCGGCACGATTATTGGCCGATTTGTTGGCGCCACATCTTATTATAATAACGATCGACTTATTCTTTTTTGATAGGCGAAGCCGTCAAAAAAGTACGCCAGTCACACAACCTCACCCATGGATAGTAAAGAGACTTACGCCTTTTCGAGTAGTCAAATCTTAAAAACTACAACTTTTTCAAATTTTCCTTGCTAATCTCAAAAAAATCACGTACTTTTGCAAACGTATTATAACAAGACGACGTGACATTAACGAACAATAGTAATACTCGGCGTCATCTTTACAATATAAGCAAAGGTGAGTGTGAGAGGCGGAGAAACTTCAATTTCTCTGTATCTTTTAACGCTTTGTGTTTGGTTAGTTCAAATATTTTGCTAACACACAGGCGCACCGTCGCTAACCAACTCCTTTTTCAAGACATTGTTTTCGCGCGCGCGAAACGCGTTGCCATCCCTATAGACAAAGGGCTCACGAGAGTCCCCTTTGTTTCATTTATTATGTCTTTTTCGATAAAGAAAATCAAAGGTATATAAACATCATTTATTCATTATTTATTCTTTAAAAAACATGTTGAAAATGAATCAAACCAAATTAGAGAAGCGGGCATATATCTGCCCCATGGTAGAAAACATCTATGTGGAAGTTGAGCACCTGATGGCAGAAGTCAGCGGAGACCACAAACCCATCGACCATGGCGGCACTGTGGGCGATGCCAAACAGGGCTTTTTCTCCGATGACAACGAAGAAGAAACTCAGCTTCGGTGCACAAATGCCTGGGAAGATTGAATATATAAATATAAAATGAATACGGCATGAAAACAAACAAATTATTCTTCAAGACGACTATTCTGCTCACAGCCGTCGCACTGGCAGGGTGCGCCGGTGACGACGCTGTGCAGGGAGAAAAACAAGGCGGTGGAAACGCTGCAGCCAACAACGTGACTTTCGTAGGCGAGAGTGTGCAGCACACACGTGCCAACTCTCCCGCCACTCGCACTTCCATTACCCACGCCATAGGAGAAGGAGCCACAGCCTATTGGTCTACAGGTGACAGGATTTGGGCAAAGAACACTTCTGGAAGGTGGAGGCAGAGTGATGAAGGCACGTTCAATGACAAGAAGACACGCGGCACATTTGACATTTCGGGCTCGTTCAGCAACGGTTGTGCCATCCACTACACCGGCACTAACGGTACATCAGCAACCGAGGTAACTATTGCCGCTAATCAGGCACAGACAGTCCCCAACGACTTCAGCCACGCCGGCACATCGGGCGATTGTGCTTCGGGCACGGCAGCGGGCAGCGGCAATATGTTCAAATTCAGCCTTGACCATCAAGCGTCATACCTTTGCTTCCAGCCACGGACACCCAATGACTATGTTAAGCGAAGCAAGCTGATCAAAATTGAGGTCACTTCCGAAGACAACATCGCCGGCACTTACGATTTCAGCAACGGCACCCTTTCCGCCTCACCAAAGTCCAACGCCTCGAAAACCATAACGCTTACCACGGGCGGTAGCAACGGCTTTGACATCACCAACAGCGAGGCCGACCTTTCTATAAACGGTTCGTATATCGTCATCGCTCCGGGCCAGCACGCCTTGACCATACGCTATTGGCTCCGCAATAAAAAAGATGTTCCGTTTGGAAATCTCATGGATACTCCTCCCATTGAAGGTACTGTGACCAAGACCATTAACATCAATTGCCAACCCGGTAAGATCTACGATATCACGGCCAGTCTGAATCCACAGGACTATAGTTCCAAATACTATATGTGGGATGCTAAGGTGGGCCAAGACTATTGGAAAGGGCATGAGAAAGACCAACCTACCATCGATAAAGGTCAGCACGCAAGTTTCCCACACGGTGTCAATGACGATCGTTGGTACAACGAACGGGCATTCCCCGCCAAAGCTTATCGCAGTTGCGCAGACTGTCCGAATGCGAACGAATGTTCTTGGTATGTCATGAAAGGCGATCCTCATTGGGATAAAGAAGAACTTTGGACGGCTATGGGATACATCCATACTGGCGGAATGTGGTTTAAGAAAAGAGCTTACATCAGCAATTATGATCCCAACCATTCTGTCAATGGCATGGATGGTACGACCGTAGCGCAATCCTGTTATTATACTAACAACCAGGTTCCCACCGGTCGTCCATCTCACATCAATGAATATTTCTATCTTCCGGCTTTGGGAGGGTATGATAACGGGTCTTTTTCCGGTATCGAAAATTATGGTGCCTATTGGACATCTACCCCCACCCCGATGAATGGGAATCCCGGCACGGCCACCAGAGGTGCATATTATCTCTTTTTCGGTTTCTCCGATGATGGCCATTCGGGCTATGCACACGTATATGGCGGACTCAACCGTTATAAAGGTTTCCGGCTGTGGACCGCAGAGTAAACTAATAACTGATGGTGATGCACAAATCTGTTGCATCACCATCGGTTGCAAGAATACCTCCCGATAAGTGGGAGGATGGGAAGTTCTCTTCCCAAACGTTGAATAATAATTGGACAATACATAAAAATTCCGACTTGGAGAGGCATTGGCTTTCATAAGAAGGAACATAGTTTCACATCAAATAAAATTATCATTAAAAATGAAACAGACAAGATTAGAGAATCGGGCGTATATCCGCCCAATCACAGAGAGTATCACCGTGGAAGTGGAACACCTGATGGCAGAAGCCAGCGGAGACCATAAGCCCATCGGCCATGGCGGCACTGTGGGCGATGCCAAACAAGGATTTCTCTTCGATGACGAAGCGGAGAAAAACAACTCTCGTAACAAAAACGCTTGGGAAGACTAAAGATCCAAGCCATAGAAGTAATGTAATAATGAATATGATGATGAGAACAAGCAATATATTTTTGAAGACAGCTTTTTTGTTCACGACGGTAGCATTAGCAAGCTGTTCAAGTGACGATATCGCACAGAGTGAAAAACAAGGCGGTGACAGCAGTAATGCCGTTGCCAACACTGCAACTTTCACGGGTGAAGACATGGTTCCTGCACATACTTCCGAAGATGTCAAGGCCCAACTGCAAGCTCCCGCCACCCGCACCAGCATCACCCATACCTTTGGAGAAGGGGCCACGGCTTTCTGGTCGGCAGGAGACAAGGTATGGATCCAAGATAACAACGGAGATTGGCAGCATAGTGAGGCGGGCGAACTCAACGCAGATTTAACACGCGGCACTTTCTCCGCCTCCGGCTCATTCAGCGATGGTTGCACTGTTCACTACACCGGTGACAACGGCACAAGCAATACCGTAACCATTGCCGCAGAACAAACACAATCGGCAGCCAACGACTTCAGCCACGCCGGTAAGTCGGGTGATTGCGGAGTTGGAACTGCCTCGGGCAGTGGGAACTCGTTCAAGTTCACTCTCACCCACAAAGCCTCTTATCTTTGCTTCCTGCCCCGAACATCCGAGTTTTTTATCCGACGGAGCAAGCTGACCAAGATTGAGGTCATAGCAAAGGATGACATCGCCGGTGTCTATAAATTCACTAACGGCACACTTTCCGAAGCCCCCACTTCCAATGGTTCAAAAACCATAACGCTCACCATGGGTGGAAGTGAGGATTTCGTAGTCGACAATAATGAAACCAACATTGACAAAAGCGCCTACATAGTTATCGCTCCGGGTAAGCACACGCTCATCGTGCGCTATTGGTTCAAGAACACTACGGACAGCCCCGAGAAGATAGAAAATGGCGTTATAACCTACAATGACTTGGAAGGTACTGTCACGAAGTATATAGAAAACCTTGACTGTCAACCTGGAAAGATATACGACATCACTGCCAATCTGACTCTTGAAGACTTCGACAAGAACGGATACTACATGTGGGATGCCAAAGCGACCTATTGGCACGCGTATAGCGCTTGGCAGCCTACAATTAATGGTGGCTTCTACGCCAATTATCCCAAGCCAGGCCAATCTCCTGCAAGATGGTATAACACTCCGAGCAACCATTGGGCAGAGCAGACTGCCAAAGACTGTGCCAATGTGAACCAAATGGCTTGGCTGGTGATGAAAGGAGCTCCGCACTGGGACAATGAACTTTGGACATTGATGGGACATTTATATGCCGGCAGAATGTGGATAAAGAGGTTGGGAACCATTGGTAACGAAAACGGCACCACTCCAGATGCCATGCAATATAAAGCTCCTGACAATGTAGACTATCGTTTTGTCACAGGTTATTATGATGAATTGGTAAACCGCAATATCTCTCATGATCCTCTTTTTAAGGATGAGCTTTCCGGTTATTTCTATCTTGCACCTCTCGGCGGTTATTATGAAGGGAAAGCATCTAATATCGGAAAGGGATGTAACTACTGGTCTAAGACCCGTACGCTGAATTTTGGAGGTAACGACATAGCTTGGGGCTTTGGTGTCAACAAAACGCGTATCAGTGTCAATTACAACGAGCGTAAATACGGCCTCCGGATGTTTAAAGATTTCAAGTAAGTCGCCTTTAAAAGTAGATGTAATTTCCTTTAGAAATTCGCATCATACATTCAACAAAGGGGCACAAGAGTTGCTGGAAGGTAAGTCTTGTGCCTCTTTCCATTCATACCAGTCCTTTCAAATGACTCAGAGCGGCAAAAGCTAAAATCGCAATGACAGCAAATTGCTGTCATTATCTTAATTTCCTGTCAGCCATCAACTCACTCATAGACAGATTGTTACAATGGCAAATGACAGCAAGACAGGAAAAAGAGAGAAAAAGTTTTTGTACCAATAAGGAGTTACTCAATTTGTAACTTTTATAACAAAGAATAAAAAGTCTTTAAAAGAATCGGTGATAGGAGATTTATTTGTATTTTTGCGTTGAACAAAAATTTAATAATGAAAGAGAAATGAAAAAGTTACTTATCTTCATGTTGATTGCATTGCCTTCGATTACGGCATGCGGCCAACAACCTAAAACGGAAAAGGCAACACAGCCAAACACCGCTGACATCAAGGTATATGAGCAAAGAATGGATTCACTGCAAAAGGAATACGGAAAACTGGTAGAGGCTTATCAGGCAGCAGGAACCACCGATGCACAGAAAGCCGATATTGAGGCCAAGGCCGGAATGATTGAAGCCGGAATGACCAAAGTGGTGCTCGACATTGCACACGACTTCAAGCAGACGGCCATCCCTGCCAAATACATCGGTCAGGCTATTTACAGTCTGGACTTCGACCAGCTCAAGGAACTCATGGATCCCAACACGGGCTACTACAATGATCCGGCATTTGCCAGTGTGAAGGCCTACTACAACTCCATCTCAAAGCGCGCCCCGGGCATCATGTTCAAAGATTTGAGCATGAAGAACCTTAACGGTTCACCGGTCAAGCTGTCACAGTGGGTAGGCAAAGGGAAATACGTACTTGTAGACTTCTGGGCAAGTTGGTGCGGCCCCTGCCGTCAAGAAATGCCCAATGTGGTGACAGCCTACAAACGCTTCCGCGACAAAGGATTCGAGATTGTGGGTGTGAGCTTCGACAGCAAGGCCGATGCGTGGAAACAGGCTGTGGTGGATCTCGGTATGTCGTGGCCGCAAATGAGTGACTTGAAAGGTTGGAAGACTGCTGCACACGACGAATACGGAGTAAACTCCATCCCCAGCAACGTGCTCGTAGACCCACAGGGCAAAATCATAGCTATGGACTTGAGGGGCGAAAACCTGCAAAAGAAACTGGAAGAGATCTTTAAATAGAACTCGCCAATAATATTCCTATCAACAAAGGCCCGGAAAAAAGTATCAATGGAGATGCTTTTTTCCGGGCCTTCAACTTATGGGCGACTATCGGCCAAGTAAGTTTCTATAGGTGCAAATCACCTAAAAGTCCTTCTATGACTTTGGGGAAATGTTCCATTTCGAGCAGATGCTCACGATAGGCAATGTCATCGGGGGTGTCTTCGGGGTAAACAGGCACACGGAATTGGGCAATGATTTCACCTGCATCATAATCTTTCGTCACCCAATGTACGGTCATCCCGGTTTCGGTCTCCCCTGCCGCCTTGACAGCTTCATGCACATGGTGGCCATACATCCCCTTTCCGCCAAACTTAGGCAAGAGTGCCGGGTGGATATTGATGATGGCATGATCGAACCGTCCGAGAAGAAAGTCAGGTACGAGCTGAAGGAAACCCGCCAACACAATGAAGTCGATTTTAAAACTATCCATCACCGGCAGAAGCCGATTTCCTGACCGAAAATCTTCCCGCGACATGAACATTGTGGGTACTCCGAGCCGCTGCGCTTTCTCCAATGCCAAACATCCGGTCGTAGTGGAAAGTACAAGGGCCACCTCTCCCCTTTCGCTGCCACGGAAATATCGGATGATATTCTCGCAGTTGGTACCTGTTCCGGAAACGAAAACGGCTAATTTCTTTTTATTTCCTGCCATAACCATATATCCATTTTTCCGATGAAAAACACTTACCCTCGCCAACCATCTACTCCTCATCGAACTCTTCAAAACCGAACATGGCAGGATCGACAAAGGCATCGAGAGCACGCCGTTCTTTCTTGGTGGGCCGTCCCGTTCCACGGGCACGGTCGACGAAACCACTGATACGGCTCATTTCCAACAACTCGTATTGTTTCGGATCGGTGACATTTTCATAGACCTCGGGGAGCAGCTTGGCACCTACCCGCTGCTCTATGCACTTGAGCACACGGAAAGAATAGACCACAGGAGACTTCTTCACGCTAATCACCTCACCCACCTTAATAGTATGTGAAGGTTTCACATTGACACCGTTGATGGTGACACGGCTGTTCTTGCAGGCATCAGCGGCCAACGAACGGGTTTTATAGATGCGAGCGGCCCAAAGCCATTTGTCAACACGTGCTACATCGTTCATTTCTTACCTAATTTGTTATATTGGTTCATCGTGATATCAATGCCGGCCAAAACAAAGCTCTTTATGATGTCGACCGCAGTGTCGACAGCGGGTTGCAACTCCTTCTTCTCGTCCTCGGAATAGTGGCCCAACACCCAGTCTATCTGACCGCCACGCGGATAGTCGTTGCCGACGCCCATGCGCAGACGAGCATAATCGGGGCCTATCATCTGTTGGATATGCCCCAATCCGTTGTGCCCACCATTGCTACCGCTCCCTTTCAGCCGGAACGCTCCGAGCGGAAGAGCCACGTCGTCACTGACAACAAGCAACCGACTCTCGTCTATATTCTCCTTGTTGAGCCAATAGCGCACGGCATTGCCGCTGAGATTCATAAACGTGGTAGGCTTCAACAAGAATACTTTCCGTCCCTTGATGGAGGTCTCTGCCACAAATCCATAACGCTTGTCCTCAAAACAAATATTGGACGCCTTAGCAAAAGCGTCCAATACCATAAAACCTGTATTGTGTCTTGTCCCCGCATATTCATCACCCGGGTTGCCAAGTCCACAAATCAAATATTTATCCATTTATCAAAGTGCTAAAAGAGAGGTGCCGGGAAGCACCCTCCGTTATAGTCTTTACTCGGCAGTCTCTTCAGTGGTCTGCTGTGCGGCCAACTGTGCAGCACGAGTCATCTTGATAGAGCAAACCACAACCTCCTTGCTTGTGGCAATATCAAGACCCTCGAAAGAGAGCTCGCCCACCTTGATGCTCTTACCGATCTTCAGAGCGGTAACGTCTATATCAAGATGCTCGGGAATCTGCTGATAAGGAGCCGTCACGTTGATCTTGCGGATCGAAAGGTTCATGCGACCACCGTCACGCACACCCTGTGCCAAACCCACGAGTTTAACGGGAATGCCGATAGTGATAGGTTTCTGGTCGTTCACCTCAAGGAAATCGATGTGTATCACAGCATCGGTAACGGGATCGAACTGCAATTCCTTCATGATGGCCGTGTGGCTCTCACCGTCGATAATGAGATTGATAACATAGATATGAGGTGTGTAAACAATCTTGCGGAGTTCGCTCATGGGCGATGCGAAAGACAGTGCCACGGGCTTACCGTCTTTCTTGGCCTCACCATAGAGGTTGCAAGGCACCATTCCCTCTTTGCGAAGGAGTTTAGAAGCTTTCTTACCAAGGTCTGTACGCTTCTGACCTGTTACGTTGATCTCTTTCATAATGTGTTACTCTAAATTAAATTGTATTTATTAATTCGCCATCACACAGAGATGCGGCAGCCCGCCACTCTCTATTCGAAAAGCGGTGCAAAGGTACACTTTTTCCATGAGTTGTCCAACAAATGTATAAAAAAACATAGAAAAAAAGCGTTTTGTTTGCACGATAAGCGTTTTTTTTCTATCTTTGCATCGTAAGTATATACACATTTTTTTATAATCAAACCAATATTGTTAGAGAATGATAAATCGGGAGTTGATAAGAATTAAGATAGTCCAGTTAACCTACGCATACTATCAAAACGGCAACAAAAATATGGATAATGCCGAGAAAGAGCTGCTCTTCAGCCTTTCCAAGGCCTATGATCTCTATAATTATTTGTTAGGACTCATCGTAGCTCTGACACAAGAGGCACGTCACAAGGTGGAAGTGGCCACCACCCGTGCGCAGCGTGAAGGCACGGAACCACCTTCAGCCAAGTTTGCCTACAACAAATTTGCCGTCCAACTCGAAGAGAACAAGATGCTCTGCGAGTTTATGGAAAACCAGAAGCAGACTTGGAAAGATGACATAGAATATGTACGCAAACTACTCACCCAGATAGAGCAGAGCCAAATCTACATCGACTACATGGCCGACACAACCGACAGTTACGATGCCGACCGTGAAGTGTGGCGCAAGATATACCGCCAGCTCATAGAAGACAACGACGAGCTGAATGCCGTGCTTGAGGAGAAGAGTCTCTATTGGAACGACGACAAAGAAGTGGTAGACACGTTTGTAGTGAAAACCATCAAGCGCTTCGATCCGGCCAACAAGAGCAATCAAGAATTGCTGCCGGAATATAAAGATGAGGAAGACCGCGAGTTTGCCCGCAAACTGTTTCGTGCCACCATCCTCAATGCCGACCAATATCAGCGCTACATGAGCGATGCGAGTCGCAACTGGGACTTTTCACGTTTGGCTTATATGGATGTGGTGATCATGCAGATCGCCATTGCCGAAATGCTCACGTTCCCGGGCATCCCTGTCAGTGTGACCATCAATGAATACGTGAACCTCGCCAAGGTTTACAGCACCCCGCACAGCGGTGGCTACATCAATGGGATGTTGGACAACATTGCCCGTTTCCTGGCCAAAAATGGAAAAATGCTCAAGCCGGTGCCCGAAAGGAAACCTAAGGGTGAAAAGATCACTCCGGTCAAGAAGGAGGAAGAAAGCAAAGAGGTTGAGCATAGACCGGAAGGAGATGACACCATATCCACAACCGACAAATAACAAAAAAACAACAATAAATACAACAAACAAACATGACAACAATGTTTCTTGCCGCTCAGGCAGCCCAAGGAGGAGGTTCCATGACGTTCCTCATTATGATGATCGCCATTTTCGCCATTATTTGGTTTTTCATGATGCGCCCGCAACAGAAGCGCCAGAAGGAAATCCGCAATTTCCAAAACTCGTTACAGAACGGAACGGAAGTGGTGACACAAGGCGGTGTACACGGTACGGTCAAGAGCGTAGACCTCAACACAAATACCGTTGAGGTGGAGATTGCCCGTGGTGTGATCATCACCGTAGAGAAAAACTGTGTTTTCAAAAGCGCTCCCCAACAACAGCAATAACCACTTTGTAGCCATTGGCCGCAGAGCATAAGTTGCACACACATGAATAATCTGTCGCGGATATACCGCCTTGTCAGGAACTTCCTGTTCAGTTCTGTGAACAAGGAGTTTCTGATTTTTTTGTTCTTTCTCTTTCTGAGTGGAACATTCTGGTTGCTCATGGCTCTCAACGAGACCTACGAGTATGAATATCCCGTGACGCCCCGATTGGTGGGAGTACCCAAGAATGTCGTCATCACGGGCGACATCGATGACACCATACATGTCACCATCCGCGACAAGGGATTCACACTGGTCACTTATCTGACGGGACGGAAATTCCGCCCCCTGTCCTTTAAATTCACTTCCTACGCCAAGGCCTCGGGAAAAGGAATCATCCCCCATACCGACATCGTGAAGCAAATTACGACCCAACTGTTTGGTTCGTCGAAATTGACCAAGGTGACACCCGACCACATGGAGTTTTTCTTCAACTACGGACGTTCCAAAACAGTGCCCATCCGCATGTCGGGCAAGGTGGTGACAGACAACAGCTACTATCTGGCCCGCACACAGTTTTTCCCCCGGCAGATAACCATTTACGCCAACGAGCATCTGCTCGACAGCATCAAGTATGTCACTACCCAACCGTTCTACATCTCCCATCTCGGAGACACCGTGGTGCAGGAGGTGGGTCTCAAGCCCATCAGAGGGGTGAAGATGGTGCCCGATCGGGTGAAGATGGCCCTCTATCCCGACATTCTCACCGAGGAAAACATAGAAGTGCCCATCAAGGCCATCAACATGCCCGATGGAAAAACACTGCGTACTTTTCCCGCCAAGGTGCGCGTGCAGTTCATTGTGGGAGCCAGCCTATTCCGCAGCATTAAAGACAGCGACTTCGAAGTGGTGGCCGACTACAATGACTTCGCCAGTCACCCCTCCGACAAGTGTTCGCTCCTGCTACGCAAAACACCTCCTACGGTGCTCAAGGCACATTTGGAGATGAATCGGGTGGATTATCTCATAGAGCAACAATAACCTTGTCCTCTCCCATCTGCCGAAAAATGAACGACAGCATCCCTTCTCTCTTTCGCACAGCCATCACCGGTGGTATAGGCAGTGGCAAGAGCCATATATGCCGGCTGTTAGAAGCACACGGCATTAAAGTCTACGACTGCGATGCCGCAGCTAAACACTTGATGCACACCGATCCGGCATTGCAACAGGCCCTTCGCCTACTTGTAGGGGAAGAGGTATATAATAATAAGGTGTTGCAGAAACAAGTGCTGGCCACCTTTCTGTTGGCGGGCGAGGCCAACAAGCAGGCCGTCAACGACATTGTGCATCCAGCCGTGGCCCAAGACTTTGAACGGTCTGGCTATGAATGGCTTGAGAGTGCCATCCTCTTTGACAGCGGCTTCAACCGTCGTCTTCACTTCGACAGGGTGGTCTGTGTCACCGCTCCACTCGAAGTCCGCGTGCAGCGCATCATGCTGCGCGATCACATCTCGCGCGAAAAAGCCCTCGCCTGGATAGACAGCCAACTACCGCAGGAAGAGGTGGCAAGGCGCAGCGACTATGTCATCGTCAACGACGGACATGCCGACCTCGAAGCACAGATCGCCAACTTGCTTTCTTTGCCGACTACGCCCCTCCCTATCAAGAAGACAAACCCTATACAATAAATAAAGAACAAGAACAATGGAAACAATTTTAGCTATTGCCGGCAAGCCCGGACTCTATCGTCTGGTTTCACGCGGCAAGATGAATCTGATTGTGGAATCTCTCGACCAAGCCAAAAAGCGTATGCCGGCTTTTGCCAGCGACCGCGTCACCAGTCTGGCCGATATAGCCATGTACACCGACGCAGAAGACATCCCCTTGTGGCAGGTGCTTGAGAATGTAGGCAAGAAAGAAAACGGCCAAGAGAGTGCTTTCAACTACAAGAAGGCTTCCGCCACCGAGCTTCACGCCTATTTCGCAGAAGTGCTTCCCGACTACGACCGCGACCGTGTGCATGACAGCGACATCAAGAAGCTGTTGCAGTGGTATAACATCCTCATACAAAACGGTTACAACAATTTCAAGGAAGTGTTGGCTCCCACCGAGGGTGATAACGTAGACAACCGCACCGACGCACCGGCAGCAACCAAGTAAGGCGGCATCTGCCACCCCACACCATGAGGCAAACCTTTTTTCTCCTCCTCGGGTTGTTGAGCCTGTCGCTCTCAGCCCGTCCCTTGAGCCGTGTCACCCGCTACGATGAAAATCGGATTCCGGAACAATGGCATGTCACACGGGCTCTTCAAGACCGTTGGGGATTTCTATGGTTTGCCACATGGAACGGGCTCAACCGTTTCGACGGTTACGAACTGGTCACCTTCAAGTCGCAAGCCGGAGACGGTTGCGATATGAAAACCGACCGTATTCGCGACATACGCGAAAACAAACAAGGCGACATCTTTTGCAAGACCGATGACCATTGGTATCTTTTCTCCCAACACTCAGGGCATTTTAGTCCTGTAAGCGAATCGGAAAACCACCGACTCAACAGCGAATATGCACACCGGCAGGCCCATCTAATACATGACAATGACAGCCTGCGCATGGAACTCACCGACCGACAAGGCTCCAAATGGCTCATCGCCGACAACTTCCTGCTCAAAACATCCTATTTCGACTCGCCGGTTACACCGTTTCCCTCTTCACCACTCAAAGAACACATACGCGCCTTTTTGCTCGACAACCGCCATCGCTATTGGGTGGCCGGAAAAGACCGGCAAGGCACGGTAAGGCTTTTCACCCAAGACAATCGACTTTTGGGCTATCTCACTCCCAACGGTACACTCTCCCCATCTCCCCACCCATTCGGGCATCCCACTTACTGTCTCTTTCAAGCTGCCAACGGCACTATTTGGCTCGGCAGCAAACCCGACGGCCTGTTTGCTCTGAAAGAGCATAATGGGCATTTCTCCATATCTCATTTCGAACCGGCCAAGATAAATGGAAACCCCACGGCCAATCATGTCTACGATATCAAACAAGACACCCGCGGACGTCTTTGGATAGCCACTCTTGGCGACGGCATCTTCTGCTTGCAAAATGGCAAACTCGCCTCCATCCATTCCACCCGCAACCTCAAAGTGCGCTATTTGCATCTTACCCGCGACGGGTTCCTGCTCGCTGCCACCACTGAAGGACTGGCCATTGGGCGCATTCCCACCCATGGCAGCGTGACAGAAATGACTTTCCATATACATCGGAAAGAGGCACACAGAGCCTCAAGCCTGAGCAGTAGTGCCATCATGCATATACTCGAAGACAGCCACCACCGTCTCTTCGTATGCACGGAAAGCGGTGGCGTGAACCAATTACTCTCCACCGACCTTTCGACCCCAACCCTCCTCTTCCGCCACTTCAACTCAGGAAACGGACTCGATAACGATATCACACTCTCAATGGCCGAGCATGAAGGGTGCATTTGGATTGTAGGCAACAACCGGCTCATGGTGCTCCATCCGGATAATGGCACGGTGGGCAACTACGACCAGAGTTTCTTCCACAACCGGTACCACTTCTCCGAAGCCCATCCTCTCCTGCTGCCCGACGGCCGTTGGCTCTTCGGCCTGCAAGATGGAGCATTCACCTTGCAACCCTCCATATTGAATCGCAACACCTATACTCCCCGACTGCTGCTCACGGGCGTGCAGACCGGCCAAAGTGCAATGCGCTATGCCGTGTCCCGACTGCGCTCACTCACCTTGCCACCCGAAGAGCGAAATCTCACCCTCCAGTTTGCCGCTCTCGACCTGCGCGCTCCCGAAAACATCAACTATGCCTTCCGTCTGCACACGGGAGACAAATGGTCGCAGCTCGGACATAACCACCGGCTCACCCTTCCCGACCTTGCCCCCGGTAACTACACCTTGCAACTCAAGAGTACCAATGCCGACGGCATTTGGGTAAACAATATCTACACACTCCGAATCGAAGTAGAACCACGGTTTTCCGAAACTTGGTGGGCTCATCTGCTCGGTCTGCTTTGCATCATAAGTCTGCTGGGTGGGGGCATCTACACGTGGTACTACATACGCCGCATACGCCACTTGCAGCACGAAACTCTTGAAGCCTATCTTGCCTTGCTTCATGCCAACGCTTCAAAAACACCATCTTCCTCCACCCTTTCCCACGTAGAAACATCCCCCCAACCGGCTGTCCCGCCACCTTCCCCCTCCCTCTCGCCAGCCGATGATGCTTTCATGAAGCGTGTGGTGTTGTTTATCGAGAGCCACCTTTCCGACCCCGAAGCCAATATTGGAGACATGGCAGAAGCCACCGCCACCTCTCGCTCGGGTCTCAACCGAAAGATGAAACAGTTGCTGGGCATCACGCCTGCCGAGTTCCTGCGCGAGGCACGCATCAAGCATGCCTGCCGACTCCTTGCCGAGACCGACAACTCCATCTCCGAGGTAGCCTACAGTTGCGGCTTCAACGACCCAAAATATTTTGGGAAAATATTCCGCTCTTCCGTTGGCCAATCTCCATCCGACTACCGGGCAGGACGCACCGCACCAACTGATGAACGGCTGTGAGCCTTGTCAGAATTATTCACCTCCAATTTGTATTTCCACCTTTCTTATATTATCTTTGCAACAGCCAAGGGAGCACACAAATGCTCCCTTTTTTCAGTTCCCTACTTCCCTAAAGGTAGAACAGCCCCTTCCGTGGGTATCATCAGGCCCGAATGGTCGTGTAAAAGGGGCACACCGGCATCGCCGATCGGCCCGAGCGGGCGTCCAAGTGTGCCCGTTTCACATTTTCATTCGGCCTCCCCGACAAGCAAAGTCCCCCATTCTTATTTTTTTCGGACAGCCCAACGCCACCACTATACTTTTATGCCTGAAAACCATGTAAGCCTTTTTCATTTTCCGTGTATGCTTCGCGCTATACTCTTCAGCATTCCCCCAACTGCCACGCAAAGCCCGGAGAAACTTGCATCATGACACAAAAGCCCCCCACATTTTCCATAATATCACCCCTCCCCATCGCAGTTTCCATATTACCTTTGCACAAAAACATAACTTGACAATCTATTAAAACAAGCATGATGAAAAACTTCAAATCTTTAACTGCCATTGGCGTGGGACTGATGCTCTCACTCCCCACGGCAGGTATCAAAGTACACACCATCGGTGATTCCACCATGGCCAACTACGAAGAAAACCGCGTGACGCGCGGATGGGCACAGTATCTGCAATTATTTCTGGAGGGAGTGACGGTGAACAACCGGGCCAAAGGAGGTGCCAGCAGCAAGAGCTTCTATCGGGAGGCAGCTTACTGGCAAAGCGTGAAACGACAGATGGAAGCCGGTGACTACGTGCTCATCCAATTTGCCCACAACGATGAGAAAACCGGTGGAACCGACGGCGATTCGCTCATCGCCTACTATCGGTACATGGGTAACGATAGTGCAGCCCGGGCAGTGGACTATCGGGGGACAACACCTTTCGACACCTACAAGCAATATCTCCGGCGCTATGTTAATGAGACGCGCCAAGCCGGTTGCACGCCTGTATTCGTCAGCCCAATATGCCGTATGTATTTCGATGCCCACGACATCCGTCGCAATGGTCGGCACGACTTGGGCGAAAAGTTCAACTACATAGATTCCAACGGTCTGGAGACCGACCAAAAGAGACCGGCCGATGACCATACCATGGACTACGTATGGCAAATGAGACAGGTGGCCGAAGAAATGAAAGTGCCGTTTCTCGACCTCACCGAAGCCACCCGCCACCTCTTTCTCAGCTATGGTGACACCCAATGCCACACATTGCTGAGCGACGGCAATAGCAGCACCCACCTCAATGCCACCGGAGCCACTCTCATTGCCCGTCTGGCAGCCCAACTCATGAAAGACAATGGCATATTGGCCTCCCATGTGAGGCTGACAAAGGAGCCGAATGTGCATCCAACGACAGCCAATCCGTGAAAGACAACTTCAGGCATATCATTGGAGACCGTCCCGTCTCCTCCTTCCACAAAGGCCGCTCACAACCACCGGAATAAACAATAACCCAAACAAATAACCATCAACAAACATCAATCTGCATGAAGAAACAATTTCGCCACTTGCTGCTGTTCATCACGGCAGCCCTTTGCTGTTTGCCGCTCACATTGGCAGCACAGACGGGTGTCACCGCTACATGGGCACTCGACAAGGGACAGGAAAGTCCTACGACTGCTGTCTTGTCGCAAGACGGCCTGACCTCAACAACCGGTATGACACTGGGCAGTGGTCTCAAGACCACTGCACCACAATCCATCGACAACATGTCGTTTTACAAACTCCAACCCCTCACGTCGAATGTGGGAGAACCCAACGAGAGCAATGCCGTCACTTTTTCCGTAACTCCGAAAAAAGGACTCACGTTCACCCCTACCAAACTTGCGCTCAAAGCTGCCAGATTCGGCACAAACGGAGGGCAGATGACCATCACCGCATGGGCTGGCGGCAACACACTCACGCTGGCCGAGAACGTAAAACCCAACCGCAACAACGACAATGCCAACGGGCATTTCTCCGACTGGAGCTATGACATCAGCGGACTGGTCACTACCGGTGAGCCTGTATATATAAAGGTACACATATTCGGATTGCCCGGCAACAAGCAATATGGCATACGCGACGTGGTGCTTACGGGCAATTTCAGTGGCACAATAATCAATGTGCCAAGTTACACACTGACCGCCACCACAACCGACGCTGCTGCCGGCAACATAACAGTGACCCCTACTGCCGACCGCTATGATGAGGGGACAAGCGTTACACTCACTGCTTCGGAGAACTTCGGATATCACTTCGCCGCATGGATTGATGCCAAGGGCAAGGAGGTTTCAACGGCCAATCCCTACACATTCCACATGAGTGCCAATACCACTCTCACAGCCGCTTACATCCACAACAATACCCATCCACTCATCCTCACGCTGACCGAAGGGGCACGCAAAAACCTCGTGAGCATAGATCCGGAAGGACACCTCATTGACGGTGTACCCTATTACGAGGAAGGCACCGACGTGAAGCTCACGGCACATGACAATCCCCTTCTCACCTTTGTGGGATGGGAAGACAAGTCCACAAATCCGGAACGATTGATAAAAATGGACAGTGAAAAACAGCTCACAGCCGACTTTTCGGCCACCGACTACATCGTGGGGTGGGATCTCTATAACGACCAACCGGGCAGCGAGCGAGCAGCCGACTACAAGAGCGACTCTGAGAATGCCGGCCTGCTAAGCTTACGCAATGAGACCGGAAACACTACAAGTTGGCTGACCCTCGGCGCACAAAAAGGTATGCAAAACGGAAAATACGGTGCACGAATCTGGAAAATGTTAGCCGACAAGTGGTATTTTGAAATCTCCTTCTCCACCAAAGGGTACAGCAATATCAAAGTGGCCAATGCACTCGGCGATGACTACAATGCCTACTCCACAATGATAGAACAATATTCCGTTGACGGCACAAATTATACGGATGTGGCCGCTTCTCACTGCCCAATCGCGGATGGGATGCACAGACCTTCGAGCTGCCGGCCGAGGCCAACGACCGGGAACGCGTGTACGTACGCTGGATTCCCGATTACACTTCTGCCCTCACCGGTGTGACCAGCGACTACGACGGAACCTCCATTGCAGAAATTTTCATTACGGCCGATGCCCAAACAGTATCTGACACCACGCCTCCCCGACTCATGACTGCCAATCCTGCCAATAAGGCCACGGGAGTATCTGCTTCGGGAAGCATCGTACTCACATTCGACAAGAAAATAGCCGTCACCGACAATGCTGTGGCCACACTCGATTCAGAAAAGCTCACGCCCACTGTCAGTGGCAAGACTGTCCTATTCAAATATAGCGGTCTGAAATATGCCACCAACTATACTTTCAATCTCCCCACAGGTGCCATCACCGACCGTAACGGCAATGCTTTCGGGGGCATCACACTCACTTTCACCACCATGGAACGCCACCGTCCGGAACCGCGACTCTACGATGCCGTGGTGGCACAAGACGGCACGGGAGACTATATCTCCATACAAGCAGCCATCGACGATGCTCCCGCCGGGCGAACCCGGCCGTGGCTCATCTTCGTGAAAAAAGGCAACTACACCGGACACCACGAGATACCGGTCGAAAAGCCCTACATCCACCTCATCGGTCAAGAACGCAACCTCGTGAATATCAGCGACAGCCGACTGTCGGGAGGTGACAACGCCTACAACGTGGCGGCCGGATGCACTTTCAATGCCAAGGCGTCCAACCTCTATTTTGAGGGTATCAACTTCATCAATTCGTGGGGATATGAGAAAAAAGCCGGCCCGCAGGCATTGGCACTTTACACCGAGGGCGACCGTGTAGTGCTCAACAAGTGTGGTATGTTGTCCTATCAAGACACATGGCTCACCCCTACGAAAGCCAATCTGCGCCAATATTGCAAGGCTTGCTGGATAGAGGGGGCCGTGGACTTCATCTACGGGCAAGGCAACATCTACTTCGACCGTGACACTCTCAACATCGTGCGCCGCGACGGAGGCTATATCGTTGCCCCCAACCATGCACCTTCAACAACATGGGGCTATGTGTTTATGAACAATGTAATCACCGCCCCCGGCACTCCGCAGGAAACAAGCGTGTGGTTGGGGCGGCCGTGGCATGACAGGCCCAAAACCGTATTTATCAACACCCGGGCCGAGGTGAGCATTCCCGCTACGGGATGGTATCCCACGATGGGAGGACTGCCTGCACTTTGGGCCGAATACAACACAATGGATGGCAAAGGCAACCCCATCGACCTCTCCCACCGCATCACCGAATACTATTATACTGATACCGGCGGCAATAGGGTGACGGGGCAAAGTGCTACCGCCGTACTTACAGCCCAACAGGCTGCCGAATATACGGTGAAGAATGTGCTGGGCGGTGACGATGGATGGCAACCCGAACTGCTCACCGAGCCTTGTGTTACCCCCAAAGCACTGCTTGAAGACGGCAAACTGAAATGGAATGCCGTCGACTATGCCATCTGCTACGTGATAAGCCAAGGCAACGAGGTAATAGGCTTCACCACCGAAACCTCGCTGGATGTAGCCGCACGCATGGGTGACAAAGACAAAAAACTTTTCAGGGTGCAGGCCGTAAATGAATACGGTGCGCTCAGTGAGCCTGCCGTGGCATCAGTCACCAACGGCATCAGCAACCTCCGGAAAACCCTCAATAGCCCTGATTCGGCCAAGTGGTACGACCTCCAAGGACGGCACATAGCTCCTCCCACATGCCCGGGTGTATATATCCGACAAGGAAAGAAAATGGTCGTTAGATAACAAAAGAGCACGCCGAATGCGCCATATTGTCTTTACTTAGTGACAATATGGCGCATTTTCCACATTGGTATGTAACTTGCAATACCATCATACGTAAACGCCAAGGCAATGTCTGCCACAAACAGCCGCCTCCGCGTAGCAAGGAAAGAATATACAAACCCTTTAAACAAATAGGAGACAAGACTATGATACCTGCTTATAGAAATTCGTGGATTCCCGAAGTGTTCAACGACTTTTTCACCGCTGCCAACATGCCGAAAGCTAATGCCACGGCTCCCGCTATCAACGTGAGGGAGTTTCAAGACAAATATGTCGTGGATGTGGCTGCCCCGGGTATGCGCAAAGAAGACTTCGATGTGAACATCAATGCTGACGGCGACCTCACTATTAAAATGGAGAACAAGCGCGAACAGGCGCAAGAACAGGTACACTACTTACGTCGCGAGTTTGCCTACGCAAAGTTTGAACAAACACTCATCCTGCCCGAAGATGTGGACAAGGAAAAGATTGCAGCCCGTGTGGCCGACGGAGTGCTTACCATCGAACTGCCCAAAGTGAAGGTGGAAGAACAGAAGATAGCCCGACAAATCAGTATCGGATAGACTGTCAGGTCGACAATAACAAAGAAGATTGATAACAGATAAAACATAATGGTTAACGACAGAACCTAAAAACTCGGCCGTGAGGCTATCTTAATAGGTGTTATTTTGATTGACAAAAGGACAAATCCCTGCAGGCATGGCTGCCTTGCAGGGATTTGTCGCATATATGGCTACATCATTGGCCCTCCGAAGCCTCCGCCACCGGGACGCCTTCCGCCACCGAAGCGACCGTGATCTCCCCGAAATTCAGGATGGCCAAAATCGGGTCGGCGACCGTCACCGGGCCTGCGCATCTGTTCACGAGCTTCTTTACCTCCGAAGAGATTGAGCCGATAGATGGCATGGAACATAGCATAGCTGTTGATGCTGTTGTACTCGGTGTCGGCACGCTGTATGGCATTGATCGTGCGACTGAAGTTGCTCTGCCGGTGCAAGATGTCGAACAGTTGCAGGCTCAGCGTTAAGGCGTTACCCTTGAGAAGCCCCTGCGAGAGCTGTGCGTTCCACACCAGTTCGTTTGTGTTCATCGAAGCATCGCTATAGCCCCGCCGACTGTTCTGATGCATGTCGGTAGAGAGCCGCATGCCCCACGGCAGACTGAGGTTCAACGTAGCTCCGTAGGCAAACTGCCAAGTGTCGAGATCACTCTGCGACTGAAGCTGGTTGCGGGCATGGGTGTAATTGAACGAGCCGTCGAGTTCCACCTCCAACCACTCGTTGCGATAGCCTCCGGCAAGTCGCTCACCAAGCATGAGTGTGCGAGTGCGGTTGCGCTGCGAGTCGCTCAACCTATTCAGACTCAAATAGCCCACATAGTTGTTGAAGTTGACATTGGTAAAGGTATTCACATTCCAATAGCCCGCAGAGTCAATGGCTGTGTTGAACATAAACGCACCATTTGCATCCCAATTACCGTTGATATTCTCCGACCTGGTGGTTCGTCCGCCCGTGGTTTCATCGTAGGTCACCTTGTCGGCTATGCTGTTGCGGGTGGTTGAGAAGTTGACGAAGGTCATGATAGCTTGTTGACGACGCTCCATGTAGTTGTTGTAGAACAGTCGGAACCGATTGGTGAACGAGGGTTTCAGACCGGGATTACCTTTAGAAACATTGAGCGGGTCACTGTCGTCGGTGATGTCAAGCAACTGGCTCATCGAAGGTTGCGACGTGGTGCCACGATAGTTGATGCGCAGATTGCTCACTTTGCTAAAACGATAGCGGAAATCGAATGTCGGCGAGAAGTTGGTCACCGTGCGTGTAGTGTCCACATGGATGCCCTGATAGTCTTGCAGATATTTCGACTCTTGCGGCTGCACCATAATGCCCGCATTGAGATTATACTTCTTACGCACAAGCCGGAGCATGAGCTGCAACTCGTGGATATAGTTGCGATATTCGGAGTAGCGGCTCAAATCGTTGTCAAGATAATAGTCAAGTGGATGAGGAAGCCGGGAGAGATAGCTGTCCCAGCCTCTGTAGGCCGGCGTCAAACCCGAAAAGAAGCCTTCACCAAGATTGCTGAAATCATAGGTGTCGCGGTCGCTCTTGCTATAATTATAGGTGAACTTGTAGCTCAACTGCAAGAAAGTGGCCCGCCAAAGTGGTTCGCTGTAGGTGGCCTGGGCACTGTAGCTGTAGTTGCGTGTCGGGGTGAGACTGTAGCGGTTGGTCTGATAGGTGGAATCGAGACCGAGCGCGTTTCGCACCATATACAGATGCACGGCATTAGTGGAAAGACTTCTCACGTCAGTCTTGCCGTAGCTGCCATCCACACGGAGAGTGAAATTGCGGCCACCGCTGCCCAACCGCCGGTTGTATTGCAACATACCACGCAGGCTGTTGCTGCTATTGTAACTGATACTATTGTTATCTTGCGTGTTCATTATAAGACTGTCGGCAGCTAACTTGGCGATGCTCTCCGCCGTGAGAGGTGCAGTCACATAGAGATAGGGGTTGTCGTTATAGCTGGCCGAGAAACGATGGGCGCGCCCGTCGCCCGTACTCCACGTGAAGGAGGGGCGGAACATGATGTCGGTCAGCGTGTCGGGCTGCCACTCCAGGCGCATGCGACCGTCCCAACTGTTGCTACGAGTGTAGTTCTGGCGGACGCTGTTGGAGAATGCCCCTACACGACTGACGAAATTCTCTGCCGAAGTCGTGGAATAGGCATCGCCATCAGAGTGGTTCCAACGCAGACTCGCATCCACCTTCAACCTGTTTTTCTCCTCATAGTTATAGTTGGCTCCCACCATCTTCGAGGCGTTGAGTCCCTGCCTGCCGGCTCCGAAATAGCCCCGACCGCCACCTCCGGGAAAACCACGGTCATTGGTGTTGTTGGCCTGTGCAAAAAGCATCAGACGTTGCTTGTCGTTGAACCATGCACCCATCATGCGCTCGGCATAGCGGTCGTGCGTTCCGGCGGCGAGGTCAATATTGGAAAACACACCTTTGTTCATACCCGGTTTGATGCCAAAATCAAGCACGGTCTGCTCCTCACCATCATCTATGCCTGTCACCCGGGAGAGATCGCTGCGCTCGTCGTAGGCTTTGATTTTATCCACAATGGAGGTGGGCAGGTTTTTCAGAGCCGTCTTGGTGTCTCCCACCATAAACTCCTTGCCGTCGACAAGTATCTTCTTCACCTCCTTACCATTGATTTTAATGGTCCCGTTGTCGTCTACCTCTGCACCGGGAAGCCGCTTTACCAGCTCTTCTATCGTCGAACCTTCGGGAGTGCGGAAAGCTGCAGAGTTATAAACAAAGGTATCTTCCTTGAGCACCACCTTTTGTGCCTGGGCCGTCACCACAGCCCCTTTGAGTATGACGGCATCGGCACCTACAACAATCTTTCCCATATCCAAATCCTTTGCATGGGATATCTCTACGCGCTTCACGGTGGTCTGATAGCCCACATTCGAGATTTTCAAAAGATACTTTCCGTCGGCCGGTGCCGTGATGCGGAAGAGTCCTTTCTCATCCGTAATGGCCCCGCCCACATACGTACTGTCGGTCTTGAGCAGTTGGACGGTGGTCTGCATCATGGGCTCCTGCGTGTCACGATCCACCACTGTCCCTCTGATGAACCTGTCCTGTGCATTCACAACGATTGTTGTCAGCAGCAGTACGGTCAATAATAATGTTTTCTTCATCAAAGCTGTTTATCAATGTCTACTATGCTCTTTTAGACGGGAGGGGAGAAAAATAGTTTAACGGAATGGGAGAAAAAGGGAATAAAACTTTGCACATTTAACGGAAAAAGCTAACTTTGCCAATGGATTTATCAGTAGAAGCAAGCATGGAACAAAGGATTATCATCTCAAAGAGTCTGAAAAGCGAATTGGCCACCGCCATTTCGGAATGTGAACATGACGGAATATTCATTCTGACCGACGAAACAACACTCCGGGAATGTTGGCCCGTCATGAGCAGATTTCTGAGCTTGAAGAATGCCCGGATGATCACCATTGGGGCTTCCGACTCACATAAAGACCTTGACACGATAGCCCGCGTGTGGGAGATGCTCGGCAAAGGAGGAGCCACACGCCACTCGCTGCTTATCAATCTGGGGGGCGGCATGGTGACTGATCTCGGAGGGTTTGCCGCTTCCACTTTCAAGCGGGGCATCAATTTTATCAATATCCCCACCACCCTACTGGCTATGGTGGATGCCTCAGTAGGTGGAAAGACGGGTATCAACTTCAACGGGTTGAAGAATGAAATAGGGGTGTTCAACGATTCCAAGTTTGTGATTCTCGACACTGATTTCCTTAAAACGCTCGACGAGAAGAACATCTGCAGCGGCTATGCCGAGATGCTCAAGCATGGTCTCATAGCCAATAAAAACATGTGGACCGAGTTGATGAACTACGATTTGCATCACCCCGACCTCAAACAGTTGCAAAAGATGGTGGCCGACTCGGTGAAAGTGAAGGAGCGCATCGTGCTCGAAGACCCAACGGAGAGAGGACTCCGCAAGGCTTTGAATCTCGGGCACACCTTCGGCCACGCTTTCGAGAGCTGGGCCTTGAAGCGCACTCCGATACTTCATGGCTACGCTGTAGCATTCGGCCTGATAGCAGAGCTCTATTTGAGTGCTGTCAAAACAGGGTTCCCAACAGAACAGCTGCGACAGACGGTAGAGTTCATCCGCGAATATTACGGAATACTCGGTATCACTTGCGATGATTACAATGAACTCATCGCACTCATGCATCATGACAAGAAAAACCGCGGAAACGAAATCAATGTGACTCTTTTGGGAGGCATCGGTGACATCAAAATCAATCAAACGGTGGAGGAAACGGAGGTAAAAGAAGCCCTCGACTTCTTCAGGGAAGGATGACACCCGATGCCGACCGCGCAGCCAGCGTTTCAGCTACGGCACGGGCGGGTTTCCCCGTTTCGGTGAGAGGTATCTTTTCCACATGGATATACGCACGGGGAACCCAATATTTAGGTAAGGCGTTCATGCAGATTTCAGCCATGTCAGCCATATCGGTCTGCTCGGTGAGAAGCACAACAGCCTCTCCAAACTTCGCGTCTTTCTTTTTCGTTATCAGGAAAGGCATACGCAGAAAAGGCCGCAGGGCTTTTTCCACTTCTTCAATCTGAATTTTGATGCCTCCGGAATCTATTACGTTATCCTTGCGGCCGAGTATCCGAAAACGCACTTTCGACCCTTCGCTTCGATGGGAAGGGAGCAATTCGGTCCTGTCATGGGTCACTAACGGATGGACGCAAACAGCCGGTGCGCAGATCACAAGACAACCATCGGAAGTGAGTGACAATTCCACGCCATCGAAAGGCTCATACCATTCGCTTGCTCCCGGGCCGCTCAATCGCCGGAGGGCTATGTGGGAAAGGGTCTCGGTCATGCCATAGGTGCTCCACACGGCATTCGGAAAAAGCCTCAACTCGCGAGCAAGTCGGTCTTCAATGGCCCCTCCACCGATGATGAGGTGACGGATTTCGCGGAGCATTTTCCGCTCCTCGGGCACTTGGAGGGAATTATACACCTGCATGGGTACCATCGCTGCAAACACGGGGGCGGCCACTCTGCCCACCAATGTAGCCAATGGATGACCGTTCGGGGGTACAGAAATCAAACGCAGCCCGCGCTCAATGCTTCTCACAACCATCATTTTGCCGGCGATATAGTCCAAAGGCATACAGAGCAAGGCCGTGTCTCCGGACTTCAAACCAAGAAAGTCGCACGTGACGCGAGCCGAAGCCAACATTCTCTGTTTCTCCACCCACAAAGGCTTGGGACTACCTGTGGAGCCGCTGGTATGCACCAACAACTTGTCGGAATCATTGTTCCACTCTTTCAAAAACTCTTCCTGCGTCATTGATTGCCGTCCGTTTGTTTAAACCATAACTTGTCGCCTTCGATGCAGAGGGGCATGGAAATATTGTCAGTGAAGAGTTGGCCGGTACCCAACCCTTGCGGCATGGTGATATGAGGGCCGTAAGTTGCGGCGCAGAAATGCGCAATGGCATTCAGCCCAACATTGCTCTCCAAGGCAGAAGTTATCCAACTTCCGATACCGAGTGGCCTCGCAAGGTCTATCCATTCCGTGCAACCGGACACCCCTCCGTGCAGACTCGGTTTGAGGACAATATACTGTGGGCGAATCTCTTCGAGCAGAGCGGCTTTCATGCTTTGCAGGTTGACCCCGATGAGTTCCTCGTCCAAAGCTATCGGCAGTGGAGACTCCCTGCAAAGCTTTGCCATATCCGCCCACTGATGTTGCCTGATGGGTTGTTCGATGGAATGAATATCATACCGCGCCAGTGCTTCCAGCCGTCTCATGGCATTATCGGGCGTAAAGGCCCCATTGGCATCCACCCGCAATTCTATCTGTTCTTTTGTGAACGCCTCACGGATATGCCGCACCAGTTCGAGTTCTTGTTCAAAGTCTATGGCCCCTATCTTCAACTTCACACAATGGAATCCCAACCGCAGTTTTTCTTCCAACCGACGATACATCTCGTCGAAAGAACCCATCCACACGAGTCCGTTGATGGTGATGCCTTCTTCTCCGCGACCGAAAGGAGTGTCAAAAAGAGCCTTGTTGCCCTTAGCCTTAAACTGCGCGAAGGCAGTCTCCAGACCAAAGAGCATAGAAGGATAGGGGCGCAGCATGTCATAGGGTATCGTCCCCAACTGTGACACAAGGCGGCACATTTCCTCCAATATTTTCTCATATTCGGGTATGGCGTCGCAACTTAAATCGGGCAAAGGGGCACACTCCCCTACTCCCACAATGCCCGGCTGCTCGTCAGACGACAGGGTAAGGAAGTAACTATGCCTTGTCTGATACACCCCACGGGAAGTTCCCGCCGGCTGCTTGAAGTGGAACGTTTGTTCCGAAATATCTATCCGATAGCTCATACTAAGTATTAATGATGCGTATTTCTATAATCTATTCTCGCTCTTGTCATTTGCTCTCTAACACCTCCTTGCCTCAGGAAATCGGTCTTAATGCGACTTATATAGTTTCTTAACAACACGTCTTCCTGATGTATAAGCGTTATGGCAATATTGGCAATGGTCTCGGCCGAACGCACTTGAATGGCTTTACGATAACGTGCCGAGTCGTTGTTTCGCGAGCAATACAGTCTTGCAGCTTTAGCCTTAGCATCACCGACATCCCATATCACCAAATCTCTCACTCTCAGATAATCTTCATAATCAAGCAAAAGCTCCTGCAAACTGGCTTTGGCAACGTTCATCAACTTAATTTCCGTTTCAGAAGAAGTGGTAGACGCAGCACTTCCTTCTGCAATATTTTGCTTGCCGGAGCGGGCGGCCTGTATCATTTGGTCAACTGTCCTGTCGCCTTTTTCCAAGAAATGATGGGCAAAATAGAATGTAATGTCATAGATGCATTCCGCCTTTTGATAAGCTATCAGGTTGCGATAATTACCCTTTAATGGCAAGAATTCTTTAGTCATCGCTAATATTTAGTTTGTTATTAGATTATAGGGCTTATAGGCCCAATATGCCTTATTAGGCCTATAAGCCTTATCAAATCACGGAAACTGCGGATACTTGCCAAAGTCCGGCTTCCGTTTTTCAAGGAAGGCCCTGCCTCCTTCCTGTGCTTCATCCATGGTGTAATAGAGCATGGTGGCATCACCGGCCAATTCCTGAATGCCGGCCTGCCCGTCGAGTTCGGCATTGAGGCCGGCCTTGATCATGCGGAGAGCCAGCGGGCTGCGTTCCATCATGATTTCCGCCCACTCTACACACGTGTCTTCCAACTCCACTAGCGGCACCACCTTGTTCACCATCCCCATCGCTTCGGCCTCCCGTGCGGAATATTGTTTGCACAGAAACCAAATTTCGCGCGCTTTCTTCTGTCCCACCATGCGGGCGAGATAGGAAGAACCGAAGCCGGCATCGAAAGAACCGACCTTAGGCCCCGTCTGTCCGAAGATGGCATTTTCGGAGGCAATGGTGAGATCGCACATCACGTGAAGCACATGTCCGCCACCGATGGCATAGCCATTGACCATGGCGATGACGGGTTTCGGAAGGCGCCGTATCTGCATCTGCACATCAAGCACATTGAGACGAGGCACACCATCTGAGCCTACATAGCCTCCCCGCCCTTTCACATGCATGTCGCCGCCGGCACAGAAGGCTTTGTCGCCGGCCCCCGTAAGGATGACCACACGGATGTCCTGTGCTTCGCGACAATAGCTGAAAGCCTGGCTCATCTCCCATGTCGTGAGCGGTGTAAAGGCATTGCGGTAGCGTTCCCGGTTGATGGTTATCTTCGCAATGTGATTGTATTCCTCGAAGAGGATTTCCTTGAAATCAAACCCTTCAATCTTTTTCCATTCTCTTGTCATAGCTATTTTGTTTGATAATACTCTTTCATGGTACGCTCATCTTCCGCCGGATCGGTAAACACTTCGAACACCACCGGACGCTCGTTCTCCTTATCCAAAAAACGGGCCATCCCTTGGAGCAACTCTCCCTCATTGCAAGCAGAGAGATAGTCCACACCGCATTGCCTGCAAATGCCTTCAGCGGAAAGTCCGTGACGGGCCGAGACCAGACGCTCATGTGCCCCACTCGCTTTCAGTCCGGGCAACGAACCGAAGATACCGCCCCCGTGGTTATTCAACAACAACACTTTGAAATTGCGCCTCAACGATGGCCAAAGCGCGTTTTGGTCGTAGAAAAAGCTAAGGTCCCCGATGATGCAGAAGACCTCGCAATGGGTCAAGAGCGAGAAACCGGCTGCCGTAGAAAGACTTCCTTCTATGCCATTGACACCGCGATTGCACCATACATGGTCGGTGGCAAACATATTGACAAGCCTCACCGACATGCTGTTGGCGGCATGAAGATGATAATAACAGTTGACCGGCATGTAGTCAAAGAAAGACTTGACGGCCAGAAGTTGGGAATAGCAAGGCGCAAAACGAGACATGGCATGTTCTGCTTCGCGAATAGCTTGATGCCAGCGGTGATGATAGGCCGCATCGAACGCGAGTTCTCCCCGGTCCTTTTTCTGCCGAAGACGAACGACAGTGTTTTCCAGAATGTAGCCTGCACGCCCATCGATCACGCCTGCGAGATTCATAAATGTGTCATAGACAGCCCCTCCCCGGTTCACAATCCACGCCTCTGCACGAGGTGCCCGACGAAGAAACTGCTTGAGTTGCTTGCTGATGAGCGTACCGCCGAGATAGAGAATGAAGTCGGGATAATAGTCATCGGGGGCTTCGCTGGTTTGTGCCAACACCTTATCTATATGTTGAGGGGGCAGTTTCTCTGAACTTATGCAGGCCCACCGGCCGTCTTCGATAGCAGATGCTGCAAGACACTCATAAATCACAAGCACCTCGGAAGACAGTTCCCACAGGGTTTTGCCCAACCACCTCGCCTCATCGCCTTGCAACTGTCCTACCACCACCATAGGCCGTTTGGCGGCAAAAAACGTTTCTTCCAACACGCTGTAACACCCGACATCCTCCGTCGCTTCCACCATCCGAATGGTCCGCTCATGCGGAAGCCGTTCGACATCGAAATAAAACAGCGGCTCGGAAATGGGCACATTGATGTGTACAGGCCCACCGCCATGCCGTTTACAGGCCATCAAAGCCTCGTTCACAAGACGATTACAATGCCACCGCTGTTGCCCATCTGCAGGTTCGGACAACGAAACGGCCTTACACACGAAACGCCCTAAAGCATCGGTCTGCGGCAGCGTTTGCCCGTCTTGCTGGTCTATCCACGCCGCCGGACGGTCGGCACTCACCACGACGAGCGGCAAATGCTGATAGAAAGCCTCGGCCACGGCAGGAGGCAGATTGAGCAGGGCCGGGCCCGATGAACACCAT
>OATU01000566.1_pt1 | contig 31639 bp, 48 predicted proteins | sample 1516711 | NCBI WGS metagenome assembly OATU01 (sample SAMEA2579971, study PRJEB22360) | human gut metagenome | biome: human gut; feature: human-associated habitat; material: faeces | place: Denmark | collected 2008/2010 | reverse complement strand
TCGGAACATACGGTTCCGGTGGAAGGATCTCGCCACCGGTATCCGGATCCGGTGGCTGGTATACGCTGCCATCATCTGACAGATAGACCGTCTGGCCCTCGTCGCGATAAACTGTAGTCCATCCGGACAATGTCGCACATTCAACGTTTCCAGCCGTGTAAAGTACAATGTCACCGTTCCACTTTGTAGGCGGCGTACCGGCAAAAACGATCTGCAGCACATGCGCCTCGGTCGTCTGGATGCTCTGGATCTCGTAGAGCTTACCCTTGACTTTGATTTTTTCCATGATTTTTACCTCCATGATTTATTTTTTTGTATATAAAAAGGACCCTCGCGGATCCTGAGTTTTCAAATTTATGTGATTTGTAGTTGATTTTTGTGTTGGTGAGTTGATTTTTCTCTTTTTCCTCAATTGTATAGTGATTTGAATATATACAAATACACAGGTACTACAAATGAATCAGGTATATTGGATCTGACACTAACCCCTAAATATATTATATCTGTGATTGTTACGAAACCGGAGGGATGTATCGGATTATTTGGTACAAACGGAAATTCGATGTGGATAAAAGTAGTATCCCACGATATGTCAGTTATGCAAAATACACCTGTAAGCGTTTCCGTTCTATACTCAAATAGATAATATTTAGAAAATGTCCCTACAGCTATTGGTCCATCAGAAAAATCAACTGTTACATTTTACATTGATACTTTAAACGGTAAAAACTATATTCAGTTTTTTGAAAACGATATAGATCGCGGGTACTTGTTCTTTGATGAATCAAGAAATTTAAAATCATGATTTGAAATAAAGCACACGAATTATTACATTATCTCCAGTTACGCTTTCAGTTCCATTATTCCTTACACGTACTCTTGCTTTTGTGTCGTCAACGAGATCTGCATATACTAAAGTTACGCTTCCGTAAGCGTTTAGACGCGTTCCTACAATACCTAATGGAGTATATCCACTGAGAGCAATATTTGGTTCAAAATCAGCGATAGTTTCAGCATTAACTGCTTTTCCTGCGATAGTGTAAGTTTTTATAACAAAATCATTCTTTGTGGCAGATTCTGCCCAGCCGACCCACGTGTTATTATATTTGGTATTTGTATATATTTTTGACGATGCGTACGGGACAACAATCAAAGATATCCACGAATCACTTAAATAATTTGCAATTATCATACCTCCTCTTGATGACTGAGGTGCATTCGTTGTGCCAGCATCATAGTAATAAAATCCTGATGTCTTTATGCTATACAGATCCGTGATTTTCTTTACAATCGGGATCCCGGAATTACTCAAATTGTTATTTGTGGTATTCAAATCACTATACAATTGAGTGTACAGATCTTTCAGGACCTTCCCCTGTGCCGCCGAAAGCGGGAGCCCAGCATTGTCCGTCACGCAGTTATTAACGATCTGCCCAGCGTGCAGCACGAACTGCAGGCCTGCCTTTAGGTTTCGTAACGTGATGGCCACCTTATTTCCAGTCACAAATTTACTCAGAAAGTCCGGAAAGCTTTTAATATCCTCAGTAACTCCAGAATCATCAAATTCAGACAATTCTTCATCTACTTTGTCCCAGTTTTCATTCTGGACATCCACGTCATAGAAATCATTCTGTTCCGGTTTATTAAATTCATAATTCGATGTTTTTGTTGCCATGATTGTCTCCTTTATAATTTCTGTGTCATCAACGCTGACTGCATGTAGGAAGAAAGCTGATTGTGTCGATACGTTGCCAGGTGTGCCTGTGTATTAAACTCTGTCTCAAAATCTGTTGCTGTTCGGAGTTGATAATGTGTATACGCTGCCATCTGAGCATGTGTATACGGCTTAAACGATCGATGCCGATTGAAGATGATCATAACCTGTACAACCATGTCGGCCGGAGCCATTGCCCTCATCAGATCATAAATATAACCATCCTTTGAAATAGCCTCTAACATCAGACTGACCTTCAGATATTTTTCCTTTGGATTGATCTCAAGCTTGTAGTATTCCTCTCCCACCATCGCATCCAGAACCTCTTTAAACTTCCTGAATGTATATGGGCGGCTTGATACCCATCGTCCTTTTATGTTCCTTCGACGATCCTCCAGAGTCTCCTCTCCGGTCAGGTTGATCTGCATGATCTTTTCCCAGTACGTGCACTCCGATGCCTCCATGCTGTCAAAATGTCTGTTATCTTCCATTCGATCCAGTTCAACCCAGACCTGTTTTAACTGAGCATCGTACACCTTCGCAATCCTTTTAAATTCCTCTATGTTTGCAATGTGCGGAGGGAAATAATGGATCACATTCGGCATTAAAAATTCATTCACTATGCTGTCACCTCTCCCAATACCGGAATCTGGTTCCAATTTAAAACGAGGTTTGCGCTGGATCCATTCAATGTTGTCCCGGAAATATCCACAACTCCTTCTACATCCAGCACTGCTGCCTGAAGCTTTGATACATAAATTGTGGACTTTGTGGTTTCATCTCCGTTTTTCCATTCCGCAGCGATTGATTTCAAGTATTCTGCAATCTTTTCCTTTACCGTCATTCCGATGCTACTCCAACTATATCCACTCATGTACGATATCTTCGTCACTACATTGACCTTCACGGCTTCCACTGACTCAACCGTAACGGTGTGATCGATGGGTGCGAACCCGTATCCACTGCCTTCTTCGGTCGGGACTGCTGCCTCTTGAATCTGTTTAATCAAGTACTCGGAGCATATTCCAAATGAAGAACTGATTACAACAACCTTCACTGTCCCCGGGCCATTCCAGACTGGCTCCACTTTACACCCGCCAACACCCGCGATTGCTCCCACCTGCTCTTTGTACTGTGCGATATTTCCTCCAAACGATTCCATCGAAAAACTTTGAAGGTATCTGGTATATAAACTATCTCGGGTTTCATCGTCTGCCCCATTGATCAGAATTTCCTTAATTTCCGCAGTTTCAAGTTCATCTACATGATCGATCGCCGTGAGTTCTCCTGTAAGTCCATTCGGCCCTGTTCCAGATTCTTCGCATACGGCTCGATACTGGAACTTGCCTTCATTGATTGTCTCCGTCACAGCATAATGGAACGATTTCAAGAAGAATCTACTGCCAATCGGCACAGTGCAGTTTGCTTCAACCAGAACTTCTGCAGGCGTTGCCATTTTCCGAATAATGCCGCGGTCCTTCGCGATCTTTACCAGTTTGTCGAGATCGGCTGTGTCAGCATGTGACTGTTCATACAGATAGTTCAGCTGGATGTAAAGCTTCTGGATCTCATAGGACAGCGCCGCAAGCGCATTGTAAAGGAGATATCCCTCACCCATCTGCACTCCCGTTCCTGCTTCCTTTTTTGCCTCTGTTAAAATGGCTTCAAATGTCTTATCCTCATACACTCTGCTCCACCTCCATCTCTCCAAATCGTGTTATAACCCGGAAGGAAATGTGCATCTGATCGTCCTTCCGCTCTACATTGAAATCTGTAACATCCGATATATACGGATTCACAAGCATCGCTGACCGGATCTCATCCTCACAGTCCGTCTGTAAAAATTCTCTTGAAACCGCACGGCCAATGTACTGTTCCATATCCGCACCGTAGTCCCATGAATAGATCGGGTATCGAAAGCGCTGCGTCTGCAGACAGCACCAGATCCATACTTTGATAGCTTCTTTACCTTCCACTATTTGACCTGTTAACTGCCCCGTAGAGAAGTTTATCCCGTACTCTTTTGGAATTGTCTGTGACGTCCCTGAATCTGTCTTCTGAGACATCTGCGACGCGTAGAATGAAGGTAAAATACTCATACACTCACCATCTTTCCAAGCACCAGATACTGCGTATCACTTATGCGATAAACAGCAACCATATCTCCAGTCTTCAATGCCGGAAGATAGCTTGACTGATCCTGTAATGCGCCCCCGGCCGGACACTTCCCTGCAACATTTATCGCAATCTTAGATAAAAGCCTGTCGCTGAACAAAAGATCTTCTGAAGATAATTCCAACTTTCCGATGCGGCAGGACGTGGGGCCTGTCATTTCCGCAAGCTGGATCTGGCCATTCATTTCTTTTCCTGATTTTTCATTGTCCGGTGCCACGATATCTAATAACTCAGCTTCCCATCCCACACATATCATCCTTTCCTGTTTGTTGTTTTCTTCACCTTTTTCTGCGTAACTTCCTTTGTTTCAACTTCAGACATGATTGCTTCAAACTTCAAAGTCAGATCCATCTTGTGAATCCCATTTGACCAGGTATGCTTATCCGAAGCGATCCAATAACGTCCCGACAGCCCTGTTGCGCCATCCGTCACTGCCACGTAATAGCAGGAAATACAATTGATATCTCCAACTGCTGATATCTTAATGGTCTGTGTCGGCGTTGTCTTGAGCTTTGCTGTCGCGGCCGTCACCGCATCCACACCCTTTTCCTGCTTATAGATTGATTGGAACACACCGAAGCTGCTGATTGAATCCTCGTCCTTCACTTCTCCAATCTGTTTTCCTTTGCTGTCCAGAATCTTGATCCGGTTCTTTGTCTCCTCCATCGTTTCCTGAATGTCGGATTCAAAAATATTTTCCTGATCTGAAAGTGTGAATTTAGAGACGATCCATTCAGACTTGTAGACTCCCAGTCCTCTCTTGTAGATCATGGCAAAATACTTATCACCAGAGATCTTATGTGCCTTCGTATATCCGGCCATGATGATATCATACAGACTCATTTCATCGCAGATCATGGATTTTATATTGATACCGGTCGGATACAGGTATCGGATCGGTATCTGTGCATCCGCGCAGATCTCTGTTGCGATTGCTTCCGCGGTGATATTTTTAAAATTCTTTTGATCCGCCGACTCCAGAAGATTCTTCATCATATCCATCGCTGAAAACGTGATTGATCCTGTCTGGCTGGATCTCTCAATCCCGGATATCTGTCCATAAAAGACTTCACCTTCCCGGTCATCCGTCAGAGAAACAAAGTCTCCGGTCTCCACCTCCGGAAGCTTCATTGTGTCATCATACGGAGCATTTAAGTATTCAAACTCAAAATTTCTCGCTGCCTCTGACGCGGATCCCGACCAGGAATACGCTGCACAGGCATTCGTGATGTCATACTGGATATTCTGTTTGGGCTTGATCAACTTTACGATCATCTGGCATCTCCTATCCTGGAATCGTTAATATCTGCCCCGGCTTGATCAGATTGGGATTGCTGCCGATCACAGACTTATTTGCTTCATACAATTTCTGCCAGGATGCGGATCCAGTCATTCTTCTGGCAATTGCACTGAGACAGTCGCCTTTCTTCACCGTGTAGGTCTTTCCCTGCGCTTCAGGCTGTGCTCTGGCAACACCGGTCTCATCCACCGTCGTCCCGGAATCCAGTGAGGATAACGTCACAACAGCCGACGCTGTGACCACAACAGGTCGGTGCTCCTTCAATGTAATCGAAAAATTGATATCTCCTGTCGCGTCATTCTCTCCCCAACTGAAGCTTTCCACCCGGCACGGAAAGTTTATTGGTGTATCGGTAATAATCAATTTAGGCGGTGTTCCATCCCGAAGCTCCTCGATCGTTTCCACGCATTTCTTCGGTGTCATCAGGTTTCGGTATGAGCAGTACGTATCGTAATATTTCGGAAAGAAGGAGGAAAACGAAATCGTCCTCAATTTTCGTTTTCCTCCCAGGTCAACCTCACCCAGCGCATTGACCGTCACCGACTCATTTCCGCTGTCAGAGCTCACCGTGTACTCAGCGGGGATCACAGGAAACTGAAACCATTTTGAACTTCCCTTAAGCCATATCTGCAGCATAGCTGTAACCTCCTCTGTTCTCCGATGACTTCCTGATCTTCTGGACAAGGCGATCACCGATCCGGTCAATATCTGCTTCCTCTCTCACAATGATCTGATCTGCAAGTTTCGGAATGTTGATCATCTGGCTCTGTCCGCCTTTTGCCATCCGCATTGACACATCGTGTGGATAGATCCTGGTACCTCGCGGAAGATCCAGGATCTCACCGCCGCGCTCATGAACCTGTACCAGACCGCCACGCCAGGAACTGTCTCCGATCGCACGTCCTGGGATCGTCGTTGCTGATGCTGAAGACGAGCTTCCCTTCCCAAGGCTGCTAAGTCCTTTGATACCATCAACGATGCCTTTGATGCCATTAACGAGCCCCTGGATCACTCCGTAAATCGTGTTGACAATACCACTGAAGATTCCTGCGATTCCATTCCAGGCAGTTTCCCAGTCTCCAGTAAATACTCCCGTCAGGAATGTCGTAATACCTTTGATCGTCTCAATGATTCCTGAAACGATCGTAATTACTCCGGAGAGCAGTCCCGCAAACGCTGAGATCGCAACTCCACAGGCACCAGCCACCGCCGTTCCGAACACATCCGCAACAACAGGGGCAAATTCTTTCACTGTTTCCAGGACAGGCTGCAAGGTAGCTTTTAATTGTGAAAAGCTTTCCTTCAGCTTTTCAAACGTGGGCGATGAAGCATTGATTCCAGCTTTAAACACATCAAAATGCGTAATGATTGAAACCAGAATAACCGCCAGAGCGGCTAAAATTGCTAGGACAACCGCTATCGGTGACGTCAGCGCCGCTGTTGCCGCCTTGGCAAGCCCGATTCCACTATGTAACTTTGTGAAGCCTCCGGCCGCCTTGGATGCAATGCCGATCATGCGGTTGATTCCTACCCCCGCGGAACCAATGGTACTCACAAGCTTACCAAACAGTGCTATTCCAGGTCCGATGACAGCGATAACAGCCAGCCATCGCACGATCTGCGTCTGTTGTGCTGCATCCATGTTATTAAACGCATCTAAAAGATTTGTCACCTTTTCGACACAAGGTGTCACAGCATTTGCAACTGTATCTCCGACTGTATATTTGAATACATCAAACGATGATTTTATTTTCTCAATCGCGCCGCCAGGACCCGACAGCAATGCGTTCGCCATCTCATTGGCAGCATTCCCGGAGTCTTCCAGTCCCTGGGAATATTTCGCAAACGTATCCGGAGACTGTTCGATTAAGGTAAGCCATTTACCCATCTGGTTCTTTCCGAAGATTGCAGACGCCGCCGACATCTTCTCCTGATCCGTCAAGCCAGCAAAAGAATCATGCAATTTCTTCTGCATCGTCAGCATGTCATCCATCTTTCCAGTCGAGTCAAAGAAACTGAGTCCCAGTTCCTTCATGGCAGCTCTGCCATCTGCCGCCGGTGATGCCAGTCTTGCAAGTCCTGTTTTTAGTGCTGTGGCACCTTCTGATCCAGAAATTCCGGCATCGCCGAAAACGTCTGTGACAACCGCCAGATCTTTAAATGACCAGCCGACAGAATCCAGCATCGGACCGGCCGTCGACATGGCATCAAACAGATCCTGCACCGTCGTATTCGCCTGTGCCTGCGCTTTTGCAAGCATATTGGTCGCATCATTCGCTTTTAATTCCTGGTCTGAAAAGATTTTTAGAGCATTTCCAACGCCGCCAGTTACAATAGACAGATCTGTCGCAGTTCCGGCTGCAAGATCCATTGCCGGTGCGATCATATCTGCAGCTTCTGCGGCTTTGAATCCCTGCCTTGCATAATTCAGGGCCGCATCAGCGGCATCCTGCATGCCGTACACGGAATTTGACGCTGCTGATTTAATGGAACCTTCCAGGACCTTTGCCTCTGCGTCTGTAGATCCCATCGTCTGTTGTACTAATTTCAGGGATTTATCAACCTCACCAAATTCTGACGCCGACGCAACGCCCAGCCCAACAAGCGGTGCCGTAACAGCTGCTGTCATCTTCGTTCCGACGCCGGTAATTCCTTCCCCGAATTTCTCTACACTCTTCCATGCATTCTGTGCCTTTTTTGTTCCGGCCGTCAGCGTTCCGATGGTTTTATTGAAGGAGGACGTAAAGTTATCAATTAGATTAAAACGTACATCAACATCTCTTTTTGACATAAACTTTCACCTCCGTCAAAGTTTATATTTTTTTAACAGCCTATCCATCCTTTCTCGCATAAATTCTGGATACTTTGTCTCATACTCTTGTCGAGTCCTTTCTGCATAATGTCTACCTGGTACAAAACCACCTGTATAGTGCCCATGAAAGTCATACTTTGCATGTCCATTCTCAACTAAATGGAAGTGAGGTGCCCGATTTGTACTGTTCACATAAAGGGCATTCCCTTCTTTTCCACTTTCAACTTCCCATTTTCTTATTCGTTCACTATAACTTCCTGGCATCTTTGAATTAACATCTTCATTAAAATTTTTTGCAACTTTAAAAAGTGCATTCGACATTGAGCGTGGGCATACCTCTACTAATTTTTTTGCATCCTCAACCAAGGCATCTATACCTTCAATTTCTAATTGAAGCATCCTATCACCTCTCCATCTCATCCCTCAAATTCCGATAATATTCTGCCTCTTCCTCAACAAATGCCCGGATCACCCGCTTGTCTGATTCATGCGCATCAAAATAAACTGACGGCGGCCAATTATGATTGCAAAACAGGTAATACATCAACTGGAAGTTGCCGTCAGTGTCGATCAGTTTTTTATCTCATCGATGTCCTCATCCTCATCGTCCTCATCATCTTTAAAACCGGACAGATCTGCCACTTCATGGAATACACTCGTGAGCTCTCCTCCCGGGAATAAGATCTTGGCAAGATCGATCGGAGAAGCAGCTCCGAAATGTTCCTGCAGCTCCTTATCCTTTAAGGACGGGTTCTGCACTGCCTCCACGACGATCAGAGCCTGCGCTCTGTATGCCCTGGACATATCTACTTTTCCCTTCTTATTTGTCGCTGTGGCGAGAAGATCCATATAGGTATCTCCCGAAAGCGCCTTGATCTCCACCGTTACATCCTGCCCCATAAGCTGTGATAAGCGATCTGCTTTCACATCCTTTACCGGCACCTCGATCAGCTTTTCCCGGTCCAGTCTCATAAGCATATCAATTGATAAGTTTCCCATATCCTTTCTCCTCCTACGCGATAATTACATCCAGTAACTCATAGCTCTCATATGTAAATGAGAGGGTTTCCTCTGTGATTTTTCCATTCTCCCAGTCCATCAGTGTCAGCTCATCCAGCTTGCAACCGTACAGGACGATTCTCTCCGCCCCCAGCGCATCCGGATCTTCCAGCTTCATGATGATCTTAAAGCTCGGAGTTTTGCCGCTCTTGATCGTATCCGACGTTTTCTTGACAATGTTGCTGCGGACATGGTTCAGTTTGATTGATCCCTTTCCTTCTGCTTTGATCAGCTTTTTAGCAACCATCAGGCAACGCGCCCGCTTCACATCATCATATGTCAGGGACACCTTTGCCTGTCCTGATACAACTTCCGCTAAATAGTCATCATCAAACCAGACTTCTCCGAAGGTTCCGTTGATCACCTGATTTGCCGTATATGCCTTTGCCATTTCTTATCACCTCCATCACACATTGATCGTAAGACTTACGTCCTCGATCGCGTCTAACAGTACAACGGTTGCATGGAGGAATACATGCGATCCAGTATTAGCAACCTTGACCTCATCATCCGAGAGATCCGCTGGTTTCTTCATCTCCCCATTCACCGTCACGTCTTTCCCCAGGCTCTCCAGATAAGTTCTCTGAGTCTGGATATCGATCTCCGCTGTTCCGGACTCGATAATTCCGTCATTGACAAGTGTCTGGAAGTAACCGTTGATTGCTGTGATCAACAAACACTTGTTATCATAGCTGTTTGCGTATTTTCCGATATAGCTGTCCTGGATCGTTGTCTGAATATCTGACTTGATCATATCCATATTTTCCACGAGCTTCACTTTTTTGAAGGAATCTCCTTTGACCCCTGTCGTGGTCACGAAAGAAGTGACGGCCCGATCCAGCTTTACCTTTTCCCCGTCCCAGAATCCCAGAAGTTTTCCAGCTCCAACCGCTGTATTTCTCGCCTCAGGATCCAGACGTTCCACATCATCGAAATCTTTTAAAGGTGCATATGTGGCCGAGATCGTCACATCGGTGCCTGCAAGAATTCCTGCAATCCTCGGAGTTCCCTGCTCCGCTGTATAAGTCTTTCTGGTGATCGTAACAGTATTATCCCCGTTATCGCTCGTCTCGTCCTTGTAAAGCTTGGATGTCCAATTGATGATACCCTCACAATCCGCTGAATCTGCATTCGGCAACACTGCTTTGATCATAAAGTTATTGTTATCGCGCTGGGATTTCACCCAAGAAACGATATCTTCTATCTTTCCATCTGTCTCAACGGTCGGAATTGCCATCCACTGGAAAGTCTCTGTCTCAAAATACTTCATCATAGCTGTATAAAGCTCACCGGTCTTTTCGGAAGTCGTCGGCATAACATACACAAGCACCTTTAACGGTGCCTTACTATATCCCTTCAGAGCATCTTTGATATACTGCTGGTTTGCGTCCGATATACTTGTCGGCACATCAGATACGTCACGCACGGTATAAGTATCCGGTGTCTCTGTCACACTGGCATCTCTGAGTACCAGCGCAACGATTCCTCTTGACCCACGTTCGATCAGGCTGGCCGCCTTCTCAATAAACGTAATAGAAATACTTGGCGATGTTAATTTTGCCATCTTAGTCTCCTTTCACTGTCATTTCCGTGTGTAAATGTTCCATCAGCTCCTCGGCCTCCGGTCTCTGTGTATCTTCCCACCAGTCCAGAGCAAAGGAGATCTGCAAAATATTGTTCTTTTCCCCGATATACTCATGACCATATCGGAGCACAAGAAGCTCCCTTCTGCCGATCCGGATCGTCATGCCGAGAAGCTCCCCGATTTCTTCTGCTTTCTCCAGATTGTCCATCTGGGCCGGAGTTTTCTGCATATAGGTGATCAGAACGGAACAGCCCTTATGCAGCATATTTTTTGTCACATGCTCAGCTCCTACGGGAACACATTCCACAAAAAAATACGGGGGAACGGCTTTATCCACCGTATCATTCCCGTATCTTGTGATTTCCGGATATTTCGTTTTTAAAAGTCCATTAACTGTGCGGATCACGTCCGCATAGGAAACATCAGCCATGATCCACCTCCTTCACTGCATGGTCCTTTGATTCCGTACACATGAGTTCCAGATAATAATTGTCTTCCAGAGGATTCGTGATGTAATTGATCTGGAACTGTCTGCCCTGGAAAAGGATCACATCTTTTTCCGTGACATCCGTGCGCCGGATCGTCACCTTGTACATCAGGTCATTTACACTTTTGTAATATTCAAGCTGTTCTTTTCCCCGAACCGGCCGGAGCTCTGCCCAACAGGTTTTCAACGGAGCAAGTTCATACACGGTGTTTCCAAGTTCATCTTCCGTTTCCTGATACCGCATGATCGTCACCCGGTGCTTCAGGCGCCCCGGATTGATTCCTTTTACCAGACTCATGTCTCCGTCTCCTCCTTCTTGAGCTCATATTTCATCCGGAGCTGCAGGATGATGGACTGGAAGGTATACTCGATTCGCTTCTTTGTCTGCTGCTCAGACTGCATCAGTTCACGGTTGTCATACATATTCTGAACAATCGCGGCCAGAAGCACCTGAGCCGTCGGGTCCGTATTGTCGTATGCTCCTACCGCAGATCTGATATATTCCTCTCCGGCAGCCATCATCGTATTAAGCAGACCGTCCTCCTCATCCCCATCGATCCGGAGATAAATTTTGATATCTTCCAGTTTCATCCGTTACCTCTCTTTACGCTCCGGCTACCGTCGCATCATCAATCGTGACAACACCGTTTACAAATGCCTTTGCATCCTTTGTACGGACATCCATTCTCAGGATTCCGCGGAAAAGAGTCATATCCTGCTCATAAGCGTTAAATCCTGTCACAGATGCGGTATTGGATGCCAGGATAGAAAGCTTCTGACGGTCAAAGAGCTTAACACCTTCCTTCAGATCACCACAGATCATCGGAATTCCTCTCTTCTTCGCTGTTGTTTCATCGGACTTCAGGATGGAATTCGGAACGACAACCAACGGGATATTTCTTGTTCCAACTGCAAGCATCTGTTTGATCGGGGATGTCTGATCCGCATTCTGCTTTAACAGATATCTACCGTTGGTATCCTTTAACGTATCCATCCAGTTTAAACCATCATCGTTGGTGACGATCTTGGAAGTATCCTTAAAGGCGGAACCGAGAGTCACATTAATAAGCTTCTTGATTCCATCAAGATTTGCCAGTTCTGTGGCGCTCTTACTCTTCATAATGTTAAGGATCAGGCGGTTTCTTGTCGCGATATCCTGTTCCCCTAACCACCGGATCAACGTATTCGCGATATTCGCATCAGAATCCGCAAGCAACTCATTTGTCACCGGCAGCCATCCAGCATACTTCTTGATCGTATACTCAATAACTTCGAAACTTGGCCCGGCAATACCGGAAATTTTTCCGCCCTCAGAAACTTCCGCAAAGCCTTCATAATCAGCTCTTGACTGGTAGGTGCGGCGTCCGCTCTCGGTTGTTACGGTTTCTGTATCAACGAGAGACTGTAAAGAGAATTTTTCCTCTCTGTAACGGTTGATCTCGGTACGGATATCATCCGGAACGGTATAGCCTCCATCTGCTTTCGTTCCCTCCGTATTTGCCTTCGCCGCGTCTTTAAAATAATGGCGGGCCGCATCCGCAAACTCATGGACAACCCGGTTATAATTGACATTGACATTCTTAAGTGCTCCGCTGTTTACCGGATCGCCTGCGCCGCTTCCTTCGCCTTCTCCGCCTTCCGGATCCGGATCTTCTACATCCTTTAACAGATCAAATTTGTCCTGCATCTGCTGCAGCTTTTCTTTCTCTGCCTTTGCCTCCGCCAGTTTTCCCGCATTTGCGAGGTCGATCACGACCTGTTTCTGCGCATTGATCTGATTTAACAGTTCAAGTAATTTCTTATTCATGAGTTATCTCCTTTCACACCCCGTATTTGTCGAGGTCTCTTAACAGGTTCTCTTTTTCTTCTTCGGCAGCCTTTTCCTTTGCCTTTGCAGCTTGGAATTCCTTCACCATTTCCGGTGTCACTGCCATCATCCCGGAAGCATTCGTGAGCATCGGGGAATCCTCTGAAATCCCATCTACAAATCCGAGCTCCACCGCTCTTTCTGCAGTCAGCCATGTCTCTTCATTCATGAGTTTCAGGATCTCATCCCTCGGACGTCCTGTTTTCGCAGCATACGCCCCGGCCAGTGCTTCATCATAGATCCGGAGTGTTTCCGCCATTTTTTCCATGTCCTGATGGTTTCCTGACACCCGGCCGGCTGACACACAATGGATCATCAGCATTCCGATCGGTGAGATCGTGCAGTGTCCCGCCATCGCGATCACAGACGCCGCAGACGCCGCCAGGGACTCCACCTCGATATCCACGTCATTCCGTCTCCGGAGCATCGTGTACATCTCCTGTCCGGCCATTACCTCTCCGCCTCCGGAGTTGATCTTTACCTGCAGCCGGTCTCCCTTCGGAAGATCCGCAAGTGCTTTCTGGACATCCCCCGGAGTGCTGCATTCAATTCCAAACCAGTCATAGATTTCTTTCCAGTCATTCCCGACAATATCGCCGTTGATCTTCAAAATCATTTATTTCCGTCTCCTCCTTCCCCGTTTACTCCATATGCCGCGCCGACCGAAGTCAGTGGAACATAGTTTCCATTCACGATCAGTATGTCCCCACCCTCCTGTGACGGAAGATCAAGGAAATGGCGGCCCTCGTTCGGCGAATAAATGCCGTTCTGGATCGCCGACGTGATCGTTTTCATCTGCGTTTCCGCATTTGCGCGGAGCAGCACGCGCTCATTAAATTTATACAGATACCCTTCCGCCCGCTGCTCATCGGTCAGACATTTATAGTTGATCTCCTGCTCATACATCGTCAGCCGGTACAGCATGGTATCTACTAAAAAAGCCAGCTGCTGCGTTTCTGAATTCGCATAGCTGGACTTTTCATAGTTATTGATCTGATTCGGTTTTACTCCGAACGCGGCCGCGATCTGCAAAGCCGTATACTTCCGGAGTTCATAATACTGGGCGTCTGTCAGCTTATAAGAAAGCGGCTGCAATGTGAATCCGACCGGCAGAGGTACAACCTTTCCCGCGTTCTTCGCGCCGGTGAGAAGGTCATTGTATTCTTTCTGTAATTTTGTCCGCAGTGTCTTATCGAGATCTCCGGTATACTGAAGCACACTGGATGCAGTCAGACCGCCCTGATACAACCGATTTAAGTATGCCTGAGAGTGCCCGGCGCCGGTCACAGTGTCCTTTAAGATGTCGCGCACCGATTTTCCCATGATGCCGTCCCAGGTCAGCCATGTCTTGAAGTGCAGCACACTGTCCTGTCGGAAGGTATACGTTTTTCCAGACTTCGGATCAGAATACCGATAATACAGCTGACCCTTATTTCCGAAGATCCCGGCGTCATCCATCAGAACATCCACACATTCCGACTGCATCGGCCAGAAACCTCTCACAACAATATCACCGCCGTATTTTCCTTTCCGGACATATTCCGTCTGGATCCACACATAAGCATTTCCATAGTGCTCACAATTGACCTCGATCGTGGACCAGAATGTGGACGGTGTCATGACCGGATTCGGCCGGTACATCAACAGGTTCGCGATCCGGTCTGTCGGAGCTCTTACCCGTCCTCCACTCTCATCTTCCTTATAAAATTTCAACGGCATCTTACCCATTGCCTCAGACAAAACCTTCAGGCAGGTGAAATACGTGGTCTCGGCGATTGCTTTCGGCTTCTCCGAATCAATCCCCCACCACTTCATCAGCTTTTCAAAGCCATTCCCATCCGCAGTATCTGCCGAAATTTCGTTTTTGAAAATTCTTTCTTTGATCGTGTTCCATATACTCATGATATTTCCTCCAGGAACCTCGCCACATAATCATTCATGTTTTCCGCTTCAAAATCGTGATATAATGCCAGTTTAAAAGCCGCCAGCGTCGCGTCCACCGGGTCAATTCGCTTTGTGGTGGCATCCTTATCGATCTTGATCAGACCGTTATTCTGCCGCGTCACGGCGTTTGACATCGCATAATTTAGCAGTGCGTTATGCACATACTGGATATTTCCACAGTAGACCTGCTCCCGGAAGCCCTGTGTGGACTCATTGAGGGACTTGTGGCTCTGGTAAACCTCTTCTACCGTATATCCTTCGTTCGAGAGATCCAGCATCAGCTTACTGGCGTTCGCAGGGTCAAAACACAGGCACTGGATGTCCAGTTCCAGCTTTTTACAGGTATCAAGCACATATTCCATGACCCGCGACTGATCCACGATCGGTGTGTCTGTGACCTCCAGATACCCTAAGCGCAGCCATGCATCATAAGGGACCTTGTCCTTCATGATGTGCTCCCTAACCCGGTCCATTGATGGGATGAAGCTGTGTGTCCAAAGGTAATAGCGGACGATTGGTCTCCCGCTCTTATCAATCTCCGCGATCTGATACGGTACGATAAATGCCACGGACGTCAGGTCGATCTTCGCCGACATATCAAATCCAATATACACCGGCCGCCCTTTCAGCTCGATTGGTACTTCCTTGACCTCACATGCCTTCCATTTCTTCATGTCCATATATCCGTTGTTTACCGCAGATACCCAGATATTCAGCACTTTCGTCAGGAAAGCGATCATCTTTTCCGGAATCTGTTTTGCGACTTCAAAGTCTTCCGCAATCTTCTGGATTCCCTCCGGATAGAACGCGCGGATCGGGTTTGCTTTCTGCCATGTCGTGATCGCGCCGGGATCATCGCCCGGATCCGCCTCGCAAATATCAACGAAATACTCATCATTCTGCACATCCACATTCGGATCCAGGATCTTCGAGCAATAATCGTACTCCTGTGTGTAACAGGGATATGTCAGATCCTTACCGGCCGTCGTGATGATCGACAGCATTGGCTCCTTTGTATTAGATCCAAGTCCCAGATCATAGAAATCCGTGGTCGGATGCTGATGATACTCATCCAGGATCAGACACGCCGGGTTTGTTCCGTCACCGGTCTTTCCATCCTCTTTGGAGAGCGCCCGGATAAAGGACCCGGACTTGATATGGATGATCTCATCCCGTTTAAAGTTGAATTTCGTCCGGAGCAGCGTTCCCCTCGTCATAAGATCGCACTCATTAAATACGATCTTCGACTGGTCCCGTTTTGTTCCGGCCGTGTACACCTCATAGGTCTCTTTGTTCCTGGTCGCCTGCTCAGAAATCTCATTCAGTGCCTCGCCCGCCTCCATCTGAGACTTTGCATTCTTTCTTCCGACCTCGGTAAATGCCTTCTTAAAGCGCTTGAAGCCGGTATCTTTATGACGCCATCCGTAAAGCTGGCATTCTCTGAACTTCTGCCAAGACGTCAGCCGGATCGGCTGTCCTGACAGCTTTCCTTTACTGTGATGGAGGAGCGCAAACCATTTGACGATCTTATCCGCCCGTTCTTCATCCCAGATATACGGGAAATCCGGATCTCCGACCCGATTCAGGTCATTTAAGAACCGTTCGCACGCCCATTTGTGTTTCTGCCCCGACGGGATCTCCCCATTGATGCAGGATTTTGCGTATCTGGTAATCTCTTCCAGGTTCGTCATCAAATATCACCAAACATTCCTTCCAGTTCTTCCGCCTGAACCTTTGTCTTTGAAGATGCCGCCTGCAGTCTGGCTGTCGGTGACATTCCCAAGACTTTGCCCGCGGTCTCCATCTCCTTTTTTGCCTGATTCATGATTGCAAACAGAGGGTTCGGTCTGCCGTTTATGACGCTCACAAACCCGGTATCCTTGATCTCTTTACACGTTTTCACGTACAAAGCATATGAATTTGCATATGAAATAAGCGCTGCCCTGTCGAGATTGTTGATCAGATCGATCTTTCTCAAATTCTCCAGAGTGCGCTTATATTCTTTCTTTGCTACAGCGTCAAGGAAAAGCGCAACCGGAATGTTTTCCAGTTCATCTTTTCCCGCATTTACAAGGGATTCTTCATACTTTCTTGTTTCCTGAGTCTCCTTCGTCAAATGCCCAGTCTGTGCCGCTAATGGCTTTCTCGGTCTCGGCATACGTTTCTCCTTTCTCCCCGTTTTTGGGGGGTATTTCGCCTTTATCCCCATAAATGGGGATAAATTTGATGAGTTTTTAGAATTTTGTGAAAAGAAAGGAGTGACGGCGGTCTTGCGGCGCCCTCTCCGTACTTTTTCTGACCCCCTACCCCAAGAGCATGTCTTCTGCTGATCTGAGGCATGAGCGCAGCTCATTCTGGCATTTCAGCTTCTCCTGAGGGCTGGAGCGGTACCTCACGTGCACCTCATCATGGGATGACCGTGACAGAGGGATCAGGTTCTCTGAATCCCAGAAGTGCTCCGGATCTTCTTCCGCAGGAACAATGTGATGAACGATGTTCGCATATTCAATTTTGTTTTTACTCTTTGCGTAAGGATCTAAACCATTGTAAAAAGAAACAATTGTTTTCTGCAGTTTATTCCAGCGAGAAGTATGGTACAGCTTTCTTGTCCCCTGCGGCGCCGCATACTCCCGTTTAAATCCACACCCGCATTTTTTTCCTACCGCCACTCTTTTTCCACAATGCGGGCATCTTTTATAAATCATCGTATCACCCCATTTTTGCGTACAGAAAAGAGCACCCGTTTCCGAGTGCCCTTCTCTCATTCTTTATTCTGTTCCTCGATGAAGTCCTTCATCATTTTTGTAAGCTGTGCCGCCTGGCTGGTGCCTGCCTTCTCGCAGGCGACGGCAAACTGATCTACAAGCTCACGCCGTAACTTGTAAGACTTACTTACAAATCCAGCTTTCTGTTCATACTTCTTAGTCGCAATCGTCTGCGGCTTTGGACTACCGATTGGCATAGCGTTCCCTCCACCAATGCACCAGGATTTTAATTGCAAGGTATCCCGCTCTTGCAAAAAAGAACACGGCCAGGATCGGCAATACATTTCTAAGCAATTCTTTCATTCTTGTTTTATACAGATGAGTGTGTTATAATCCTCTTAAGAGAAGGGCTTTCGCCCTCCTCTGCTACTCAAGTAGCTTGTTAAGAATCAGTAGGATGATTCCAACGATTAAGTCCTTTAGCAGGTCAGCCAGCCAAGCTTTCCACTTGCTATTGGGCTTTTTCTTTTTTCGGCTTTCGCCTCTCATCTGCATCTCACCTCCTTACATTATCTATTATATCATACGGTACACCGTATGTCAACAGTATAATGAAAAAGTACCCATCGTTTTCTGATGAGTACTTTTTGAGGGGGAATGTCAACTCATGACAAAATTGGAACAGAATGACTCGAACCCTCGACATACTGATTAAATATCAGCACCTGCTAAATCTAAGCTTTGTCCCAACCCCGGCAGCCGTTCCCGGCTACCGCCTGCAGCTAAAGGAAGGTATTGTGACCAAATGGAGCGTTTCCGTCTGCCCTTTGGCTTCGATTATATTATAAAACGAACTTTCCGAACTTTCCGAACTATTTTTATTTGATTTGCATTTTTTTAAGATATCGGTCACGGATCACCAGCCTCGGATAGTCTGGATTTCCCGCATATCCAATTTTCATCGCAATCTTTTCCCATGTCAGTCCATCAATGTAGTACATTTTGAAAACGCAGCGTGTTGTCGTATCCTCAATTGCATTAATCCAATTTTCAATTGCTTTGCATTTCTCGCGCTTGCCCTCAAGAATCTTTCTTCTCCGGTCATACAGTTCTCCATCAAAACCAGTAACTCCCTGAGGCTGAGGATATCCTTTTCTATAGTCCATCACAACACTGCTGCCAATCCCATGATCTCCCTGCAGCATGTCCTCCAGCTCTTTCTCTAACAAATTGATTTCTCGAAGCAGTTTTCGATAGCTGTCCAGTAACGCCCGCGTGATTTTGATCGTCTCCATTGGCATCACCTCCCCTCTGTTGATCAATAAAGTCCTCTTGCAATAATAATCATCCATGTACACCAGAATATCGTATCTGCAATCTTATGTTCATTCTTGCTCTTATAAGCGCAATGAAAACCTATTGCAAGAAGAATAATTCCCATTGCATACCTAAAGCTCCAAAGCATGATCCATTTCATCGCTCTTTCCCTCCTCTGTATCTCGGATCCGGACAAAGGCTTGTCCCCATGTACGCCGGATGCGCCGCCGACCAACTGTGTCTGCCCTTATCCTCGCTCATGGCCGCATACTCTGTCTCCTGTTTTTTCTTCTTCAGAGCTTTCGCAACCTTCTCATCCCACTGGGTTCTCATCCTCATTTCACCTCATACTTCACGCCATATAGTTCATATGTTTCATCCCGGTATTTCCGGATATCTGCATTCTCATCACCACAGATCCGATTCACCTCCTTCACAATTGCCTCAGAGAACTGAAGGAGCTTTGACCGATGATCATTCTCATCCCTGACACCTTTCCAGTGGAACTTCTCACACAGGATCCGTGCCGGTACTGACATCAGAAGCGCCAGAACTTTCTCAATCCGTTCTTGCTCATTCTCTCCGGACATTTCCTGTTCTCGCTGTTTCCATTCTTCTTGGATGTGCTCATTGATCTCCTTCGCGATCTCCTCTTTCATTTTTTCCTTGGCATCCAGAACCGCCTGACGCTTCATGGCTTCGATCTGTTCCAGCGTGAACTGGTATGTAGTCCTGCTGCCTGATTCCCGCTCCATCCGCCGTCTCTCCGCTCTGGTCATCATCACCACCGCCGCCCTTTCTTATCTACCAGAGTTACTTTTCCCAATACTCTCACATGACAGATCACGCTCAATGCTTTAATCATCTTCCGGAACATAATGATCTTCTCCGGTGGCCGATCTGCTGCCTTGATTGCTCTGGCCGCCGTTGGACCCGGATAACCCTCTGCATTTCTACCTTTCATCCTCATCATTCCTTCTCATAATTTAAGATTTGCCCAGCTTCATATGATTCTTTTAGCTTTTCATAGCCTCCAAAATCTTAATAGTTATTTCAACCGCTTGCATCGTTCATATTCTTGACCATATCCGCCATGAGCCACATAAAAAGCCGGACACTGCTCTTTCAAACACGCTTCAAAACTTGTTCTCGTAATATCTCCATTCCCCACATACATTGCAGGAAATGTTTCTGTTACCACCCTAAAAGGGCAATATTTTATTTCTTCATCTCTCATGCTATTTCTCCCAAATCTTAATTAAAGAACAAATATTTCGTCTGTATCATATGAATAATGGCATGTAACCATAAATCCGCGGATTGCATCGCAGTTCACACAGTCCGTACACTTTTTAGTCCTCACATTTGTCACCATCTTTCGAGATAATCCAAGTATGTTCGTCCTCATATATGCCTAAGGCCTCTGCAAAGTTGCTCTTACTTGTTCTTCCGGCATATGGAAGAAACAGTTTTTCAATCAGTTCTGATGTATTGAACCTAACTTCAACATCTTCGCCATAAGCATCTTTTAGATCTATATCCAAGTCGTATAATATGCGATTAAATGTTGCCACCATATCATCAATCAATGCAATAGCACCCTTGTAGATATCAGCATATCCGTTTACTTTTACAGTCTGTTGCCCGGCATCAATCCATGCTCCGCAATCCGGGCATTCCCCATCAATAGGCTGTAATGCTTTATACACAACTTTGACCTTTGCATTTTTCTTGGCTTCACAATAGGGACAGTGTAAATAACTCATGCTTTCATCCTCCAAATCTTAATTTACTTCCGCTTGCCTGTCCTGCTGCGCTTATGCCAGGCTCTCTTGCGCTGGATCCGTCCATAGCGTTCCAGCAACCTAGCAATTTTTTTAGCCTTTTCTTTTTCAAGTAGTACCCACTCCATAGTTCATTCCCCTTCTGACTAATAGTTTTCTTCCTTGTATGGCTCCGGCAACGGCATCCATGCATTCACATAAAATCCCACAGAAAGATACGTATAATCCTCATCACCCGGGTAAAATGCTCCGCTACCGTCATCATCAACTCTATAGGTCGCAATATCCGGGAGTATATAATTATCAAACGAAACCAATATATAGGTCTCTGGTTCCGGAAACCTCTCTGTTACCGGGATCCAGAAGCCTTCCGCCTTAATTCGGTCAACCTCCGCAGACAGCTCCGCAACTCTCTTTAACATCCCCTTTGCCGTCACTTGCATGTCATTGTCCATGCACTCGATTTCTTCCGGGCTTTTCCCGGTATTTTCATAGTCCTTCAGTTTCCATAACGCTCCGTAAAGCTTCTCCCATGTCTTCCGGGTCAATACCGTTCCGGGTTTCATCTGATCCCACGGGACGTCCCGCAGGCACCAATGACCACTATCTTTCTTTTCCGTCAGTCTCACCGCTTATTCCTCCCAACTGTTCTTTCAGACCTTTCAGTTCGCAAGCTCCTGTGCCGTAAACGCTGACGTTTGCCCAGCTGCATCTATCGCAGTCATAGTCCTCACCGGATTTCATCATCTTCTGGCACTCCGCATAGTCCCTCTCCATCTCCTCTGACACATGGATCCTGATCTCGACATGCGGTGCCGGAAACAACTTAATCTTCTTCATTCCGCCATCCTCCCAACTTATTTATTTTTTCTCCGCACAGCCACTCGTAACTCCGACACCAACATTCCTGTTTTGGTCCTGTCCTTATCGGTAAATCTTAGCTTTCTTCTGTTCATTTCCAAATTCACAGCATTATCCATCAATACCAGATTTTCTATGCTGCAATTGTCTTTGTTTCCGTCCAGAAAAGATACCATTTTTCCCTCTGGAATCGGTCCGTTATGTTCTTCCCATACCGTTCTGTGAACAAATTCAAACCGTTCTCGCTGCGGACCATCTTCTTTCACCTTTCTGATCAGATACCCTTCTGTTGTGTGCGTGTACTCACCAACATTCATATGATTTGCTGGGACATGGCCTTTCTTGAACATCGTTGCTTTGCTGCGCTCATATTGCTCTTTGCTCATCGGCCTTCCCTTGTTAGCTGGCTCGTGACCTCTTTCAAACCTACAATCCACACCACTTATGATATTATGGTTTTTCTTATATGCTCTGCATTGTCTCTCGTTGAACTCTATTCCGAAATGATCAGATACCATTTTGGCGATTTCACCAGCATGCTTTCCTGGCGCTATGCCCCGAATATAAGTTTCCATTCCTTTTGGATATTTCAACGAATATCCCTTAGGGTTCCCTACTGGAGTCCCGCTTCTGATGCCGTATCTTTTCTTAGCCGTCTTTATCATTGATTCAGAAAACACCAATCCATACTTCTGATCAAAGCCATACTGATTTATCATCGTCACAATTTGCTTCGTTGTTTTTCCTGGAACATTCTCACGCAGCCATTTAACAATGTCTTCAGGCCATCTCCTTGCCATCTACTGACCTCCTTGTGAACGAGGATGCACTTCCAACATCTCTGGCACTACTCGCGGACGGTCATATCCGTATTCATCCATGTGCTGCATCGCCTTAAACTGCAGCTCTCCTGTCTTAATAATCTGCTCACTTACTTTGGCCATCGCCTCTGATCTTCTAATTTCCGTATCAAGTTCATCTCCGCTTAAATCATCATCAGACAGCTTTTCTAACTGAGCAAATAAATGGTTATTCAGATCACCCAATGTATTCTTCATGCATCCACCCTCCCAGTTTCTTATTCAGCTTCATTGCCTCCAACCACGAAACACTCTCGCAGATTCCATTTTTCAGTTTCACCGTCGCGAAGCTTCGGTAAATTCCGACCACAGTCCCCTTCTGCTCACCCTCGCCGCACTTCACAGGCACGATAATAATTTTGTCCCCGATCTTAACCTTCTTTCTGACTTCTGCCATTCTGGCCGGGGTGATTGCTTCCCGCATATATCTGGCACAAACCTCCGTCCGGCTAAGTTCTGTGCTACGTTTCCTTGCTGGCACGATTTCTCCACCTCGCTATCTTTTCCTCGTATGTGCCTTTGCCATGCTTCAGGCCGCCCAGGACCATCTTCCGGATACAATCCCAATGCATACAAAGTTCAGGTGTCCAAATGCCTTCATCACCTTCTTCATACAAGTCCACTTTCCATATGCTGTCACGGATCGTCCCTCTCTGCCAGTATTTATTGACCTGTTGAGACGGGATTCCTGTAATGCGGTATACCTCACCGGCTGTAAGATCCGCGCATATGATCTCTCCAGTTTGAATATCTCTCAAGGTGTACCTGTGTTTTCCACTCTTCTCCATATCAGCTTCCCGCCTTCTGTAATTCCTTCAACTTATCAATCAACGTTGAGCGGTTCGTTCGGCAGTCCCGGAAGAACTTTCCAGGTTTCAGAAGATACTGTTCATTTTCTCCATACCCCTCTTTGTAATTCCCATATTCCAACGCATCGTAGTTATACAGCATTGCATGATAGGTCTTAATTACAAAGCTTGTCCCATCCGGAAGTTCATACCGATAGTACTTCTCCCCAGTTTCCTGGTTATCGATCCACAGTGGCCATTCCTCATATGCGTCGATAAATTCAGCCCGCTGCTTATCGTTCTTCAGTAAAGGAAGCTCTGGCTGCTGTTCAACCGGATCCAGCTTCTGATCAGATTCATCATGTTCCTTTAATAACAGCTTATACGCCTGGATCATCATGTTATACTTTGCATAAGTGTATGGCTGATTCTCCACCCAGCAATCGCACATCTGATCAAGTACCTCTTGCGCATTTCGGATCATATCCTCCAGCGTTTTTCTGTCAAACTCAATTGGCTCTGCCGGCTGTTCAGCATTTTCCTCATCTTCTGCTGCCACTTCATCATCATCCAATGTTTTTCTTTTCGATGATGCATAGCATTCTATATTGCAGCCATCACGTTTTACACAGTTCCAACAACAATGATGAGCGCAATCTTTTCCGGTTCCGTCCTTTTCCTTGTCTTCCTCCGGCAGCGTACACCGCGATATTCCATCATGGATGCATTTCTCTGTCTTTGGCTTTTCAGGAATATCCTGCTGCTTTTCGGCAGCATTCCCCGCAGTTTCCTGCTGCGCATCGGCAGCAACCGACTGTTGCGACGTCGCAACACGCTTCCCGGAATTTTCGCACGCATATTCGCATGGCGTTTCACAATCCTTGCAGCACGGTATAGGACTCCCATCTCCTGCCGCGTGATCCGCTAAATTTAAATCAATAAACTGGCATCTCTCTCCGATCTTCTTTTCAAGGATCTCACGCTTACCGGTATCGACCATTTGGCACGGAAATGGAAATCCACATGTGGCATCGACACACCGACAATATTCCTGCCGGATCTCACATTCCAGATGACAATTAAAGCAATCGTATCCCCGTCCATTGTCTCCTTTACATCCCGGTGTCGTCAGTAAGCTATCTGCCGGATAAACTCTTTTTGGAAAACCATACGCCGATAGCTTCTCCTCCGGATCCCCGATCAGGTCCTCAGCACTGACCGTAAATGCCGTGGTTGAGGTCATCGTTTCTGTCGGTGCTGAATTCTCCACTGCCGAATCTTCCATTTCTGCTTCACCCAGCTCCGGAAAGTCTGACAGGCTCAGCTGCCCAGGGATCTCAAAGTACGGGATCTCCTTCGGTCTTCGGAGTTCACGGATCTCCCTCACCGTCATGTCCGGTGTCACCGTGCTCATCTGCTCCGCATCCAGGGACAACATCTCCTGCAGCTGTGACCTGTTAAACGCCCGGAACTCATCTGCAATGATCGGGCTGTTACCGCCGATTGAAAAGCGGTCATTCCGTTTCATATACCGTGATGCTGTTCCCTTGCTAAATCCATATTCACCCCAGGCATAATCCCAAATAGTTTCATATCCCGCAGAACGAAACAGCTCATTATCCCGGACAGCTTTCAGATAATATCCAACCGTAATCACTGACTGGGCTGCATCCTTCAATCCATTCCGGATCCCGGCATCCGCTTCTTCAAGTGTTATAGTATTTCTATTTTCTACAACTTCACCTTCCAACGAAGTTGTTTCAAGGCTTGTCTGGTCCATATATCCTTCCTTTCACGTTCCGGAGGAGACGCTCTGTCATCTCCCCCGGCCATCAGCTCATCTTTATCCGATGATCACGATCCGTTCCCGGATACTCTCCGGCATGCCTTCAAGCGCTTTGCGGAAATACTCCTTGATCCGGTTCACCGCTTCATTCTTCCAGAGTCCACCCTCTGCCTCGATCAACGAAAATGCCGGAACCACCTTGTCGCCCATCCGGAATACAAAGTTCGAAAACGGCTGCTCGATTTCCTGGAAGGTACGGTACGGTGCCAGGTAAACCGGATTCGGCACGATCACATCCGACTTCGATGCAACTCCTGTGCTCATCGTGGCCACCTGGGTCTTTCCATCATCGGAGTATGTAGCATTATTCTTCTGCTCCACATTTCCTGCAAACTTGACCAGAATATCACGGTCCGTACTCTGCACAAAGTTTGACTGGATCTCGATCATGAAACGCTCCTGATCATACCAGCTGTCAAAATGATACTTGGAGATCTCTGCTCTACAGGTAAACAGACACTCTCTTTTTCTCTCCATGTCCAGAGCAGATACAAGGTTTACTTCCTCCGGTCCTACGATCTCGATGATCATGTTATGGCAATCCGGGAACTCAGATGAGCATGACGCGATGTAATCCACCATAGCAGACAGGGACGCCGCCTCGATCGCGCTGGCTCTCTTCGGTGCTCCATAACGCTCCAGGCGTTTATTCGCATATGTCTCGCCGCAGATCTCCAGGACCTGCACCTTCTCTGCGTTATTTCCAAGACCTACAATGTACGATAATGCTTCTCTTAACATTTCATTTCTCCTCTCATGCTCTTAAATCAATGGGTCCTCTTGTTTCTTCATTTAGGATCTCTCCGGCATCCGGATCACACTCTTTCTCTGCCGGTCCGGAATTTCCTGCTGAGTAAACAGCTACCTGCGGACGGTTATTCCCGTATTCCGTCATCGAGATCTTGCCGGACTTCGCATCCTGTCCGATCAGGAACAGCGATGATCCCTTTCTGGATCCTGCCAATTTCGTTTTCACGCTGTACTCAACGTTAATGCCGCCTGTCTCTCCCGGAATGAAGTTCAGGTTGACGACCAGCCCACGCTTTTCCTTCGGATCCATGTTCGGATCAATAATGTTCCGCCCGATCTGGGCCAGCGCAAGTCTGAACTGCTCCGCCAGTCCGCCGCCATCGATCGTGTCAAATGTAATTTTCGCCATATCTTATCTCACCTCCCTTCAAGTTAATTAAACGGCAGCCCTTCGTCTTCGACATTATCAGGAATATTCATGAAGTCGTCATCTTTGGATCCCCGGCTTCCAGCCCCGCTGCCGTCCCGTCTGCTATCCGCAAACTCCTGACTTTCAACGATAACATCTGTTGTATAGACCTTCTGACCATCCTTATTTGTATAGCTCCCGGTCTGCAGATGTCCGCTGATCAGAACCCGGAGTCCCTGACGGAAATACTTTTCCGCAAATTCTCCGGCGCGGTCAAACGCCACACAGTTAATGAAATCCGCTCCCGGATCCGAATTCTGTTGTGTCTTTCTCCGATCAATGGCCAGCGTATATTTTGCGATTGCCATCGATCTCTCTCCCTGGGAGTACCGGACTTCCGGATCCCGTGTCAGTCTTCCCATCAAAATCACCTTGTTCATGTCTTTCTCCTTTCAATGACAGCCTTGTGACAGGTTTATGACAACTTTTCAAAATAACCTGTCATTCACTTTTTCCTTGTTTTATCAGGCTTTCCAGTTAATTATCTCTTTTAATGACAGGTATGACAGGCAAATATGATTCGTAATACATACGCACGCGCACATGCGAGAGTCAAAAAAACCTGTCATTCTTGTCATTCCTGTCACTGAAAACCCGGAAACGCTTATTTTATGCGGGTTTCCGCAACTCTTCGTTTTTTCAAAAGCTGTCACAAACCTGTCATTCACCTGTCATTTCTCCTCAACCGGCAGGAATCCATCATCTTTCAGCGTTACATCTAAAAAGACGCGTTCCGTCGCAGTTCTCTTGAATACGAACCCTTTCTCCTCCAGATTCTTAAAGAACGGCTTCGGACTATGGTATTTCCGCCCACAATTCTCACAATATTCCTTGTATTTATCATAAAGTAGCGTTCTGGAGATCTTGCTCCCCTGCTGCCGTTCCAGACACTCATCTACAAATGCCTTGACCGTATCTGCTTCCCGGTACAGTTCTTCCACCCGCTCCTTCGCACCAGCGCTCTCCGTGAATTCTCCATCGGTATAGAGCTTCTTTAATGCACCGACCGCCATCCAGATCGAATATCCGATCTCTGCCTGAAGCTTCTCTCCCAGCTCCAGATCTTTCTTCGTCGGTTTCTTATTCATCTCCAGAATCAGCAGACGCCGATAGAACGCATTCGATTTCTCATCCAGATTCAACGGGATCTTGTTCGCCGAGAAGATCAGCTTTGCATATGACCGGAACGGAACCGGATCCCGCCCTTTCCGCTCGCAGATCATGACATCCTCGCCGGTTGCCTTTTTGATGTTATCCACCTGCATCAATGCATCCGAGGAGATATCCGCACACGCATTCAGCAGCATGCCTTGCAGCATAGACGGATAGAATCTCTCATTCAATGCCTGAAGGCTGATACCGCTACAGTTTGCCGGTCCCACGATGTCCTGGATCAGGTTGATCACCTTCGATTTTCCGGTGCCGCCGATACCACGGATGATCATAAACCTCTGGAACCTGGTATCTCTTGTCATGCTGTAGCCGATGTACTGCCACAGTGTCAGCTGATCCGTATGGTCCGGCATCGCATCATTCAGGAACCGGCTCGTATTTTTTCCCGCCTCATCCAGATTCTTCCGGATCTCCATATCCAGGGCATGAGGAATCTGGTTGATCGACAGGTATTCTGGCTTATGCTTACGAAGTTTTCCTTCCCTAACGTCGAACATCCCATTCTTGAAGTTGATCCACCAGGGCGGATATGCATTTAACTCTTCCAGGGACTTCTGGAGCTCCTGCTGCTCGATCAGCAGATTATAGACCGCTGACAGACACCGGAATGTAATAAACTTTTCCGGAATCAGCTTCGATACGACCGCTTTCACCTTAATTCCATCCTGATCCAGGTAATAGCAGCCATCCCTGTATATATAAAGCTCCCGGCCCATGACGAACATGCACATCGTCTCCATCAGGTAGCGGACCACCGCAATATCTCTGACACCGGTTATCCTTCCATCTTTGGAAAAGTTAATGAACTGGTTCTGATCCAGTGGAGCATTCTCTGATCCCTCATACCTTGCAACGTACCCGGCCAAGGCCTTCTCAAGTTCGTCCTGCCGCTCATACTTCGCGAGATACTCTTTTCCACGGAACACCACATATCCGTTCGCCTTATATGGAATCTGATTGTTTTTCAGCGTTTCTTCCAACAGATCATTCGTCTTCTTCCGGTCACATGACAAAACGAACGTATATTCCGATAGTTCCGTACCCGTGTTCACCGTGTCGCGGATCCAGTTGCAAAAAGACTCTGCTGTGAAATAACCGTCTCCGGTCCGGGATATGTATAATGACATATAATCCAAAGTCACGATTGCCTTGCAGATCGCGATATTATCATGCACGAAGATATAAGACTTGTCCGGACTCGCAGGCCGCTTCCGAATCAGCCCAGAAATGATCTTCTCATTCACCTATGTCTCCTCCTGCTGCCGTCCGGTACTTCTCAATACCGTAAACTTTATACGCATCGGCAAACTGTACCCATCCTTTCTGATGTGCCAGGCTATGATGGATCCGGCACAGCGCCGCAATTTTCTTTTCTGAATCATCGACATGACGCCGGTCATTGCCCATTCCGATCGCATCCACATGATGGATCTCCGCAGTCTTCCCACAGATGCAGCATCTCTTATATCTGATGCACTGGATCAGATATGCGTCAATGTCGTCGGTCCGCTTCAAGCCGGACTCTGTTAAGATCAATCCTTCTTTCAAACTGTACTCCATGAGCGTGTTGATATACTCCCTCGCTTCGGTGATCGTACAATCCGAAAGACTGATCACCTTATCCTGTCCCAGACGGAGCATGTTCTCCACCTTCATGATCTCTTTCGCTGCCTCCACGGTGTATCCCGTATAATTTGAGATATCCCCCAGTGTGGCATATGCTTTCCGGCGCTGTGCCGGGGTAATGCTCCGCCCGTCATCAACTCCCAGAGCAAGTTCTTTGCACTTTCTGGTCTGGATCAGTTTCCCGGCCTGCACCGGGATACGGATACACAGAAACGTCTCTCCATTCTGCTCTTTCGCCCATTCCAGGAATGCGCTGTAATAGGTCATACCCACCCCTCCTTGAGCCGCGCAAGGTTTGGAGCGATTGCAACCTGGTTGGAAATTTTCAGCAGACGCTCCAGACGTTTTTCCTCTTCCTCTGTAAGCTTCGACATCTGCGGATTGATCCGCAGCACCTTCCGGCAATCTGCCAGGTACCATCCGTCCCGCATTCCGATCCGCTCGACCCGATACACCGTCGTATCATTTGATTCGTAATAATCAAACGCAACGGACTGAGCGATATAGCATCCTGGATAGATCACTGCAAGGGAATGATCTCCATTCACCTCTTTCTTATAGCGAACCTGCCGAAGACGTTCTCCATCCGGTCCTGCTGCCACGATCGATTTACCAAGCCGTCTCTGCTCATCATATCCGCCAGAGTTCCAGATCCCATACCCTTCCTGAATGCGCTCAACATGAAACGGCATCAGCGGATCCAGTGCTTTCTGCTCCTGCTTCTCTATCGAATCAATTCTGTAGAAACCGTCCAGGATCCCTTTTTCAAGATTCTTATCTATGGTAACTGCAGTCTCCGCTGCAATCGCTGCTGCAATAATCTTCATTCTCTGTTCGTAATTCATGTGTCTCCTCCTTTAACTGCTCCTCGCAGGAATGGCAGAGCCGAACATCTCCGGCATCTACCCATATCCTGCGGCCACACCGGTCACACTTATACTGTCCCATTTCCTTATCGCCTCCCGGCTATACGAGTATCCTATATACCATTCCCACGCAGACTGTTGCATCAGATCCGCCAATATGGTTCTTCCTTGCCGCAAGCCAGGCGGCCCGGTCTGGAAGTATGTACTTCTCGGCAGGCATTAGGCTTTCCCCTTTGCAATCTGCTCTTCAAATTCCTTTTTTAAAGATTCTGCTACATCTTCCGAAATTCCGCAGAAGTCAATCCCCATACCTGTATATTTGGTTCCTACAAAGAGTACATTCCCGGCAATCGGATATCCGTGCTTATCTGTTTCATACAGCCAGCTGCCAAGGATGTTCAACTCTAAAGACTTCAACAGTCCTTCTTCATCGACCAACATAACCATGCGATGACCTTCTTTTTCCATTTTCTTACTGACCTTCACTTTTGAATAAAGCCTTTTGGGGCTAACCGATTCATACAAATCACAATCTTTTCCGATCAGCTTCCTCAGAGCTTTATTCTGCATCTGATAAGATCCTTCCGGATAATCGTGGATCGTCACCTGCAGATCCGTTGAAACTCTGACCAATTTTTTCATTGATTTTCTCCTCTTTCTCCTCTAAAATAGAGGTGTAAACTTTTTACATGTGATCCCCTCGGAGTTGCTGCTCCGCTATGGGGATCTTTTAGTTCCTGTATATATGCTTTGTTAAGATGTCATACAGAAGATCAAACAGTTCTTTCATTTCTGCTGTTGTGTATGTTTTCTCCGGTTCCAGTTTTGCTTCCGTTTCAGTCCATCCGTTTAAGAATGCGATGATATAACCAATGTTTTCACCACGTTCTACAAGCTCTTTTACATGTCCCAGAATTGTCTCCATGAACTCACCTTCCCTTAGACCGGTATGATCCCGGCCATACGAGCTATCATATATACCATTCCCGCACAGGCACCGCCCTCGATCAACGCTCCGACCGCATACGCAAGGCGCGTTGCCGGTCCCGGTCCTTTTTCTTCAACTGTGATCGGCATACAGGACACACATATCCGCCCTGCCCGATCCGTATGTACTTCGATACGCCCCATTGTCTCATGCACAGCGCGCATAGTTCTTTTCTCATGCATCTTTTCCACTTCCTTTTACAGCAGGATAAATTCCTTGATTTCTTTTGATGTAAGCTCCCGGCCCAGGAGCACGGACGCTGCCTGGAGCGGAGTAAATTTCAGTACAGTTGCAATCTTCTGCATCTCATCCAGGGAATACGTCTCCGGCCGGTGGTACTTATTCTGGATCGTTTTCTTCGTTACCCCGACCTTAACAGCTAAAGCAGCATCATCGATCGCCAGCCGCTCCTTATTCCCCGCAATACACGCGCGAACGATCCGGTTCCGTTCTTCCTGCATACTCGGTTTTAATTTCGGCATACTTTTTCACCTCTCTTATTTCTCAACTGCGGTCTCTTGCTTCTGCGCCGCTGTCGCGTTATACTTTTCATACAAGCATCGATACACCAAATACATATAAACATCGGTGTACAAGGGGTACAAACAAGATAAAATAGAAATGAGGGGCGATAGAGCGGAAATGTCAGATTTTCCACTCTAT
>OATU01000561.1_pt1 | contig 31943 bp, 20 predicted proteins | sample 1516711 | NCBI WGS metagenome assembly OATU01 (sample SAMEA2579971, study PRJEB22360) | human gut metagenome | biome: human gut; feature: human-associated habitat; material: faeces | place: Denmark | collected 2008/2010 | reverse complement strand
AACGCAACATGGCTCCCCCATTGGCTCCAAAGGCGCAGATAGCCGACATGACGGTTCGCGTGTCCCGCACGCGCGCGACCGCGCTGGCGACCCGCGCCGACCCGCTGCTGAACGACATCAACCGCCCATTGGGATACAGGAACATGCTGGGCAACTTCTCCAAGGACGAGAAAACCGACCCGTACGCGGTGGACATCATGCCTTACAGGGGCTTGAACCAGTCCAACTATCACGGCGACTACGTGATGGCCGGACTCACCGTCAAGGCGGGTGCGGGTGCGAGCATGAACGGCGTCAAAGTCTACTTCACCACCGACCAGAAGTGGCGCAACGTGGACGCGACGAAGATAACCCGCGAACAGGTCCAACAATGGACCGAAGCCACGGTGAATGCGACCACAGGCAAGGTGACCATCCCCGACGGCTACAGCAAGCCGGTGGCGTGGGCGTTCACCTCGCCAAGCCTGCCTGCCAACGCCCGCTACGATTTCAGCCTGAGCATCAAGCCTACAGGCAACAGCGCGTCTGACATGTACGTGAACCGGTGGGCGGACGGCGACAACAAGGTGGACGCGGTCACGCAGGTCGTGGAACGCAAGGTCAACGGCGTCGCATGGTTCGACACCAATCATGACGGCGTACGCGAGGACACCGACCGTCTCCTCCCCGACGTGAACGTCACGCTGGTGGACGCGAACGGCAGGACAGTCACCAGTGTGGACGGCAAACCCTGCACCGCCACAACCGCCCACGTCATCTCGTAGCGGGCGCCCCCCCCCCCCCCGCCACACCCGACAGGACCGGCCACTACGAAATCGGTTCCATTCCGGCAGGCTCCGGGTTCAAGCTCAGGTTCACGCCGAAAACCGGCACCGCCTGGCACGGGCAGAACGTCACCGTCAAAAACGCGAAGGAAGCGTCCGAGGCGACCGACTCCGACAGCGACCGGGAGAACGATTCGCACGGCGACATGGTCGCCGGCGTCATCACGCTGAAACCGTTCCCCGCGTTGGACGAGATGACGTCCGCCGTGTACGAGGACCCGAACGAGGACCACGGCATGAGCGGCACGCTCATGCCCGCCACGCCCGCCACGTTCAAAGCGGTCAAGGTGCTGGACGGGCGTCCGAACGGCGCTTGGACCGACAGGGACAGGTACGTCGCGGACATCACCGCGTGGGAGGGCGCCCCCGCGAACGCGGTGCCCGCGTCTATCACGTTCGCCGACAACAGGACGCAGACGCTCCAAATCAACTCCAACGCTTTCGCCAAGGAAGGCGTCTACCGGTATCAGGTCCGGGAACGCAGGGGCGACAACCCGGGCGTCGCCTACGACAGCCGCACTTGGATTCTGACCGTCACCGTCACGGACGATTTGACCACGTTCACCCGTCGCATCACCGCCAACACGACGTGCGACGGCGTCCAATCCGACGCCATCCAGTTCACGAACACGTACAAGGCGCAGCCGGTCAGCGTCCGATTCCGTGCGCGCAAGACCCTCGTGGACCCCGACCATACGGGCGTCCGACTGCAAGCCGGGCAATACGAGTTCACATGCGTCGAGGACAAGACAGGCGGTCAGGTCGGCACGGCGAAGACCAACGACCAGCGGGGCGACGTCCTGTTCGACGCCATCTCATACACGCGGCCGGGAACGTACGACTACACCATCCGGGAAACCCCCGGCGACAGGGGCGGCGTCACGTATGATGCCGCGAGACACCACGTGAGGGTCACCGTCACCGACAACGGCGAAGGCCAACTGTTGGCCGACGTGAAATACGACGGCGGGACCGCCATCCCCGAATTCACGAACACGTACCGGGCGCAGCCCGCCACGGACAATCCGACCGCGGTGAAGGCCGTCTCCGCGTCCGAAGGCAACCACTATAAGCTCAAGGGCGATGATTTCACGTTCACGCTCCACCGCGTGACCGCGCCCGACGGCGTCACGGCCGAAGCCGACCAGACGAAGACCAACGACGCCCGGGGCAACATCAGGTTCGACCAACTGTCGTTCCCGTTGCCCGGAACCTACGTGTACACCGTTTCGGAACGGGACGTCACCGTCCCCGGCGTCACCAAGGACGGCACCGTCACCACCATCACCTACACGGTCAAGGACGTCGACCATGCCGGACGGTTGAAGGTCGTCGATAAGACCATCACCCGTTCGGACGGCAAGACCGCGAACGGCATCCGATTCGACAACACGTACAATCCGCAGGGCGTCGGCTGCACGCTTGGCGGCGTGAAGACCATCATCAACGCGGATACGGCGACCAACCGCATCCCACGGGATGGCGAGTTCACGTTCGCACTCACCTCGCATGACGGTGCGCCGATGCCCGAGGGATCGAAGGACGGCGTGAAGACCGTCGCCAACACCGGCACCGGTTTCTCGTTCGGACGAATGGACTACGACAAGCCCGGAACCTACGTGTACACCGTCACCGAACAGGCCGGACGTGACCCGACCATCGGGTATTCCACCCAAGCCTATGACGTGACCGTCACCGTCACCGATCAAGGCGGCATGCTCTCGGCCTCTGTCGACCGTCAGGCCACGGACGTCCGATTCGACAACACGTACACGCCGACACCCGTTGACGTGACCGTGAAGGCGGACAAGCACCTGGCCGGACGTGATCTGAACGATGGCGAGTTCGCCGCCGAATTGAAGGATTCCGACGGCAACCTCCTCCAGACCAAACGGTTCGCCCGCGTTCCACGCGACGCGCAATCCGACAAGGCGACGGACGTCCGCGAAGGGGAAGGAACCCTCGAATTCGACAAGCTCACGTTCGACCGGGCCGGCGTGTACACGTACACCGTGACCGAACAGGACGGCGATCTGGGTGGCGTCACCTACGACAGGACCGTCCACACCGTCACCGTCACCGTCACCGAGGATGCGGACAGTCACACGTTGACCGCGAAGACCGAATACTCCACCGAAAACGGTTCCGAGGACGGCATCCGCTTCACTAACACGTACCAGCCGCAGAACGTGCTCGTGGAACTCACTGCACGCAAGCGTCTGACCGGACGCGGGCTGAAGGTCCACGAGTTCGAGTTCGAACTCGTGGACAGGGACGGCAAGGTCATCGACACCGAACGGAACGACAAGGACGGCGACATCCGGTTCAAGCCTCTCACCTACGGTCGTGACAACAACGGCATCGACGATTGCGGCGAACACCGGTACGTGATTCGGGAAAGGAACACCGGCGAGAAGAACGTCACCTACGACAGGACGGAACATCACGTGACCGTCACCGTGGGCGACGACCTGCAAGGCAATCTGACCGCCAAAGTCGAATACGACCCGACGGACGGGAAGACGAAGGATTCCAGCGCCACGCCGACCGACAAGGCCGACAGGATCAAGGGGGATGCCGTCGGGGACAAGCCGTCCACGACCCCCGGCATGGTCACCGTCACCGGAACCCGACCCGAGTTCACCAACTCCTACATTCCACCGGCGACCCCGGCCATCGTGAAGACGATTCGCCAACTCGCCAAGACCGGCGTATCCGCGCCCACCGTGGCGTTGGCCGCGTTCACGCTCTTGGGAGTGGGATTGATGCTGTTCCGCCGTCGCGGAAACCAAACCGAGACCGCGCGGCACAGGAAGTAAAGCCACGGTAGGCCAGTAGAAAGGCCGGGCAGGGGGAGCGGATTCCCCGCCCGGCCTTTTCTTTTGCACCGGCTGCAAGGTGACGTCCTCCCTCTCGGCCGAAGCTGAACCGCACCCCGATTGTTGGACTGAAGAAATTCAGATTCGATGATCGGAGGTGCGGTTTTTTCGTATGCGTGAGGATCGAAGGAGACGTTACGACGACGGGTTCCGGCGCGAGGCGCTGGAGCTCATCAAGTCCGGAGCCGGCAAGGACGCGCTCGTCAGAAGGCTTGCCATACCGGTGTATACCGCGAGAAACTGGATCAGGCTGTACAGGTTCAACGGCGAGGAGGCGGTCATGGGAGGCGGCGGCAGCAGACGCTACGACTGGGAGACGAAGGTCGCCGCGGCGCGCGACCACGTCGAGAACGGTCTGACCAAGACGGAGGCCATGGCCAGGCACGGGATCGCGAGCATCGCGTCCCTGGAGCGCTGGTGCCGCGACTACCGGTCCGGAGGTCCGGAGGCGCTCAGGCCGAAACCCAAGGGCAGGCCGAAAGGCGCGAAATCCAAACCGAAGCCCGAACCGACGCGCGAGCAGGAGCTCGCCGAACAGGTCGCGTACCTGAAGGCGAAGGTCGCGTACCTGGAAAAACTCCGGGCCCTGCGGGCGTCCAAGTCACGCGGCGCGAGCGAAGCGCCGTCGTCCGACTGCTCGCAGGGCGGGGACACCGGCTCGGCCACCTCCTGAGGATAGCCGGGTTGCCGAAATCCACGTACTACCACCACCTGTCGCGCCCGGCGCACGTGTCCAGGCCGGACGTGGAGCCGATGGTACGGGAGATATGGGATGGCAGTACCAGCACCAATGGTGGCGGGACGAGCTCGAACGCCTCGGCATCCGCCAGTCCATGAGCCGCAAGGGCAACTGCCTGGACAACGCGGCGGCCGAGCAGGTCTTCGGCCACTTGAAGGACGAGTTCTACCGCGGCCGTGTGTTCGACTCGTACGAACAGTTCAAACGCGAGCTGGACGCCTACATCATCCATTGGAACACCAGACGACGCCAGATACGACTCGAGGGACGCACCCCGGAGGAGTTCCGGAGCATGTCCCTCGCGGTCTGACCCTGTATCCCAATTAACAACGTCCAACAAACGGGGCGCAGTTCAATAACCGCCGGGGCCTTCACATAGATGGATGTATTCAGTTTGTCGCCAAAGAATCGTCAGACGCGTGCTCCATCATCGAATTCGTCGGTACGCGTTTCACGATGCCCTTTATGCTGCACGATGAGGCCAGCGGCGCCGACCAGCGCACACAAACCGAAAATCGAACCAAGAATCGAAGCCAACGCCGGAACGAACACGGAAGCGATAATGCCGATGACGCCGGCCACCAGCAATATCCAGAACACCAGTTTTGACAGTTTCACATGGCCGATTTCAGGATTCGGCGGCACGAAGTCGTCACCGTAACGGTCCATGACCCGATCCGTGTCAAGCCAGCTCGAACCAGTGAAATCGCGCGGCCCACGACCATTCGCCGGCGCATCATTGGTGAACGTGCCCTGATCCAAGTCATCGATGGACAGCAAAGCCTCTTTTTCCCGACGTTGCGCATGCTTCTCGAAACGTTTCGCACTACGCGAACGTTCCACGGCCTTCAAATCGTCAGCATGCGAATCCGCAAACTCGGCCCAAGCCGCATCCAAGTCGTCCATTGGAGAGCCGCCACCATGCGACGCGTCATTTGGGCGTTCTTCATCGTCATTGCTATTGTTGAGGTCAGTCATACTTATACTCTAATCGGGCGGACGCCAATCCGCCGGGAGGATTGTGAAGAATGCTCTATTGGTTTTTCGTTAAAGGCTTGGGACCTATCGCCATCCACCGTTTGGGACCGACCGCGCAAGGACTTGAGAACATTCCGCACGAAGGTGGCGCCATTATCGCAGCCAACCATCTTGCCGTCATCGACGATGCGTTGCTGCCGTTGACCTGCCCGCGCATGATTCATTTCATGGGCAAGGCCGAATATTTCGAAGGCAAAGGCATCAAAGGCAAATTCAAGAAATGGTGGTTCACGTCAGTCGGCGTGTTCCCCGTGGACCGTTCCGGCGGTTCCAAATCACTTGGCGCACTGAACCACGCCCGTGAGATCATCGAGGACGGACATCTGTTCGGCATTCACATCGAAGGTACTCGCAGCCCCGATGGACGTCTTTACAAAGGACACACCGGCGCGGCGCGTCTGGCATTCGAAACCGGTTGCCCCATTATTCCGGCCGCCATCATCGGTTCGCGTGAACTGCAGAAGCCAGGACAGGTCATTCCGAACAAAGGCAAGTCCAAGGTGATTTACGGCAAGCCGATTGAAGTCGAGAAGAAATCCGCCGACCAGATTACCCACGATGATTTGCGTTCGCTTACCGACCGCGTGACCCGTGAGATCCAGAAGATGAGCGGACAGGAATACGTCGACGAATACGCGCAGAAGGTCAAGGCCGAGCTCAAAGCCCAGCAGGAGGCCGAAGCGCAGGCACAAGCCGAATCCGCTGCCAAGAAGGCATAAGTTTTCAGCGAGGTTCATTCCAAACCAATCAGGGGTGTCTGTTCCGAAGAATGTTTTCGGAACAGACACCCCTGATTGGTTTGGAATCAGGATAATCAGTCGAACAGCGACGAATACATTTTCAAGGTGACGGTATTCGGCGTGCCATCCTCCTGACGCAGTCGCACCTCGGTGCCTCCTACCGGATCCTGCGAAGCGACCTTCTTGTCTTGACTGGAGTCAAGTGTCAGTTGCGAGCTGATCTTCACACTGAATCCCAGCTTCTCCAATGCGGCTTTGGCAGCGGCGGCTTTCTGTCCGACATAATTCGGCAGCGTTACGGTTTCCGGTCCCTTCGACACCACCGCATTGACGCTATCGCCCCAGTGCAACTCGTCTCCGGTCTTCGCGGAAGCGGAAATCACCTGTCCTTGCGGAATCTTGTCATCGAATTGCTCGGTCCAGTTGACGGTGAGCTTGAGCGCATCAAGCGTCTGCTGCGCCTCATCCTTCGATTTGCCCACGACGTCCGGCATGGTAACCGGTTTCGGTCCTTGGGACAGCGTGACGGTAATCTTCGCGTTATGGGGCAGAGTCGCGCCGGGATCCACGCTTAAATCAAGCAACGCGCCCTGAGGTACGTCCATGGAATACGCGTCATCATTGGCCGGAGTCTGTTCGATGTTGTCGAAGCCGGCACGCTTCAACGCGTTGATCGGATCCTTGCCGTTCGCACTGGTGGCATCGAGAATGTCTGTGGGAACAGTGCCCTGCTTAATACCCTTGGACACTACCACCTTGACCTTCTGATGATGACGTTTGCTCACATGCGAACCGACATTCTCCGGGTCGGTGGAGATGACATTGCCAGCCTTGACGGAATCACTGAACGCCTCGGTCTCTTCGTACTCGATGTTGGAGAATTTCAGCAGTTCCTCATAGGCGTTCCATTTGATGTTGGAAATACGGCAGGGCTCCGAATCGGAACATGTGAGATCTGCCGGCTGAGGCATGGTCCAGTAGCTGCCCGGTCCTCGGAAATACCACCAGGCATAGCCTCCACCGCCTGCGCAGGCAAGCACGATGGCTGCTACGACGGCGATGATGACAGGTGCACGCTTGCCACTGCGTTTCGGCTGTCCACCACTGACCGGACCGTTCGAGGGGGAAGCTGGAACGTTGTTGGCGGGGACGTCGTTCTTTTCCAAAGCCAAGCGGGTGGTTGCCTCCGGATCTGCCTGCTGCGCCGGCATGACGGTGGTTTTGTTCGGGTTTTCCGGATTGAACTGTCGTGTACGATCGTCGTTCTGACGCACAGGCGGTGCTGGGGGAGCGGGCGGTAGCGGCATCTGCCGGGTGCCATCGCCGGGCATGGTGTCGGCGGCATCGTTTGCGGCCGGGGAAACGGCTGACAGACGGTATTGCCAGTCGTCGATGGTGAGGTTCGATTGCAACTGCTGCAATTCGTCGAATGCCACAGACGCATCCTGGGGACGGTCCTCGACCGCGCGCGCCGTAAGACGGGCGAGGAATGCGGCCACGCCTGCATTGATGCCCGGACAAGCGGTCGTGATATCCGGCACATCCTCATGCACGTGCTTGAACACCAGCGTCACCGGATTGTCCGCGGTGAACGGCACCTTGCCGGCCAGCATCTCCCAAGCCATGATGCCTACGGAATACAGGTCTCCCTGCGGCGTTGCCTGATTGTGCTGAATCATTTCTGGCGCCAGATAGGCGGCCGTGCCCAGCAGCATGCCGGTGGAGGACAGCGTGGCCTGCGACACCGCCTTGGCCAGGCCGAAATCGGTGATCTGCACATGTCCTCGGTCATTGAGCAGAATATTCTCCGGTTTGATATCGCGGTGCACCACGCCTGCGCGATGCGCCGAAGCCAAGCCGTCCAACGTCTCACCGACTATGCGTAGCGTCTCACGAACGCTGAACGTGACTTGCTGGTTCATTTCGTACCGCAGGTTCACGCCATGCACGTACTCCATGACAAGAAAATCCAGTCCATCGAACTCACCGGTGTCATACACCTGCACGATATGGGGATTGGCTATTGCTGCTGCGGAACGGGCCTCGCGATGGAAACGTTCCACGAACTGGTCGCGTTGTGGGCCCTGTGCCAGCTGCGTGTGCATGATCTTAATGGCGACGGTACGTCCCAGACGCTCGTCAACAGCTTGATACACCGTGGCCATGCCGCCATCGGCGATTCTGCTGACGACTCGGTACCGGCCTTCGATGACCTGGCCTTCGGGGGCATGCTGGGCTTCACTCATGGCTAATCGGTACGATTCCTTCTTCAAAAAACGTTTCGCGACAAAGATGTGTTCACTTGTAGTCTACAAGGAATGGTTTGCGGAAGATGCGATGAACACGGGTCTTTCACAGTGCGGCGGCATCAGCCCTGTTCCCGCACAATCGGCACGAAACGTGCGCATGCTTCGGTAAGCATGTCTTTGCGATCTTGCGATAGTTCAAGCGTCTCGATGGCGGCCTTCGACTCGAGCCACAGACCGGCGATCCGTTCCTTGGAACGTGCGATGGCACCAGTGGACTCGAACAATGCGATGGCACGCCTAACATGTGCCTCGTCACGTGATTCGGCTTCCCACATGTCGATGAGTTCACGTCGTTCGACATCGCCGGCAGCCTCAATCGCATCGGCCAGCAACACCGTGCGTTTGCCTTCACGGATATCACCGCCCACCGGTTTGCCGGTATTGCGGCTCGACCCGATGACGTCCAGAAGATCATCCGCGAGCTGGAACGCCAAACCAAGAGGCAATCCAATCGCCAGTGCGAGCCTGCGCGCGTCCGCAGGGGCGAGGCCGGCGGCAAGCATACCGAATTCCAAAGGTGCGATAGTGGTATAACTGGCGGTCTTCCAACGGAAGACATTCAAAGAGGCCGACGCCAGCTCTTCAGGATCGTCTAACGTATTGAGTTCCACGGCCAAATCGAGTACTTGGCCGATTTCCACTTCACGGTGCATATTCAGGAAGGCCGACACCACGGAAGACCCGGAGCCAAGCCGGCAAGCCGCTTTATTGGCGATATCCACGCTCGCGGTGGCCAGCATATCACCCAACATGATGCCCAAACCATGGCCAATGGCATCACTATGGGTATCCGTGGCAAGCGCACGATGAGCGGACGGCTTGCCACGGCGCAGATCGGAATCGTCGATGATGTCGTCATGCACCAACGCGCCGGTCTGAAACACTTCGATCGCGCATGCCAGATCCAACACCGCATCCATATCACGTTCCGCCACATCCTGCGGCGCGAACGCACGGAACGCATCCAACGTCAGCAACGCCCGCAGACGTTTGCCGCCCTCACTTGACGTGACCGCCTGCTGCGCCACCGCATCAGCGACGGCTTTGCAGGAATTCGCCACCGGATCGTCCGCATGCAGGAACGAAAAATCCCTTACCAGCGAGAGCGTGCGCGTTTCAATCTGTTCCAAATCGGAAGAGCTAGTCATGGGTCAAGGTTATCCACACACATTCGACAAGAGGAAAACATAATGATTGCAGCGGGTGAGACGGTGCCGGACGTTTCGTGACACGCCGAGCTTCACGTTCTCCGACCACAGGGGTCCCGAAACGCCTCATTGCATTGCCGGATGATGCATAGTTCCAACAAAGCGGCCTGCATCAAGCGACCGCTCCGATACGCCAAGGAGGACGAGACATGAAGACGATCGACGAGCCCATGCCGATATGCGAAGCCGAGATGGAACGGCTTGAAGACCAATTGGTGGAGGATTGCAAATCGCTGGGCATGGCGGAGAGCATACGCGATTTCCTGCAGGAGCCATTCTCGGAATGGATGGATGAGCTGGCCGATGAATCGTCGGGAGGTGACGATTCATCGCCAGAATGCAGACTGTCCAGAAACGGTGCGGGAGCACTTGCCATCGCCATGCAGCAGACCATGGCGGTGCGTGACGCGCTGCTGGTCTCCATCATCGTGGATGAACGACGTTCGTCACGTGACTTTCTCATGGGATTCATGGCCAATCCGACACTTCCCGGCAACACGCGTCATCTGGAGGAATCCCTCAACGGATCGTTCCGTGACGCATCAAGAAAACCCGACACGAAACGTTGCGACAACGGCGTCAACATGATGTTCGACATCATCGGGATGGTCCCCGAACGGTATCATGTGCAGCCATTGGCCATCATCAGTTATGTGCTGTGGTGGATGGGCGATGAGCGCGCCATGCTGTGCGCGATGCGTGCGCTCGCGTTGGATGAGAATTGTTCGCTCGCGGCGATCATCTGCTCCGCGGCGCATCGTCATATCGGACCGGCATGGGCCGAAGAGACATAGAGCAACACGCCGAAAGGAAGCGGTACTTGCGCATGGTGAGCTCAACACGCGGGAATAATCGTCCTCGCAAGATGGTTAACTCACATAGTTGACGATTTGCCCTTGCCAGAAGTGGGTCCATATGGTATACGCTTCCGGCGGGATCAATAGGAGGATAAGTTTGGCCACCAAGGAAACGACGGTAAATACGGAACAGACTGATCTGACCGAAAAGACCACCTCCGGAAAAAAGGCCTCCACGCGCAAGCCTGCTGCCAAGAAGAGCGAGTCCTCAAAGACCGCTACGAAGACGTCGCGCAAGACGGCCGCGAAGAAGACCTCCGCCGCCAAGAAAAGCAAGAAAGCGGAAGAAGAAGAGAACCTGATCGAGCAGGACGCTCCTGAAGACGATCCCGTCGAGGATGCCGATCTTGATGATTTCGACGATGACCTTGATGACGTGGACGACGAAGGGGAGGATGACGACCTCGACGAGGACAATATCGACGAGGATGACGATTCCGAACTGGAAGACGATGACGAAGACAAGCGCAAAAAGCCGGAAGAGCCCAAGGAAAAAGGCGCTTTCGTGGTGCGTGACGATGATGACGACGACAATCTGACGCCGTCCGGCAATCCGAAGCGTCGTGTGATCGCAGCCGGCGCCACCGCAGATCCGGTCAAGGATTACCTGAAGCAGATCGGCCGAGTGAACCTGCTGAACGCCGAACAGGAAGTCGACCTGTCCGAACGCATCGAGGCCGGTCTGTACGCCCAACATCTGCTGGACACGGAATCCGACAAGATGGATTTCAAGCGCCGGCGTGAACTGAAGTGGGCCGCGAACGACGGCAAGCGCGCCAAGGACCATCTGCTGGAAGCCAACCTTCGACTCGTGGTCTCTCTTGCCAAGCGCTATACGGGCCGTGGCATGCTGTTCCTCGATTTGATTCAGGAAGGCAATCTTGGTCTGATTCGTGCCGTAGAGAAGTTCGACTGGAAGAAGGGCTTCAAGTTCTCCACGTACGCCACATGGTGGATTCGCCAGGCCATCACCCGTGCCATGGCTGATCAGGCCCGCACCATTCGTGTGCCTGTGCATATGGTGGAAGTCATCAACAAGCTGTCCCGCGTGCAGCGCCAGATGCTTCAGGACCTCGGCCGCGAACCTACGCCGGACGAACTGGCCCGCGAGCTCGACATGCCGGTCGAGAAGGTGCAGGAAGTGCAGAAGTACGGGCGTGAGCCGATTTCCCTGCACACGCCGCTGGGCGAGGATGGCGATTCCGAGTTCGGTGATCTGATCGAAGACACCGACGCCATCGCACCGTCCGATGCCGTCGCCTTCTCGCTGTTGCAGGAGCAGTTCAAGCAGGTGCTTGAAACGCTGTCTCCGCGTGAAGCTGGCGTCATCAAGATGCGCTACGGTTTGGAGGACGGCCAGCCGAAGACGCTGGATGATATCGGACGTGTGTATGGCGTGACGCGCGAACGTATCCGCCAAATCGAATCGAAGACCATGTCCAAGCTGCGCCATCCGTCCCGTTCGCAGACGCTGCGCGACTTCCTGGACCAGTGATAGTAATCAGACGCGAGTAAATGAAGTCGAGAAACCGGCATGAACGCAGGGTTTCTCGACTTCATGTCTTGTAAGGCGACAATTGAAAGGGAACATGGCTAAGGATAATTACGGTGCTGAGAGTCTTACCGTGCTCGAAGGCTTGGATGCGGTGCGCAAACGTCCGGGCATGTACATCGGCACGACCGACAGCCAGGGCCTGATGCACTGCCTGTGGGAGATCATCGACAATGCCGTCGATGAGGCTCTTGCGGGAGCCTGCAACCACATCATCGTGACCTTGCATGACGATGGTTCCGTTGAAGTGGCGGACAATGGCCGAGGCATTCCGGTGGACGTGGAGCCGAAAACCAAGCTCACCGGCGTGGAAGTGGTGCTGACCAAGCTGCATGCCGGCGCCAAATTCGGCAATTCCTCGTATGGCGCTTCCGGCGGTCTGCATGGTGTCGGCTCATCCGTTGTGAACGCATTGAGCTCCCGTCTCGACGTGGAAGTGGATCGTGACGGCAAAACCCACCACATGGCTTTCCATCAGGGCCACCCCGGAGTGTATTCCGACGTTGATCCGGAACACCCGTCTCCCGATTCGCCATTCAAGAAGACGCGCAAGAATCGTCCCACCGAACTTGAGATCATCGGCAAAGTCAGTCCGAAGACCACGGGTACCCGCATCCGCTATTGGGCGGATCCGGAGATTTTCAACGACACCGCTGAATTCAGCTATGACCAGCTCATCGACCGTGTACGGCAGACCAGTTTCCTGGTGCCAGGGCTGAAAATCACCGTCATCGACGAGAACATTCCCGAAACCGGCGACGAGTCCATTGACGAAATGCTGGAAGTCGATGACAATGTCATCGAACAGGTGACGGAAGAGAACACGTCCGCTGAAACGGATGATATCGGAACCTCTGCCGACATACTGCAGGAGGATTCAGCCGAAGCTGATGAGTCAGCCGAATCGCAAGAAAACGATGCTGCCACGCAATCGCAGGAAACCGTTTCCCAGCCCGTGCAGCCGAAATATCCGCATGCGCGCGTCGAAGAATTCTGCCATACCGGAGGCGTGAAGGATTTCGTCGACTTCCTGTCCAAAGGCGAAGCGGTCTCCGATATTTGGCGCATCGCCGGCGAGGACACGTATGTTGAAGAAACGCAGGCGGTCGGAGACGATGGTGAACTGCATGCGCAGAAGGTGACGCGTGATTGCGCAGTCGATATCGCCATGCGATGGACCAACGGCTACGACACCACCATGCGCAGCTTCGTCAACGTGGTGGAGACGCCCGGCGGCGGCATGCACGTGGACGGCTTCCTCCAAGGCATCACCAAGCAGGTGCGCAAGGCCATCGAGGACAACGCGCGCAAACTCAAGGTGAATCTCAAGGATTCCCATATGAAGGTGGAACGTGACGACATTCTCGCCGGTCTGGTGGCCGTTGTCACCGTCCGCATCGCCGAACCGCAGTTCCAAGGCCAGACCAAGGACGTGCTCGGCACCGCGCAAGTCAAGCCGATCGTCTCCAGAATGACCGATAAGCAGTTCGGTGAGATGATTACCGGCTCCAAACGCGGTTACAAGGAACAGTCCGGCCGCGTGCTGGAGAAAATCGTCGGCGAAATGCATGCCCGCGTGCAGGCGCGCAAGACCAAGGAAGTCACACGCCGTAAGAACGCGCTTGAATCCGCGTCCATGCCGCCGAAACTGTCCGACTGCCAGCCCGGCAATGACGATGTGGCCGAACTGTTCATCGTCGAGGGTGATTCCGCATTGGGCACAGCCAAGGCCGCCCGTAATTCCGGTTTCCAAGCGTTGCTGCCGATTCGAGGCAAAATCCTCAACGTGCAGAAGGCATCGCTCGCGCAGATGCTGTCCAACAAGGAATGCGCAGCCATCATCCAGGTGGTCGGCGCAGGATCCGGCGCAAGCTTCGACATCGAACAGGCCCGATACAACAAGATCATCATGATGACCGATGCCGATGTCGACGGCGCGCACATCCGCATCCTGCTGCTGACGCTGTTCTACCGGTACATCAACGCTTGGATCGAATACGGTCATGTGTATGCCGCAGTGCCGCCGCTGCATCGTATCGCGTTGACGGGTACGCATAAGGGCGAGTACATCTACACGTATTCCGATGATGAGTTGGCAGGCAAACTCGCCGAGCTTGATAAAAAGCACATCGGCTACAACGAGGACATCCAGCGTTACAAGGGTTTGGGTGAGATGGACGCCGACCAGCTGGCCGATACCACCATGGATCCGCGCACCCGCATGCTGCGCCGTATCCGCATGGAGGACGCCGAACAGGCCAGCCACATCTTCAGCCTGCTCATGGGTGATGACGTGCCGCCGCGCAAGGCGTTCATCGTGGAGAACGCCGACGATTTCGACCGTTCCAAGATCGACACCTGATATTGCATGGCGATTGCGATTGGCGGGCCTTGCGTTACGGCGGAGACCCGCTTTTCGTGTATGCACGATAATGCAAAAACGTCGGTCGATAGTGCAAGATACAAAATACCGTTTGGTAGGTAACTTTGGATAAAATAGCGGAGTATTTTCGTGATTTTATTGCCGCAAACATAAAACATACAAGGAGCTGACTGTGGCCAATTTGCTGCTCGCCGTGATTTACATCGCCTTCATCAGTCTGGGTCTGCCGGACGCGGTGCTCGGCGCCGCATGGCCGACGATGAGCGGCGACCTGCATGCGCCGATTTCCTGGGCGGGTGGCATTTCCATGACGATTTCCGCCGGCACCATCGTGTCCGCGCTGCTATCCGACCGCATGACCTTGCGGTTCGGTGCAGGCAAGGTCACGGCAGTGTCCGTTGCGTTGACGGCGTTCGCATTGTTCGGCTTCTCCATCTCGCCGAATTACTGGATGCTGCTGCTCTTCGCCATTCCGTACGGCTTGGGCGCGGGCGGCGTCGATGCGGCGCTCAACAACTATGTGGCAATCCACTACGAAAGCCGTCACATGAGCTGGCTGCACGCCATGTGGGGCTTGGGCACTCTGCTTGGCCCGTACATCATGGCAAGCGCATTGGGTGCCGGCCATGGTTGGGCGTGGGGCTACCGGACCATCTCCATTCTGCAGGTCGTGCTCACCGCGGTGCTGGTGCTGAGCCTGCCGTTGTGGAAGGCGCGTAAGACCGTCGAACCGCAGCGGACGAGTGAAACCTCTTCCGTGCAATCCGCGCAGTCCGAGCAATCGGAAGGGGAAACGGCTGACCGGCGCAAGCCGCTTGGTATTCGCGGTGTGCTCGCCATCCGTGGCGCCCGCGAGATCCTCGTGATGTTCTTCTGCTATTCCGCGCTCGAATCGACCGCCATGTTGTGGGCCAGCAGCTATATGGCGCTTGGCAAGGGCATCGACAAGACCACGGCGGCCATGTGGGGAAGCCTGTTTTGCATCGGCATCACCGTCGGACGTCTCGCCAGCGGTTTCCTGACCATGAAACTGAACGATCCGGCCATGATTCGTCTTGGCCAGGCGTTGGTGCTGACCGGCATCGTCATCATGCTCCTGCCGTTGCCGCACAATATCGGCACCATCGCGGGACTAATGGTCATCGGTTTGGGCTGCGCGCCGATCTATCCGTGCGTCATCCATTCCACTCCTGCTTATTTCGGCGAGGACAAATCGCAGGCCATCGTCGGCATGCAGATGGCTTGCGCCTATGTGGGATCGATGTGCATGCCGCCGCTGTTCGGGCTGATCGCGCAACATGTTTCGGTCAACCTGTTCCCGTTCTATCTGGTGGTGTTCCTGGCGCTGATGGTCGCCATGCATGAGACTTTGCGCCGCAAGTGCGGCGACCGTGCGGCCGCCTGACGACGCCATATGTGAGACGCTCGAATGTGTCAGCCGGGCGGTGTGCTCGAATGAGCCGACGACGGTGGATGACGAGCTTTCCGCCGGTTGTGGATGATGTCTGAAGGCGATGCCATAATCGAACGTATGTACGAATGCATGGACTTGTTCTCGGAGGCTACCAATGCCTGGTTCAAGCATGCGTTCAATGCTCCGACGGAGGCGCAACGTTTGGCATGGCCGGCCATCTGCTCCGGCGAGAACGTGTTGGTGGTGGCGCCCACCGGCTCCGGCAAGACATTGTGCGCCTTCCTTTCCGCAATCGACCGTCTGATGACGAAGGAGGGCGATGACTTATTGCGGACGTCCGGCGGTGGGGACGGCACGGCTGAATCCGATTGCAATGCCAAGAAACGTAAACCCGTCCGCGGCGTCAAGGTCCTGTATATTTCGCCATTGAAGGCTCTGGGCGTGGATGTGGCCAAGAACCTCCAAGCGCCATTGGCTGGCATCGCCGGACAGTGCGAGGCGATGGGATTGCCATCGCCGAAAGTCAGCGTGGGCATACGAAGCGGCGACACCACGCCGCAGGAACGGCGCAGAATCGTCAGCCATCCGCCGGATATCCTCGTAACCACGCCAGAATCGCTGTTCCTGCTGCTCACCTCCAAGGCGCGACGGATACTTTCCGCCGTTGATACCGTTATCGTGGATGAAGTGCACGCCATCGCGGGCTCCAAACGTGGCGCGCACCTGGCGCTGAGCTTGGAACGATTGGAAAGCCTTGCCGGCCGGTCTGTCCAACGCATCGGGCTTTCCGCCACTGTGGAACCGCCGGCCGAAGCCGCACGTTTCCTTGGCGGCACGCGGCCGGTACGCGTCATCAGACCCGAATCGCACCCCGACATGGATCTGAAAGTGGTGGAACCGCTTTCGGCCATGCGCGATCCCGTCTCCGACGACGCAGGGCGGAGGGCAGGCGCCGTGAAACTTCCGAACCGCCATACCACGCATATTTCCGGGGTGGGTCCTGCCATGGAGGCATTGGCGGAACGTAAAGGACTGACTTCGGTCGGGGGAGATGAACATACCTCACGGGTTTCGACCGGAGGTTCGGTATGGCCGGCCATCGAACGCAGCGTGCTTGACGAAGTGCTGAAACACCACACCACCCTCGTGTTCGTCAACTCCCGTGGCCTTGCGGAAAAACTCACCGCACGGCTCAACGACCTGTATGCGCAATTGCGCACATCCCGGAAAACTGGGTCTGAAACCGCCGTCAAAGCGGACGCAGGGCGGGATGCGCTGTCCGACCGTAGGCTTGGCCGAACGGACTTGAGTGTGTCGGACAACGCATCCCAGCCGGAGTCCACAGCCAGTGATTCCACCCAGCCGTATCCGGATCTGGGCTCCCCGGAAGGCCGTGAAGGCTTCGCCAAACACTACGATTCCGTGGTCGGATCCACCACCATGCTGGTCTCCTCGCATGCGGACGCCGACGCGATCGCCATGGCGCATCATGGTTCCGTTTCCAAAGACCGGCGCAAACAGATCGAAGAGCAGCTCAAACGCGGCCAATTGCGTTGCGTGGTCGCCACATCGAGCCTTGAACTCGGCATCGACATGGGTTCAGTGGATCTGGTCATCCAGATCGCACCGCCATTGTCCGTGTCCTCGGGATTGCAGCGGGTGGGGCGCGCCGACCACAAGGTCGGGGGAGTCTCGCATGCACTGTTCTACCCGATTACACGAGAGCAAATCATCGGCACGGCCGCAAGCATCGAATGCATGCGCTCCGGAGACATCGAAACACTGACCATTCCATGCACCCCCTTGGACGTGCTTGCCCAGCAAACCGTCGCCGCCGCGGCGATGGATGATCTGAAACCAGACGACTGGTACGTGACCGTGCGCAAGGCCGCGCCATTCGAAGATCTCGACAGAACCATGTTCGATGCTGTGATGGGCATGATGACCGGTGCCTACAACGGCGAGGATTTCTCCGCCTTCCGACCTCCATTGCAATACAACGAAGAGGCGGGTCTCATCTCCGCGCGCCCTGGCGCTCAACGACTGGCCGTGACCAGCGGAGGCACCATACCCGACCGAGGAACCTACACCGTGGTGCTTCCCGAAGAAGGCTCCGGACCGGGCCCACGCAAAGTGGGGGAGCTGGATGAGGAAATGGTGTACGAATCCCGGGTCGGAGACGTCATCACCCTCGGCACATCGACCTGGCAGATCCAGGAAATCACCCGGGACCGTGTGGTGGTGGTTCCTGCTCCAGGGCGTACCGCCCGACTGCCGTTCTGGCATGGCGAAGGCGACGGGCGGGACGCGGCATTCGGACGGTCCCAAGGCCGATTCATACGCGATATGGCGCAAGGACTACGCGCGGAAGTCTCGGATGGCATCGCAGGAGACAAGACCAGCCGATTCGACACGACAACAATCGCACGTCTACGTCGTGACGGATTGGATGACAACGCCATCGGCAATCTTGCCGACCTGCTTGCCGAACAGCGCGCCGCCACGGGAACGATTCCCAACGACCGTGAGCTGGTCGTCGAACGCTGCCAGGATGAAGAAGACGATTGGCGTGTGATCGTCCACTCGCCATACGGCAGACGCGTGCACGAACCATGGGCCATGGCCATCACCACACGTATCAAACAACGATACGGGTTCGATGGGCAGGTATACGCGGCCGACGACGGCATCATCATCCGCCTCCCGGACGGCGACGGCAACCTGCCGATCCGCGAGCTGCTGCTGTTCGACACGGAAGAGCTGCAACGCATCATCGAAACGCAAGTCGGCGAAAGCGTGCTGTATGCCGCACGATTCCGAGAATGCGCGGCGCGATCGCTGTTCCTGCCACGCGCCAACCCCGGCAGACGCGTCCCCTTATGGCAGCAGCGGCTGCGCGCGGCGCAACTGCTCAACGCCGCCCGAACTCGGAAGAACTTCCCGTTGCTGTTGGAAACCGCACGCGAATGCCTACAGGACGTGTACGATCTGCCCGCGCTGAAACATGTGATGTCCGGATTACGCTCCGGCGTCATCTCTTTGAGCGAGACCGTCACGGAAACGCCGTCGCCGTTCGCGGAAAACATGCTGTTCGGATACGTGGGCGCGGTCATGTACCAATACGACGTGCCGCAAGCCGAACGCAGCACGCAACTGCTGTCCATGGACCCGGAAGTGCTGGAACGTCTTCTGGGCGCCACGGACATGGCTTCGCTGTTGGATGCCGACGTCATCGCGCAGGTTGGGAAGGAGCTTGCCGGACGGACGTTCTGGAACGATTTGGACGAGACCGACATTGCCGGCCGTGTGGCGCGATATGCCAAAACGCATGGCCCATTCACCGCGGATCAGATGATCGCCGAACTGGGATTGGACGCTGTCCAAGGCGTACGCATGTTGGATGAATTACATGCCAAAGACGAACTGCTGAAAGGCCATTTCGTCGATGATGCGGCCGGAGCGGACGCCAATGGTTCCGATGATTCAGCATCGGAACGGTCACCTCGGCAAACACCCCAGCAATGGCTCCACAAAGACGTGTTTCGGCGTATCCGCGCGCTTTCGCTTGCCAAGGCACGCAAAGCCATCAAGCCGGTGGAACCGGCCGTCTATCAGGCGTTCCTGTTGGACAGACAAGGTGTCGGACCTGTGGGTGGCGCCCGATATGAAGGCGTCGACGGGCTGATGCGTGTGATCGAACAGCTTGAAGGCATATACCTCAACGCCTCCGTTTGGGAATCCTCGGTCTTCCCCGCACGCGTTCGCGACTACCAACCGAGTATGTTGGACGAACTGCTCGCATCCGGAGACGTGGTATGGGTCGGCTCCAAAATCAATGGTTCCAACGCCAAGGAAGCCGGCGGAATCGCATTCCATCCAGCTGATTCACGGCTGCTGACGAAACCCGGCGAACAATCGCAGAACAATGCCTATAGTGCCGGAACCATGACCGTGCCGGAGACGATACTTGCCGCATTATCGAATGGGGGAGCCTTCCATGCGCGGCAGCTTTCCACAGCCGCCAAAGCCATCTGGCAGGAACATGCGGAAGTCAACGTGAATCCTGAAACAGGGGAAATCATCCTTCCCTCATGGGGCGAAAGCCAGTTCGAGGAAGCCTTGTGGTCCTTGGTATGGCAAGGCAAAGTGACGAACAGTTCATTCGTTCCCGTTCGGGCCTTGACTCAAGGCACGGTTTCAGTGCGCGCGCCACGCACTGCCGCACGCAGACGCGTACGGATCCACGCCTCGACACCGGCGACGCTCGGTGGATTATGGTCCGCGGTCGACTCGTCCCGGACCAGTCCAATGGCGATACCGGATCAAACGGACGATACCGCCGGCAAACCAACAGCCGGCATCGAGGAATACGACATCGCATTGATCGAATCGCTGCTCGACCGATATGGCGTGATCGCCGCTCCGCTAATCGACAAGGAGCAGGTCGCAGGCGGATTCTCCGGACTATACCCGGTACTCAAACGTATGGAGGAACACGGCAATCTGGTCAGAGGCATGTTCGTCAAAGGATTCGGAGCGGTCCAATTCGCCGGACGTGACACAGTGGACGCCTTGCGCGGCGACGACGAGGCGCGCAGCCAATCCTGCGTGGCGCTCGACGTGACCGACCCGGCCAACCTGACAGGCTCCGCGATCACATGGCCCGAACAACACCATATGAAACCGGCGCGCAGAGCGGAATCGGTCATCGTGCTCGACCACGGCATGCCGGTGCTGTTTGCCGTGCCGAAAAGCCACAGAATCGTCAGCTTCACCGATGACGAGCGAATATTGCAGCCGGCATGTACGGAACTTGCCTATGCATTGCAGCATCAGTCCAAGGGTAGCGTCAGCTTCGCCGAAATGAACGGTGAATCATTGAAGGAACGCAACGAATACAGACGTTTGCTGCATGCTGCCGGGTTCGTGGACAGCCCACAAGGCATGAAGCTATATGGCTGAACCCAGCCGGAGGCACTTTCACCCAGCCTGCTCATTCAATCTGGCGGCCCAAGTGCGCAAAACGGGAAGGCCCTGAACCGGAAGAAGAACCAGTCCAGAGCCCCGCCAATCGATTTCGTCGAATCAGCCGACCACCGCAATCGGCGCCGACAGATCCGTACCGGAACCATCGCGTCGCATATCAGGCTTCGGCAATTCCACAGGAGCGCCACTTTGCGTGGAAGCATGCAACGGATACGCGCCCACGAACGCGAGAATCAACGTATCCTGCCCCTTGAGGAATCGCTGCGAACGCACGCCACCCGTACCACGGCCCTTCGTCGGATACATCTCCAACGGCGTGACCTTCGCGGCACCGTTTTCAGTGCCAGGCAACGCTTCGGAATCGCCGGCAACCGTCAACACCACGGCTCCGGAAGCAGAGAACAGTCCATTCTCGCCTTCTTCGTAATTCCATGTCACCTTGCCGTCAGGCACCACCGCGAACGCGGCCACCGAACACCCCTCAGCCAGACGAATGCCCGCCATGCCGCCAGCGGTACGGCCCTGCGGACGCACATTCTTCGCTTCGAACGTCAACAACGAGGAATCGGTGGACACAAACACCAGACGATCCTCATCACGGGCTTCGGCAGCGGCAAGCACTTCGTCATCATCCTTCAAATCGATGACGCTCCACGAATCCATTGTGGTCGGAGATTCACGGTTCCAACGCTTGACCACGCCGTTGCGGGTGCCCAACGCCAAAGGAACAAGCTGACCGCCGTCATCCGTGGACGGCATATCAATCGCAGCAATCACCCGTTCGCCGCGGATCGGATCGGTGTTCTCCGTCATGCCCAGCAGTTCCTCGGCCTTCACACCACCCGTGACACTGAGCGGCCCATCCGCGGAAACCTTCGGCAATTCGACCACATGGGCCAGCACCAGACGACCCGCTGAAGTAACCAAGCCGTATGAGGAACGTGTGGACGTGCGGAACATCGAAACGATCTGATCATCCTTGGCGCGTCCGTCGGAAGCCGAACGATTCTCCCAACGTTCCACCGCATCCTCGGAAGTGCGTGCGATCAGGCCCGTGGCGGACAGCATCACCGCGCACGGCTCGTCATCAATCTGCAGAGCCGATGCGGTGGCATTCTCATCGCCGGCCTTCTTTGCGGCCTTTGCGGCTGCGGCGACATCGGCTGCTGCGGAGGATACGGTCGCGGCGGCGCGCGCGGCAGCCATCGCGTTTGCAGAGACGCCATCATCGCCATGCGCCACAACAGGCGTCAAATTGCCTTCCTCATCCTCATCCAGCAGCACCGTGCGCCGGGGAGTGCCGTATTTGGCCACGGCGTCATCCATTTCGTCAATGACCACGCCGTCAAGCGCCTCATCGGAAGCAAGAATGCGTTCAAGCTCTTCGATACGCCGCTTCAGATCGTCGCGTTCCGCCTCAAGCTCGATACGACTCATCTTGGTCAGACGGCGCAGCCGCAAGTCAAGAATGTACTGTGCCTGAATCTCGTCCAGATCGAATACGGCGATAAGCTTTGTTTTCGCGGCCTCGGCATCATCAGAAGAGCGAATCACCTGAATGACTTCATCGATGTCCACCATGGCGAGCAGCAAGCCCTCCACCAAGTGCAGCCGCTCAAGCGCCTTCTTCCTGCGGAATTCACTGCGTCGGCGGATCACCACACGACGATGGTCCACCCACACCTGAAGCATTTCCTTCAATCCCATGGTGTGCGGACGGCCATTGACCAACGCCACATTGTTGATGGTGAAATTGTCCTGCAACGGCGTGTGCTTGAACAGCTGCGCCAACACCGCGTTCGGATCGAACCCGGTTTTGATTTCGATGACGAGGCGCGTGCCGTTATGCCGGTCAGTCAAATCGATGGCACCGGAAATGCCGTCCAGCTTACGGTTCTTCACACCTTCGGAAATACGTTCCAACACACGTTCCGGACCCACCATGAACGGCAGTTCCGTCACGACGATGGCCTTTTTGCGAGCCGTCACGTTTTCGATATGCGTCACGGAACGCGTGGTCAACGCGCCACGACCCGTCTCGTACGCCTCGCGGATGCCCTTGCGGCCCACAATCACGCCGCCGCCCGGCCAATCCGGACCCGGCACGTAGCGCATCAACTCCTCTAACGTCGCGTCGGGATGGCGCATAAGATGCTTGGCCGCAGCCACCACCTCGCCAAGATTGTGCGTGGCCATATTCGTGGCCATGCCGACGGCAATGCCGGAACCACCATTGACCAGCAGGTTCGGAATCGCGGCAGGCAGCACAGTCGGCTCCTGAAGCTTGTTATCGTAATTCGGCGTGAAATCGACGGTATTTTCGGCGATATCGGCATTCATGCCCAACGCGGCCGGCGCCATACGAGCCTCGGTATAACGAGAAGCAGCAGGACCATCATCGAGAGAACCGAAATTGCCGTGACCGTCCACCAATGCCAGCCGCATCGCGAACGGCTGCGCCAAACGTACCATCGCCTCGTAAATCGCGGAATCGCCATGCGGATGGAGCTTGCCCATCACTTCGCCAACCACACGCGCCGACTTCATATACGGCCGGTCCGGATTGAGGCTCATCTGACCCATCTGATAGATGATGCGTCGTTGCACCGGCTTGAGACCGTCCCTGGCATCAGGCAGCGCTCGGGCGTAAATCACCGAATACGCGTATTCGAGGAACGACTTGCTCATTTCCTCGTTCAACGGCGTTTCGACGATGTTCTCCTTGACCGTACGCGGGTCAAAGGCTGGTTTTGCCGGTTTGCGGTGCGACACCATGCGGTGGTTCTCCTCACGGAAAGGTTATGGTAATCAACCTAGCAATATTACCAGCTGGTACTGCCGCGGTGCTTGAATGGGAACCATGAGTGTTGAAGTGCCCGAAATCGACCAGCTGCTAGCCATGACCAGTCCGGCACGATATGGCGACGAACTGCCGGATGAGGGCGGCCGCGGCGGTGCTCTCCACCTATCCTCGGTACTTCCCGCCATTTCCAGCGCCATCGGGCATCCGATTCCAACGGCCATCCATGCCGATCCGAAACGACTCCAAGAGGCACTTGGCCTGCCGGACGCGCGTTCGGCAGTCGTGGTCCTGGTGGACGGTCTCGGATATTGGAACATCAATATGAGATTGGGGCATTCACCCTATCTACGGTCGCTGATGGCGGATGGCGTTAACCAGCGGCCAATCGCCACATGCATGCCCAGCACCACCGTGGCCGCAATGTCCACGTTCGGCACCGGCACATGCCCCGGATTAACCGGCATGACGGGATATACGCAGCTCAATCCCGACAATGGCGAAATCTGCCAGCTCATCTCTTTCAAAAACGCGCCCGCACCGCTGAAACTGCAACAGCAGCCGACCATATTCGAACGATTGGCGGAACAGGACGTTCGCGTCACCAGTTCGGGACTGCCGAAATTCGCGTTCTCCGCGTTGACTCAGGCGGCGTTACGTGGCAGCGACTACATCTCCAATGACGATCCACGCCGACGTATCATGACCGCGGCGAAAGCGGCGAACACGCCCGGACTGACATACGTGTACCTGCGCGACGCGGACAAGATCGGACACAATTACGGCTGGGACTCCGACAAGTGGATCGGCACATATGAGCGTATCGACGCCCAGTTGTCTTTGCTGCGTCGAAGTGTGCCGAAGAACACGCTGATCGTCATCGTGGCGGATCATGGCATGATAACCGCCGACCCGGAAGCCTGCATCGACATAGCGTCCGAACCCCAGCTGATGTGGGGCGTCGCGAATGTCGGCGGCGAACCACGCTGTGTCATGCTTTATGGCGAGGATGGCGAGAATCCGGAGGACATCGCCGCTCGTTGGCGTGACGTGCTGGGGGAGCGCGCCCAGGTGCGCACCCGCCGGCAGGCAATCGAGGAAGGCGTCTACGGACCAGTCGATGAACGCGTCAAGTCGATGATCGGCGATGTGGTCGTCTCCGCTGCGGGCTCTACCACCATTGTCGATTCCCGCACACAGGCGGAGAAGGCGATGCATCTGCCCAGCGTGCACGGGTCGCTGACCTACATGGAATCTGATATTCCATGCCTGATTGACGTGGCTTGATCGAATGATCCGAACGTCTGAACGGATGTTGCCGTGGGATGTTAGGGAACGTTAATCAGTCACCGAACAGAATTTCATCCCAACTCGGCACTGCGGAGCGTCCTGCACGGCGCTTCGATTTGGTGGTGCTCTGACTATGAGGATCGGATGATGCCGTCTTGGACTTATCGGACTGCTGCTCGCCGGCGGATTGCGTGTTTTGCGAGTTTTGGGCAGGTTCCGTCGTTGAAGGGGCGGGGGACTGCGTCGTCGCGATTTCCGGACGGTTCGGCAGCGGAACGGTCGCCGATGACTGAGTCTCAACGGTGGTCTTGATATTCGTGGCTTGTGGTGCAACCGGTTCCGGAGCATTCCAAGCGGACACCGTCTGTTCGATACGTGCGGAACGTGCGGAATCGCCCGGCAAATTCAATGATGCGAGAAAATTCTGGTCGACCTGCTTCTCGGCGTGTCCTTCCGTAGGCGTGTCTTGCTCGCCGATGAGCTTGCGTGCCGTTGCGTTCAGACAGTTGACCGCGTTGTCATGCATGTTCCAAGACCATTCCGCACGGGCGGCATGACCTGCGGAATCGAACTCCGCGGTAATCTTCCACGGTTCCAAACCGCGTCTGGTGGCCTTCCACCGCACATCCTCCAACCGTACGTGGGCTGCGGCGAAAGTGCGTTCGATCAGTTCGGAAAGCGTGCGCACACGGCTTTCCTTCGGCGCGGGAACCGCCAGGAACTGTTCGATCGCATATTGCTTTTCGGTTTCCACCGCCGCCGAGAAACGCCGAACAAGCGCTTCGCTCAACGAATATCGCTCCGCCACGCGGGTCGGATTGGCTCCGGCTCGAATCAAGGATTGGATTTGGGAGATCGGCAGCGTGGAAGGCGCTTGCTGCTGACGCTCCTCTTGGGTTTCGGTGCGAATCTGTTTTGCCTCCAAAATGGCTCTTTCAAGCGCTTCATCGACCTTGACGGCGAATTTGCCGGCACCTGAAACAAAGACGAGCTCACCGGTTTCACTCACATGATCGAACCGTGCATCTTCGAGCGCATTCTCAGGCACAACACACCACTTTCCCTTAGATTTTTCTATTAATTCTATTGTGCCCCACGTGTCGGATTTTACGAGTATTTCAATTCGTGTATCCTAGCGGGGGAAAAGTCATGTATTCTATGGCGCATAAGCACCATAGATGACGAAAGGAATCTCGATGGCACAGGATTATGATTCCCCGCGCAACAAAGACGAGGACGAGGAGTCGCTCCAGGCTTTGAGCAAGGGTTCTCAGAACAATTCCAACGATATGGACGATGACGAGAACGCCATTGCCGAAGACTACGAGCTGCCGGGCGCCGATTTGAGCAATGAGGACGCTTCGGTGACCGTCATTCCGATGCAGGGCGACGAGTTCATCTGCTCCGAATGCTTCCTGGTGAAGCATCGCAGCCAGCTTGCCTACACTACCGACGACGGACAGCCGGTATGCAAGGAGTGTGCGGCCTGATGGCGTTCGACGAGGCATACAACGAGCCGGAAAACGTCGAGGTTCTGGTAAAGTCGCTGGATCCCGGGCAGCCGGCTCAGCTGCATTACGCCCATGCCGGAGATGCCGGTGCCGATCTGCGCACCACCGAAGAAGTGACGTTGAAGCCGTTCCAGCGGGCGCTGGTGCCCACGGGAGTGGCAATCGCATTGCCTGCCGGCTATGTGGCGCTGGTGCATCCGCGTTCGGGACTCGCCGTCAAGCAGGGCGTCACGGTGCTTAACGCGCCGGGAACCATCGACGCTGGGTACCGTGGCGAAATCAAGGTGCCGTTGATCAACCTCGATCCGGAACGCGCCGTGACGTTCCATCCGGGCGACCGCATCGCACAGCTGGTCATCCAACGCTACGTCGAGGCAAAATTCATCGAGGCGCAGACCCTGCCCGGATCCGACCGCGCGGAACGTGGCTTCGGATCAACCGGCGTTGCGTCCTGACGGGACTGCAATACACAAAGACCGAGGATGTATCCGGCCGTGCAACACGCGGCCGGATACATCCGTCATATGGTGATGCGCGGGTACTATAGGGTACATTCCAAGCGAGGAGGAGCGAAATGAGCGACATGGATCATGAGGTTCGTTCGGCCAGAATGTTGGGCTGCGAGATCAGCACGAATCCGCTTGACCCGCTTGAACCAATCCTCAAGATGTGCGAATACCACCATCCCGACGAGGACATGAGCATTCTCGCGAGAGCCTACCGGCGCGCCGTCAACCAGCATTCGTCGCAACGGCGTAAATCCGGCGAGCCGTACATCATCCATCCGCTTGCAGTGGCGCAGATCCTCGCCGATCTTGGCATGGGGCCGCTGGTTGTGGCAGCGGGCCTTCTGCACGACACAGTGGAGGACACCGACTACACGCTCGACGAATGCCGCGCCGAATTCGGCGACACGGTGACCGGCCTGGTGGACGGCGTCACGAAGCTTTCCAAAATGGAATACGGCGATTCCGCCCAGGCCGAGACCATCCGCAAAATGGTGGTGGCGATGAGCCGCGACGTGCGCGTGCTGGTGGTCAAGCTCGCCGACCGTGTGCACAACGCCCGTACATGGCGTTACGTCAAGCAGTCGAATGCGCAGAAAAAGGCACGTGAAACGCTGGATGTGTATGCGCCGCTCGCCAACCGTCTTGGCATGAACGCCATCAAAACCGAGTTGGAAGAACTCAGCTTCAAGGTTCTGTATCCGAAGATCTACAACGAGATTGTGGTATTGGTGGCCCGTCGCGCCGGACAACGCGACGTGTACCTGAAGCAGATTCTCGCCGAAATCAATGAGGATCTCGACGAACAGCACATCAAAGCCTATGTGACGGGCCGTCCGAAGGACTACTTCTCCATTTACCAGAAGATGATCGTGCGCGGGCACGATTTCGCCAACATTTATGATTTGGTGGGCGTGCGTATCATCGTCGACACGATTCAGGACTGCTATGCGGCGTTGGGTGCCGTGCATGCGCGGTGGAACCCTGTTCCCGGCCGTTTCAAAGACTATATCGCCATGCCGAAGCTCAACATGTACCAGAGCCTGCACACCACGGTGGTCGGTCCCGGCGGCAAGCCGGTGGAGATTCAGATCCGCACGTGGGACATGCACCGCCGCGCGGAATTCGGCATCGCTGCGCATTGGAAGTACAAGGAGAACGGCCAAGCCGGACGCGCGTTGAGCTCGCCTGACAAGTCCGACCGCAAGCGTGGCGAAAACCAGGAGCTGAGCGAGGCCGACAACCTCAAATGGATTCAGCAACTTGCCGACTGGACGAGCGAAACGCCGGATTCCGACGAATTCCTTGGCTCCCTCAAAGAGGATTTGGGCGCGGCAGAGGTCTACGTGTTCACGCCGAAAGGCAAGATCGTCTCGCTTCCCGCCGAAGCCACTCCGATTGATTTCGCTTATGCGGTGCACACCGAAGTCGGTCACCGTACCATGGGTGCGCGCGTGAACGGACGATTGGTGCCGCTTGATACCAAGCTCGAGAATGGCGATACCGTTGAAATATTGACATCCAAGTCCGAATCCGCAGGTCCGTCGCGTGATTGGCTGAGCTTCGCCAAGAGCCCGAAGGCACGCAACAAGATTCGTCAATGGTTCAGCAAGGAACGCCGTACCGAAGCCGTCGAGGAAGGCCGTGACGAGCTGACGCGCGCCATGCGCAAGCGCAACCTGCCAATCACCACGCTGCTGACTCCGGAAGCATTGGTGGGCGTCGCCGACGAGTTGAACCTTGCCAACGCGGAAGCCGTGTTCGTGGCGATTGGTGATGGCCAGATCTCCACGCAGAACGTCATCTCGCATCTGGTCCGTGACGCGGGCAGCGACGAGGTGGATGAGGAAGTCGAGCAGGAGGCGTTGCCGCTCAAGCAGGTGGAGCGTACCAAGAAGACCACCAGCTCGTTGGGTATCTCCGTCAAGGGCGTGGGGGACATCTGGGTCAAGCTGGCCCGATGCTGCATGCCGGTTCCTGGAGACAAGATCATCGGCTTCATCACCCGCAACCAAGGCGTGTCCGTGCATCGCGTGGACTGCCAGAACATGCTCGAACTGGAGAAACGCCAGCCCGAACGTGTGGTGGATGTGCAGTGGACCAGCACCAAGGGCGTGTTCATGGTCAAGATCCAGGTCGAGGCGCTTGACCGTCCGCATCTGCTGAGCGATGTGACACGCGTGCTGTCCGACCACGGCGTGAACATTATCTCCGGCTCGATTTCCACCGGCACCGACCGCGTGGCCACCAGCCAATTCAGCTTCGAAATGGCCGATCCGCAGCATCTGAACACTCTGCTCGCCGCCGTGCGTAAAATCGAAGGCGTGTTCGACGTGTACCGCATCACCGGCGCGAAGGATTCCGCGGAGCCGCGACTGCGCAAAATGTGATGTTGACGAATCACATAAGCCGGTGATTGCAAGCAAACGCCTCTATAAATAAAATGAAGAAAGCCCCTCAATCGAGGGGCTTCCCTATATTGTACGGCTGTGCGGGAAACGCTTACTTGAGCACTTCCACGGACACGATGCCGACCGGCTCGGTCGGACGGTCCATGCGATCGGTGTTCACGGCTTCGAGCTTGTCGACCACTGCCTTGGAATCGTCATCCGCAACCTCGCCGAAGATGGTGTGGTGGCCGTCGAGCCACGGGGTCGGCACGGTGGTGATGAAGAACTGGGAACCGTTGGTGCCGTGGATCTTGCCGTCCATGCCACGACGCAGGCCGGCGTTCGCCATGGCCAGCAGGTACGGGTGGTCGAACTTCAGATCAGGAACAATTTCATCGTCGAAGTCGTAGCCCGGGCCGCCGGTGCCGTTGCCCAGCGGGCAGCCACCCTGAATCATGAAATCCTTGATGATGCGGTGGAAGGTTAGACCGTTGTAGAACGGCTCATGGGAAGGCTGGCCGGTCATCGGATCGATCCATTCCTTCTCGCCGGTGGCAAGGCCGAGGAAATTGGCCACGGTTTCCGGGGTTTCGTCGTCGAACAGGTTGATTTTGATGTCACCTTCGGAGGTGCGCATGATGATGGTAGTCATGGTCTTAAGTGTCTCATGGGCTTGAGACCGGGCGGAAGCCCCAATACCGTCATGCTTTGAGAGCCTGGACGGGAAGCTAGAGCCGGACGGGACGAAACCGGCCAGGGCACCTTTAGCCGCACCTGAGATCCCGCCCTCGATCGGGTCGTCGGGGTTGAAGGGACTGACAAGGAACCTGGGGGAGCCGGCACCTACCAAAGCACCCTTTGCTTGGTTGCCAAGAGCGTCAGTACGCTGGAGCGTCACAGCTTGTTGTTTCAAATTATTAGCCTGATCCGTCAGTTGATTCGCTTGCTTAAGCAGAGCCTCTACTTTTTGCTGCATCTCATTTTGAAGTGAGGTGGCATCCATCAAATCTGCAATATTTAAACCCAATACATCGCAGACTGCGTACATATCCTCAAACAATAAGCGTTTATTGCCATTCAACATTTGGGAAAACGATGCTGGATTCATGCCAGCTTTACGTGCAACTTCTTGTTGCGAAACTCCTTGCCGGGCGATGGCACGTTTCAAATTCTGCCTGATTATCGAAGCCATCTGTTCTGCGCGATTGCGTCGATCATTTTCTTTTGTCATTGTCGTCTCCTCAACAATTTGGATATTTGAATCGTAACACGCAAATTTGCATTTTCCAAAAATTTGTTCTATGGTATGACTATATTTAGAAAACAGAAATTCGTTTGGAAAAAAGAAACTGGAGGCCTTGAAATGGATGCATCTCCGGTAAAGCAGTGGAGGCGAGATCATGACATCTTGCAGAAAGATCTTGCCGCTGAAATGGGGATGTCTCCATCGACTCTTAGCCAGAAGGAAAATGGTCACCTTGACTGGAATCGAAGTGACCTTGCCTTTCTCAAGCAGGAAAAAGGGCTTTCATCAGATTATGTTCTTGGCTTCCAGAGGAGCCTCAACGATGAGGAGGTTGCGTGATGGCTGGTGGAATTTACGAGCAGCTTGATTGGCCGGATAGCCGGAGCGATTACGTCCAGGTGTGCGACGGCTGCCACACCGTGATCTGGTCGACCCGCTGGAACGAGGAGACGTCGGACGGTTTCGACGCTTTCCTCGCCATGAACGGCTGGCATGAATACATCGACCAGCTCGATTCCCGGACTCTGAACCTTTGCCCGGAATGCGCGGTGCGCGCCCTGCGCCGCGGCGAGGTCCGCACTCTTGCCGATTGGCGAATCCGCCCCGTACGCTCCTACACGCACGCCGACCAGGAGGTCTACGCTCAACTGTCCGCCCGCGAACGGATGGCGGCGAACCTGCTGCTGACCGCCGCCTGACGAAAACTGAACACTTGGCCGCTCCGGCACAAACGCAGACTCCACGGAACGGCCACAATGCCGGAAACGGTTGGACGGGATCTTTCCCTTCTCCTTGCTTCCTTCTCTCTGCAACCGAGAACCCGTCCGTCGGTTCGATTCCGACGTCCGGCACTGCATAACTGAAAAGAAAAAAGAAGACCCTGTGTCCCGTCGGAAACCGAAAAACCCGCGGAACACAGGGTGGACAGGCAACCCCCGACGACGGGGCCTGCCAGAACCTCCGCCATCGTCCCTTGGAAACCAAAGGAAGGCCAGCAATATGAACATGGTAGTCGAAACCGCCGTTAACGGCGTTTCTGATTCTGACTATACGGTGCGACACGCCGACAAACGGTGCACGGCGTCTACATATTCCGCCCGATCGGAGCAGTCGGAGGCGGAGTACTGGATGCTCCAGCACGACGCTTACTCGCGCCGGGCCGGCCGCTGCCTCGTCACGGCGGCCATCCTGCTGTGCGCCGCGCTGTCGTGCATGGTCGCGATGGCAGCCGCTCCGGCCATCGCCCTGGGCCCCATGGGCCGCCGCAGAGG
>OATU01000547.1_pt1 | contig 32822 bp, 18 predicted proteins | sample 1516711 | NCBI WGS metagenome assembly OATU01 (sample SAMEA2579971, study PRJEB22360) | human gut metagenome | biome: human gut; feature: human-associated habitat; material: faeces | place: Denmark | collected 2008/2010 | reverse complement strand
GGTGACAGAGCCCGAAACGCCGTCGGTGACAGAGCCAGAGACACCGCCGGTAACTCAACCAGAAACGCCACCGGTGACAGAGCCAGAAACGTCGCCGGTGACCCAGCCAGAGACACCGTCGGTGACAGAGCCAGAGACACCGCCGGTAACAGAGCCAGAGACACCGCCGGTAACTCAGCCAGAGACACCGCCAGTGACAGCGCCTGAAACACCGCCGGTGACCCAGCCAGAGACACCGCCAGTAACAACACCGGAGACCACACCGCCAGTATCCCCTGAAACACCGGAAAACGGGGGCGGGAGCAGTCATAATTCCGGCGGCAGTGTACCGAGGCCGGGACAGACCGGTACCGTAACGGAGGGGCCGGGATATACTGGCCATACGGAGACGATTCCGGATTCGGAGATTCCGTTAGCGGCAATGCCGACACCGGATTTACCGGGAAATACGGAGATTACCATAGACGATGGAAATGTGCCGCTATCAGGTCTGCCCAAGACGGGAGAGCGCAGACGGCCTGGCTTTAGCCTGTTTATTGCCACCGAAGTACTTGGCCTGGCGGGGCTGGGACTGACCGGCAGAAAAAAACGGAGAAATCGGACTGAGCGCTAGAGGAATCAGCCGCATCAAATGAGTATAATACAGGGATCTGTGAAAGCAAATGCATACAGATCCCTGTTTTTTTTATGTAATAGTGAAGTTCCCCTATTACATAAAAAGCCCTACGGGCAGGATGTACACATCGCGCCAGGGAAATATGGCTGCTGAAGCAGCTGCGCTCCGGCGCGAGCGTCCAGCGAGCCGGACTCTTTGTTCTATTTAGACTAAAAACCAAGCCATACTATGAAATGGAAACTCCCCGGCGCCTCCAACCTGCAAATAAGGACACATTTTTTAATAAACCGAGACCTTTTTTTCTGCCTGATAATTCGATAAAATATGATTAGAAAATATCGGAGGGTGATACAAATGGAGAACTATTACCTTGCAGTGGACATCGGCGCCTCCAGCGGCCGTCATATCCTCGGCACAGTGAAGGACGGAACAATCAGTCTGGAGGAGATTTACCGTTTTGAAAACGGTATGAAGAAGAGAAACGGCCATCTCTGCTGGGATGTGGAATCCCTGTTTCACGAAATCAAGATGGGAATGAAGCAGTGCGCAGTGCAGGGAAAGATTCCGTGCAGCATGGGAATCGATACCTGGGCGGTGGATTTTGTTCTGCTGGACAGAGACGGACAGCGGCTGGGAGACGCGGTCGGCTACCGGGATGACAGGACGAAGGGCATGGACGAAAAGGTATACGAAGTCATTTCTCCGGAGGCCCTGTATGAAAGGACCGGAATCCAGAAGCAGATATTCAACACCATCTATCAGCTGATGGCGATGAAAGAGGAACAGCCGGAGGCACTTTCCGGCGCGGAGTCCCTGCTGATGATCCCGGATTACTTCCATTACATGCTGACCGGCGTGAAGAGACAGGAATATACCAACGCGACGACCACCCAGCTGGTCAGTCCGGTGACGAAGACGTGGGACTATGAGCTGATTCGTCAGCTCGGATATCCTGAAAAACTGTTTACCGAGCTGTCCATGCCGGGAACCGTGGTAGGGACGCTGACGAAAGCCGTGCAGGACGAGGTCGGCTTTAACTGCAAGGTGGTTCTTCCTGCGACCCATGACACAGGCTCCGCGGTTATGGCGGTCCCGGTTCCGGAGAACGGGGAAAGAAAAGGCCATGAGACTGAAAAAACACATGATACGGACGGCGGTCTGTTATACATCAGCTCCGGCACCTGGTCCCTGATGGGTACTGAGTTAAGCGAGGCTGACTGTTCTGCAGAAAGCCGGAAGGCCAATCTGACAAACGAAGGCGGTTATGAGTATCGTTTCCGCTATTTGAAGAACATCATGGGCCTGTGGATGATTCAGTCTGTAAAAAAGGAGCTTGCCGCGGCCGGAGAAGAATATTCTTTCGCTGAACTTTGCCGCATGGCGTCCCATGAGACCATAAAGTCCATTGTGCCCTGCAACGACGATGTATTTCTTGCGCCGGAGAGCATGACGGAAGCGGTAAAAGCGTATTTAAGAAAATCCGGCCAGGAAGTACCGGAGACGGCCGGTGCGCTGGCGGCGGTCATCTACAACAGCCTGGCTCAGTGTTACAAGGAGACGGTGGAGGAACTGGAAGCCATCACAGGCAGGACGTATCAGGCTGTGAATATTGTGGGCGGCGGTTCCAACGCAGAGTATTTAAACCAGCTGACCGCAAAGGCTACGGGGAAAACGGTATACGCGGGTCCGGGCGAGGCAACCGCCATCGGCAATCTTCTGGCTCAGATGATCAAAGCCGGAGAATTCCAGGGGCTTACGGAAGCGAGAGCGGCGGTTTACAGCTCTTTTGAGATCAGTACATATCAATAATGGAGGAACGAGGATGATACATAAATCATTTAAAATGCATCTGTATGAAGGCATGGCCGAAGAGTATGAGAGGCGGCACAACCTTTTATGGCCAGAGATGAAGGACATGATCCATGAGTATGGCGGCCATAACTATTCTATTTTTCTGGACAGCGAGACGAATGTGCTCTATGGCTATATCGAGATTGAAGAGGAAGCAAAATGGGCGAAATCAGCAGACACGGCCATCAACCGCAAATGGTGGGATTATATGGCCGACATCATGGATACAAACCCGGACAACAGCCCGGTGAGTGTGGATTTAAAGCCGGTATTCCATCTGGACTGACCGGCGGTACAGATAAAATCAGAAAGAGGAGAATGATATCATGACAGTAAAAGAGAGATATGAAGCCGCAAAGGAAATTTACCGTGCAGCCGGTGTGGATACGGACGCCGCCCTGGAGGCCCTGAAAAATATTCCGGTTTCCATGCACTGCTGGCAGGGAGACGATGTAATTGGATTTGACGGTGCAGGCGCACTTTCTGGCGGGATTCAGGCGACCGGAAACTACCCGGGACGCGCAAGAACACCGGAAGAGCTGATGGCTGACATGGACGAGGCGCTCAGCCTGATTCCGGGAACACACAGAATCAACCTTCATGCAAGCTATGCCGTATTTGAAGAGGGCGAGTGGGCAGACAGAGACAAGCTGGAGCCGAAGCATTTTGCAAAATGGGTGGAATTTGCAAAGGAGAGAGGCCTCGGAATCGACTTTAACCCGACCTTATTCTCCCACGCGAAGGCGGAAAATGCCACATTATCCAGTGAAGTTTTAGAGATCCGCAAATTCTGGATCGACCATGTGAAGGCATGCATCCGCATTTCCGAGTATTTTGCAAAGGAGCTGGGGACGCCATGTACCATGAATATCTGGATTCCCGACGGATTCAAGGATATTCCGGCGGATCGTACGGCTCCGAGAGCGAGGCTGAAGGATTCCCTGGATCAGATCCTTTCCATCGATTACGACAAGTCCAGCGTGTTTGTGGCGGTTGAGTCCAAGGTGTTCGGAATCGGTATGGAAAGCTGCACGGTCGGTTCCCATGAGTTCTATATGAATTACGCTTCCAAGAATGATATTTTATGTCTGCTGGACAGCGGTCACTACCACCCGACAGAGGTTGTTTCCGACAAGATTTCTTCCATGCTTCTGTTCTTTGACAAGGTGGCTCTTCACGTGACGAGACCGGTGCGCTGGGACAGCGACCATGTAGTCTTATTTGATGATGAGACGAGAGCGATCGCGGGGGAAATCATCCGCGGCGGCGCAGACCGCGTCTTACTGGCCCTCGATTTCTTCGATGCCAGCATCAACCGCATCAGTGCCTGGGTTGTAGGCATGCGCAATATGCAGAAAGCGCTGTTAAACGCATTGCTTCTTCCGAACGCCAGGATGGCGGAACTTCAGAACAACAGGCAGTTTACGGAATTAATGATGCTTTCCGAGGAAATGAAGACCTATCCATTAGGTGATGTATGGGATTACTTCTGCGAGCAGAACGGCGCCCCGGTTAAGGAAGCGTGGTTTGAGGAAGTAAAGAGGTATGAGGCCGACGTTCTGGCAAAGAGAAGTTAAGGATGCAATGCGGCCTCCGTGCCGTTATGGAATAGAAAAAAACGAGAATAAAAATTACAAGAACAGAAAGAACAGGTGTATATAAAATGAAAGTAACAGAAGCAGAATTTGTAAAAGGCTTTATCCGTCTCTGTGACGACGGTTTCAAACAGAACTGGCATGAAAGAAACGGCGGCAACTTGAGCTACCGCATCAAACCGGAAGAAGTGGAATCCGTGAAGGAAGAATTAACAGACACGAATCCATGGCAGCCGATCGGAACCAGCGTTCCGAAGCTGGCAGGCGAGTATTTCATGGTAACGGGAAGCGGAAAATACTTCCGCAATGTAATCCTTGATCCGGCGGCCAACAGCTGCATCATCGAGGTAGATGAGGCGGGAGAGAACTACCGCATCTGCTGGGGCCTGGTGAATGGCGGACGCCCAACCAGCGAGCTCCCATCCCATCTGATGAACCATGAAGTGAAGAAAGAAGTTACCAATGGAAAGCACCGCGTGATTTACCATGCGCATCCGACCAATGTCATCGCCCTGACCTTCGTTCTTCCGCTGGAAGACAAGGTATTTACGAGAGAATTATGGGAAATGGCTACCGAGTGTCCGGTCGTATTTCCGGATGGCGTCGGCGTAGTCGGCTGGATGGTTCCGGGCGGACGCGACATCGCCGTGGCCACCAGCGAACTGATGAAGAAGTACGACGTTGCCGTATGGGCTCACCACGGCCTGTTTGCTTCCGGCGAAGATTTTGATCTGACCTTCGGCCTGATGCATACCGTGGAGAAGTCCGCTGAAATCCTGGTAAAGGTTCTGTCAATCCGTCCGGATAAGCTGCAGACCATTACGCCGCAGAATTTTAGGGATCTGGCAAAGGATTTTAAGGTAACACTTCCGGAAGAGTTTCTGTACGAGAAATAAGAGGCCTGACTGCCATGGAGAGGTCGTGGGAGGCGCCCGGTTCCAGTCTTCGGACATGATTTTTATGAATCAGCTCGTCCCCTTCTCCTGTGCGGGCTCCGGAACCGTTCCAGGGCTCGATGCAGAGAAATGGCGCCCTGTCCGGGTACACGGTCCAAAATGCAACCGTCTCAAAGTCCGGATAGGAAACCTCGACGCCACGGCCGCTTTCCCGATGGACGAGAGAGACACGGCGTGAGGCGATTTCGGGAAAATAGAGGGCATTGTCCTGGAAGAGTTCCCTGGAAAGGGGAATGATACGGCCATGCAGTTCGTATCCGCTTCCGCCGGAGAGATACTCTCCCAGGAGACTGTCAAAGGGCATGGCATAAGTGGATTCCTCTTTCTCAAATACAAGACAGTAGTCCTCGAAGGCAGCGTCTTCCTCCATAGGACAGCAGAAGCCAGGATGGGCTCCGATGCAGTAATACAGGGCAGAGGAGTCCTTGTTGGTGACCCGGTATTTCAGGAGGAGGCTCCCATGCTGCAGCTCATAGGTCAGCGACAGGCAGAAGGACCAGGGATACATGGTTTTTGTGTATTCGCTGTCCTGAAGAAGGAAGGATACGCTGCAGTCTGTCCGTGTGGTCCTGTGAAACTCCATATCCTTGCAGAAACCGTGCTTTGGCAGGCTGTATTCGCTTCCGTCTATCACGATCCGGTTGTCCCGGCAGCCTCCAACCACGGGAAAGAGGAGCGGAGAACAGCGGTCCCAGAAGCGCGGATCCCGCTGCCAGATGTATTCTTTTCCACTGCGGTCTTTTAAAGAAACAAGCTGTGCTCCTGCGCTGTCAATCACCGCGGTCAATTCTGAATTTCTAATTGTAGTCAACATAAATCTTCCCCATTTCTGTAAATTGATACGAATACTATACCATCCTTTTTGCTTGCCGGAAACAGGAATATCGAGTATGATAGTGATAGTGAGTGCTCCCGGGAGTACTCTAGCCAGGAAAGGAGGCTTGTCCTATGCTTCGCATTGAAAACACCGGAAAATCTCAGATGAAATCCAGAAACAGGGTTCGCGTATTTCGCGAAATTTTAAATCATGAAGGCATTTCCAGAAAACAGCTGGAGAAGCGCCTGGGCCTTTCTGCGCCATCCGTCACGCGGGTAGTGGAGGAACTGCTGCGGGAGGGGCTTATTTGTGAGGAAGGCACCGAACAGACCCATATGGGGCGCAGGCCGGTTATGCTCTGCGTCAAAAAGAATGCCTATTACAGCGTCGGAATGAATTTAAGCAGATCGAGGCTTTACTACTGTATCAGGAACCTGGGAGGAGAACCGGTGCATTCCGGTGAGATAAGGCTTTTAGGGAAAACGAAAGGGGATCAGCTCTTAAGCCTGATGGAACATGCCGTCCAGGACTGCTTAGAGTCTGCAGGCATTGAGAAGAAACACCTTCTTGCCATTGGTATTGCCTCCCGCGGAACGGTAAACGAAGGAAAGGGAAGCGTAATCTATTCACCCGACTCGGGAGAGGAGATCCATGTTAAGGAATACATGGGAGCGCGGTATGACTGCGAGATTCTCGTGGAAAACAACGTGATTGCCGACTTAAAAGGGCAGTATCTGGACTTGAGCGGCACCAACCGGAATCTGGTGTATCTCTACATTTCCGACGGCGTCGGAGGCAGCATTATCTGCAATGGCCAGGTGATCGACGGCGAGAACAGCATGGCAGGTAAGTTCGCCCACATCCTTGTGGAGAGCGGAGGAAGACGGTGCGCCTGCGGAAAAAGAGGGCATTTGGAATCGTATGTGTCAAAGCCGGCCATGGAAGAGGCGTACTTCGAAGCCAGCGGGAAACGGCTGGAGCTGCCGGAGATCTGCAGACTGGCTGGCGAGGGAGAGAAGGCTGCGGCCGCGGTCCTTAAGGATGCCATTGACAAGCTGGCGATCGGCATTAATCAGATTCTTCTGGTTGTGAACCCCGGAACGCTTGTGTTGTATGGCGATCTGTTCGAGAGCGTCGATGGGATTCTGGAGCGTTTGAAGCAGAAGACGAAGGAACTGGCCTTTACGGAGGAGATCGCCGACAACTGCTGGATGGTGAGAGAGACGAAAAATGTCCGCATTGAGGATAGCATTGCCAGACTGTCTGTGGAGCGGGCTTTGGAGATTATTGTCTAAACTCAATAAAAAAATATAATTTCATATTGAAATAATATAGAGATGTGATATAATGATAAAAAGACAACGGGGTGTGTCTTAAAAATTTAACTAATTAATTTCAAAATGAAATTATATGAAAAGGAGAGGCAGCAAATGAAAAGAAGAAATTTGATGGCATTGGTACTTGCGGGAGTTATGGCGGCGTCGGTTATGGGATGCGCCAGCCAGAGCGGAGCGAAGAATCCGTCTGAGACACAGAAGGAGGCGGCCAAAGAGGGAGCGTCCGATGAGAGTGGAGCCGCCGACAGCGCCGCCGTACCGGCCGGCAGCTGGAAACCGGACCATGACATCACGATCCGTGTTCCCAATGCAGCAGGGGGAACCATGGACACGATCACGAGGATTTTGGGACAGGGAATTCAGCAGAGCACGGGAACGACGGTTATGATTAATAATCTGACCGGAGCGTCAGGAGCTATTGCAGCCAATGATCTTCTTGCCAAGGACGCAGATCCCTGCGAGCTGATGACGTCTGGAATCGCGCTCTTTACACTGGCGCCTCTCTTTAATCAGGATATTAAGGTCAGTCTTGACGATTTCGCCATTGTATCCGGCATGGTATCTGAGGATTTTGTACTCTGTGTGAACCCGGAGAAGAGCGGCATCCATAACTGGGAGGAACTGAAGGCCTATGGAGAGAAGGAGCGGATTCTGTTCGGCTCCAATACACCTGGAGGAACGACTCATATGCTGGGCACGGCGCTGTTCGGAGAAGCGGGCTTAAACGCGGAGGCCGTGACATCGGACGGAACAAATAAGGATATGCTGGCCCTGACCTCCGGTGACGTAGTCTGCGCCATTGGCAATGCCAGTGCCTGTCAGCAGTTTATCGAAGAGGGGACGGCTGTTCCTATCGTGGTATTTTCAGCGGATGCCTATGAAGGATTCGAAGGTTTTACCGTTCCGTCTGTCGTGGATTTGGGATATGATATTCAGTTCAAATCCTGCAACTTCCTGATGGCGAAAAAGGGAGCGGATCAGGCGGCTCTGGATCAGATACATGACATGATTCAGGCCTATACGGAAACAGAGGAATGTAAGAAACTGGCCGAGAGTGCAAAATACGTCCCGGATATTGCCGACGGCGAGACCGTCCGTGCCATGATTGAGGATTCCGCAAAAATGTGTCAGGAAATCTACGAAAAATATTATCACTAATAAGGCAGGGAGAAAGCGATATGAAAGTGAAGTACAGGACAAATCTGTGGGCCGGAATCGTAAGCGTGATCTTCGGCCTGGCAGTCCTCTGGCTGATTCCGGCTCAGATAGGTACAGAATATTCGTCAGGAAACAGCCTGACTTCCAGGGCCGTTCCCGGCGGAGCAGCCATTCTGTTTATCGTATGCGGCGCTGCGCTGATCGTCCAGAGCCTCATTTTAAAGAAGGACACGGTCCGGGAACTGAATCTGGCAAAAGAAGGCAAGGCGTTCCTTTACATGGCGGTGTTTGGGATCTATGTGATCCTGTTTGACTACAGCTTTATTGTGGCTTCCATATTCCTGGGAGCCGCAACCCTGCTTTTTACAAAGAGTAAGAAGAAGCTGTATTATATGATCGTAATTATCACGGTTTTTGTCCTGTATCTGCTGTTTACGCAGGTACTTCACGTGAGACTGAAGTAGGAGGCCGCAAATGAAGGAAATTATATTTCAGGCACTGCCCCAGCTGTTTACTCTGGAGAATTTTGTATTTGTAAACCTGGGGATTTTTATCGGAATCATTTTCGGCTCCATACCAGGGCTGAATGGCAATCTGGCCATTACCGTTCTGATTCCATTTACATTTAAATTAGGCAGTGTTCCAGCCCTGCTGATGCTGACCGCTATCTTTTTCGGCTCGAATTTCGGAGGCTCCATAACGGCGATTCTGATCAATACGCCGGGAACGAACGCAGCGGCAGCTACCCTGCTGGACGGATATCCCCTGTCGAAAAAGGGAAAGACCAGGAAGGCCCTGGACATGGCCCTGGCGGCGTCCACCTTTGGCGGACTGGTGAGTGCGTTGTGCCTCCTGTTTTTCGCGCCGCAGATCAGCAAAATCGCCATTCATTTCGGAGCACCGGAGTACTTTGCACTGGCGGTGTTCGGGCTGTCCGTTATCGCCTCAGTCAGCGGAAGAAGCATCTTAAAGGGTGTGATCAGCGGGGCTTTCGGCGTACTGATCGCCACGGTGGGAATCGATGCTGTCAGCGGCGTCACCCGTTTTACCTTCGGCAGTCTTCAGATGTATAACGGAATCAAAATGCTGGCGGTTTTACTGGGCGTTTACGCGATTGCACAGATGATCAGCCGTGTAAACGGTACGGAAGAAGAGGAAGCGGGCACAGAACTGAAGAAGGCAGATCCCTCGGACCGTCTGACGCTCGGCGAATTAAAGAGTACCGTTCCCACCATGCTGAAATCCTCCGCGATCGGAGCGTTTATCGGAGCCATTCCGGGCACAGGCGGGGCGATCGCCTCCTATATCGCTTATAACGAGGCCAAACGCTGCGCGAAACCGGGCGAGAAGTTCGGTGAGGGAGAATTAAAGGGAATCGCTGCGCCGGAGTCCGCCAACAATGGGGCGACCGCGGCCACGCTGATTCCGCTGCTTACACTGGGAATTCCGGGAGATGCGGTGGCGGCCACGCTGTTGGGCGCATTCACCATGCATGGGCTGGTGGTTGGTCCGAAGCTGTTTTCCACTTCGGGGCCGGTCGTTTACGCCATTTTGATCGGATGCGTGATTTCTCAGATTGTGATGTTTTTACAGGGAAAATATCTGCTTCCCCTGTTCGTAAAAATCACACACATTCCGCAGGAGCTTCTGACGGCGCTCCTGGTCGTAATCTGCTGTACGGGAGCATTTTCACTGGCGAATTCTTCCTTTGACGTGAGGGTCATGCTGATTTTCGGCTGTATCGCTTATTTCATGCAGAAGGTGGAACTGCCTCCCGTACCGATTATTCTCGGAATCGTTCTTGGCCCCATCGCAGAGGCCAATTTAAGAAATTCCCTGGTCCTTTCAGACGGCTCCTGGACCATATTCTTTAAACGCCCGATCTGTCTGGCGTTTATTATTCTGACCTTTGTTCTGATCTGGCTTTTAAAGAAGAACGACAAAAAGCAGCGGAGCATGGAAGCAGAATTTCTGAAAAAATACGGAGAAAATACGGAGAAGTAAGGAAAGGAACCACTATGCATTACAAAAAACTATGGACGGATTTACACAGCAATATTCATCACAATCAGATGGGAGAGCTGAACCAATGGATTGAACACGCAAAAAAGACCGTTGATTTCTGGCCGGTCGCCTACTATCCCTTCTATATGAAGCGTACCGAAACAGGGGCAGGCCTGGAGGATCTATATGACAGGGAACAGATCGAACAGGACTGGGAACAGCTCCGCGAGGCGGTAAAACAGCAAAACGAAGCCGGTTATCCGATGTTTATGGGCTATGAGTGGCAGGGCTCCGGAGATGACGGAGACCATAATGTGTTCTTTTTGGATAATGAGCAGCCGATGCTCCATCCCATGCGGTACGAGGAACTCTATCAGGCGTATAAGGACAGGTCGGCGATAGCCATCCCCCACCATGTGGCCTACCAGCTGGGCAGCAGGGGGAAAAACTGGGAGACGCACCGGGAAGCCTTCTCTCCGTTTGCGGAGATCTATTCCAGCCACGGCTGCAGTGAAAATGATACAGGCCCTTTTGATATGGAGCGCCATCTCCACATGGGGCCAAGAACCGGAGAGACCTGTTATGAGAGGGGGCTCGAGAAGGGGTATCTGGTCGGCATGATTGCCTCTGGAGATAACCACAATGTACCGGCGGTTCACGATCATGGAACCATGTGCGTGCTGGCGGCGGACGGCTCAAAGGAGGCGATCTGGGAAGGCCTGCAAAACCGCCGGGTATATGGCGTCAGCAGAAGCCGTATGGATATTGATTTTACCATAAACGGAAGCCCGATGGGGTCTGTGGTGAAGCCGGGAGAGGGGACGCTTGCATTTGCCATTGAGGCGGCGGACGCCATTGACAGGGTAGAGATCCTTCGGAACAATGTTCTGGATACCATGGCGGTTCATGCGGGAACCTGGGAAGAGACTGAGTATACCGGCGTAAGAAAGTATAAGTTTGCAGTGGAGTTTGGCTGGGGGCCGAATCCCAAGTTTTATAAGGACCGTCTGATGAAAACCTGGGATGGGTCTCTGGAAGTTCCGGGCCGTCTCTGCTCGGTGCAGAAATGCTTTAACAGCTTTGGTCAGGAGCTTTGCAATGTGACGGAGAAATCCTGTGAATTCCATATGACTACCTATATGAGCACCACCACAGGCCACTGGATGGGACCGAGTACAGTTGTAAAGGAAGGCTTTGTATTTGAAGTGGAGGGAAAGCCGGAGGATGAGATCGTGCTGAAGGCGGACCGCTACGTCTACCGCTTTACGCTTAAGGAATTGATGAAATCCTCGAGAATTCTTGCCCAGTATCAGGAGAGCATGGATCTGGCAGCAGAGGTCTTTGGAAATGTGGAACACTACCGCGATGATTTCTATTGGCACAACGCCTATAAGACCAGAATCCGCCAGGCAGTGCCGGAAGAGGCGTATACGATGAAGTATGAAAAGAAGGTGACACTGGAGGGGGGAAGCTGCTACCGGCTCCGGGTGCACTTGAGAAATGGAGACACCGCCTGGGTTTCCCCGATTTTTGTGCGGGAATAACAGATAAAAAGAGTTACGAAGAGTGAAGGCGGATTCCTGGAAATGGAATCGTGAGAGTGGCATTCACTTTTCGGGACTCTTTCTTATTAATATGTAAACTTAAATTGTAATCTTAAAATGTAATCTTAAAATGTAAATTTAATGGCGCAGAATGGAATACCACTCTGCGCCGTCTGATTACCGATTGGCTGATTTTAATTCATTATGGTTCGTCTGCCGTGTCTTCCACAATCGTAGTGGATTCCTCTGCGGCAAATTTCTTCAATGCATCTCCGGTTCCCTCATATATCTCTTCGACTTCTTCTGAGTCTGCTTCTTTATCTTCTGTATCTGCGGCCTGCTCCGGTTCTTCTTTGAACCCTTCTGTGGCGCCGGCTGCGTAGTCGAGTCCGCCGTCTTCGGTAATATCTTCTTCCTCCTCGTCGTCCTCTGAACGGTCCATGGCGGAATCAAGCATATCCTTGGCGGTATCGGCAACTGCGGAAGCGGCTTCCCTGGCCGTGCTGTTCACGATGCTGGCTGCGTCTTTCACGAGGTTCTTCGCGGCAGAAGCTGCATCCTTGGCTGCGTCGGCCATATCGGCGGCGGCTACCTTGAATTCATCTTTGTCTGCGTGAAGGGATACGTAGTTCCTGTTCATTGTGCTGTCAATCTTGGAAATGTCATCATTCCCGTCATCTTCAAAGTCATGAAAATCTTCTTCCAGTTCTTTATGGAAAGATTTATATTTCGTAAAATAAGAGATACCGGCCGCAACGGCACCCGCGATGGTGGCGAAAGCCACTAACTTCCCAAAACCATTACCCTTTTTTGCCATGTGAAACACTCCTTTCATTTGATTCTTATTGTAATACTTATAAAGAAAAAAATAAAGGTATATAATAAGAAAATTTCTATAAACTATGTAGGAACGGGAAAATGCTCTCAGTTATGGAACGAAATTGTAAAAAATATATAAAATTAGCACTCAACTATTGACAGTGCTAATAATGAGTGATATAACTTAGTATGTGAATAAAAGAAGTTTCCATTGCGAAACAAAAAGAAAGAATCAATAGAAACAGTATGAGGAGGAATTGCAATGAAATTAGTACCATTATTTGACAGGGTAGTATTAAAACCATTGGTTGCAGAGGAAACGACGAAATCCGGAATCGTTTTACCGGGTCAGGCAAAAGAAAAACCGCAGCAGGCGGAAGTAATCGCAGTTGGACCAGGCGGCCTGGTTGATGGCAAGGAAGTAACCATGCAGGTAAAGGTCGGCGATAAAGTAATCTTTTCCAAGTATTCAGGAACCGAAGTGGAAGGCGAAAACGAAAATGACAAGCTGGTTATCGTAAAGCAGAACGATATCCTGGCTGTGATCGAATAAACCGTATCCCTAAGGCAATACCGAAATCATAACAAAACGATAGATAGAAAGAAACTGGAGGAATGAAATCATGGCAAAGCAGATTAAATATGGTGTAGACGCCAGAAAAGCACTGGAAGCCGGCGTAAATCAGTTAGCAGACACAGTTCGTGTAACATTGGGACCGAAAGGAAGAAACGTTGTTCTTGACAAATCCTTTGGTGCTCCGCTGATCACCAACGATGGTGTGACCATTGCAAAAGAGATCGAGCTGGAAGATCCATATGAGAACATGGGCGCACAGCTTGTGAAAGAAGTTGCGACAAAGACCAACGACGTAGCTGGTGATGGTACTACTACAGCGACGGTACTGGCTCAGGCGATGATCAATGAAGGCATGAAGAACGTGGCTGCAGGCGCTAACCCGATCGTTTTAAGAAAGGGTATGAGAAAAGCTACTGAGGCAGCTGTAGAAGCGATTGCAAAGATGAGCGAGCCGATTAAGGGCAAAGCTTCTATCGCGAGAGTAGCGGCAATCTCCGCAGCAGACGATGGAGTCGGCGAGATGGTAGCTGATGCGATGGAGAAGGTTTCCAACAACGGTGTCATCACCATTGAAGAATCCAAGACCATGAAGACGGAGTTAGACTTAGTAGAAGGTATGCAGTTTGACAGAGGATACGTTTCCGCCTATATGTGCACTGACATGGAGAAGATGGAAGCCAACTTAGACGATCCGTATATCCTCATTACAGATAAGAAGATTTCCAACATTCAGGAGATCCTTCCATTATTAGAGCAGGTTGTACAGTCCGGCGCAAGACTCTTAATCATTGCAGAGGACATCGAGGGCGAGGCTCTGACCACATTAATCGTAAACAAATTAAGAGGTACCTTCAATGTAGTAGCTGTTAAGGCTCCTGGCTACGGCGACAGAAGAAAAGAGATGCTTCAGGATATCGCTATCTTAACAGGCGGCAAGGTAATTTCCGAAGAGTTAGGCTATGAATTAAAGAGCACCACAATGGATATGCTTGGACGTGCAAAATCCGTTAAGGTTCAGAAGGAAAATACCATTATCGTAGACGGCGAAGGCAGCAGAGACGAGATCGAAGCAAGAATCGGCCAGATCAAGGGTCAGATTGAAGAGACCACATCTGATTTTGATAAAGAAAAATTACAGGAAAGACTTGCGAAGTTATCCGGCGGTGTCGCTGTTATCCGCGTAGGTGCGGCTACCGAGACCGAGATGAAGGAAGCAAAGCTTCGTATGGAAGATGCTTTATCCGCAGCAAGAGCAGCCGTTGAAGAGGGCGTTATCGCCGGCGGCGGTTCCGCTTATATCCACGCTATGAAGGACGTTCAGAAAGTGATTGACAGTCTGGAAGGCGAAGAAAAGACAGGTGCAAAGATTATCTTTAAGGCTCTGGAGTCTCCGTTATACCACATTGTGGCAAACGCAGGTCTGGAAGGCGCCGTTATTATCAGCAAGGTAAAAGAGGCTCCGGTTGGCACAGGCTTTGATGCTTATAAGGAAGAATACGTAGACATGATCGAGGCTGGTATCCTGGATCCGACCAAGGTTACGAGAAGCGCATTACAGAATGCGAACAGTGTTGCATCTACCTTATTGACAACTGAATCCGTTGTTGCTAATATAAAAGAAAAAACACCTGCAGCTCCGGCTCCAGGCGGAATGGATATGATGTAATAACGGAAGCAAAAGCGACGCATGCGTAATGAAAAGAGGGTTTGCAGTGCTTGCATTGCAGATCCTCTTTATTTTGTTTCATAGGAAAGTTCATCCTGTGATACAAAAAACCTCCGGGTGATGCACAACGCGCTAAGAAAATATGGCCGCTGAAGCGACCGCGCTCCGGCGCGGGTCCGGCTTGCCGGATTCTTTGTTCAGGAAAGTACAACCTGTAAGATCATCGCCCTCCGGGGATGCGGACCGTGAACTATATCATCTCCCTTCACAGAAGAAAGGACATCAGTCTATGAATGAAATGTATGCAGAATGGCTCGTAAAACGAAAAGCACCAGCTTATATGATGCTTGTCAAGGTATTGATGGTTCTGGTATGTGTGGTGGCATTCTTTGTTGCTGTATCCCCGCTGCTCGGAATTTTCGGAATCCTGGTTCTCTTTGCGGCAGCAGCGGCAGCCTACTTTGTCTTCCGCAACAGCGAAGTCGAATTTGAGTACCTCTATGTAAGCAATCAGCTGACGATTGACCGGATTTACGGAAAGACCAAGAGAAAAAAAGCCTGGGAAGGTTCCATGGATGAGATTCAGATCGTTGCGCCTACCGGTTCCACGGAAGCGAAAGATCACGAGACAAATAATATGAAGGTTCTGGATTTCTCTTCCCACACCCCGGACGCCAAGACATTTACACTGATCAGCCAGTCCGGCAGTGAATCCATGAAGATTATTTTCGAGCCGAACGATAAGCTTCTTCACTGCATGAAGATGACGGCTCCACGAAAGATCGTGGACCGCGTTTAAGGAGATGCCTTGAACGTCGTTTGAGGATTTGTTTCAGGATAAGCTTTATAAGGATAAAATAAAAAGGACAGATACATGATGCGGATTAGGCCGCGTAGTGTGTTTGGCCTTTTTTTGTGGTCTTTGGGAATGGGGGAGGAGAAGTGAAGCTAAAATGGCTGGATTGGTGAAGGGGATGATATATTTACGGACGAATTAAGCGTAGATGATTTGTAAAAAGTATGTATTGATAAGGCGTATGGGAGATTTTTATAGGAATTTTTGTAAAACCTAACATCGATGCTTGACAGGTGTGATTCGAATATAGTAAGATAGAAAACAAGTTCCACAGCATTTTCTTGCCTGTGAGATTCTAAAATTCTTTGTTTCAATGCGGTTTCCGCAAAAAAATCCTATGTTTAGCTTCAGGAGAGTTGGTGATGTGTATGATTGCTTGAGAAAAAGTCTTGTAATGGCAAAGCTTTTACAGTATAATAAGAACATCTAAATGACGTAAAAACTAAAGATATGAGGAGTGAAATGACAATAGATGAAAAGTTGGATTTACTCTGTGGAAATGTTCAGAGTATAAATGATAATGTAATTGTGATGAAAAATGATATGGCTGTGATGAAGGGCGATATAGCAGAGCTGAAGAGCGATATGACTGAGGTAAAGGGCGATATCGTGGGGTTAAAAAGTGATGTAGCAGAGCTGAAGAGCGATATGGCTGAGGTAAAGAGTGATATCGTGGAGTTAAAGAGTGATGTAGCAGAGCTGAAAAGCGATATGGCTGTGGTAAAGAGCGATATCGTGGAGTTAAAGAGTGATGTAGCAGAGCTGAAAAGCGATATGGCTGTGGTAAAGAGCGATATCGTGGAGTTAAAGAGTGATGTAGCAGAGCTGAAAAGCGATATGGCTGTGGTAAAGAGCGATATCGTAGAATTAAAGAGCGATATGGCTGTGGTAAAGAGCGATATCGTAGAATTAAAGAGCGATATGGCTGTGGTAAAGAGCGATATCGTAGAATTAAAGAGCGATATGGCTGTGGTAAAGAGCGATATCGTAGAATTAAAGAGCGATATGGCTGTGGTAAAGAGCGATATCGTAGAATTAAAGAGCGATATGGCTGTGGTAAAGAGTGATATCGTGGAATTAAAGAGCGATATGGCTGTGGTAAAGAGTGATATCGTGGAATTAAAGAGTGATATGACCGTGGTAAAGACTGATATCATAGACCTGAGAAATGATATGAACACCATGGAAGGCAGAATTGATGCTAAGATGGAACAGTTAAATGAAAATGTGAAGGGGATTCGTTTTACCATTGAAAATGAAATCCGCCCGAGTATTGCTCTTATTGCAGAATCACATTTCATTCTGAACAGAAAACTGGATGAGGCGATAAGAGTAGCGGGAAGTATCGAAATGACAAGAATTCGAGTCAGCATACTGGAAGATGATGTAAAGAAGCTGAAAAGAGCAGTAAATATGTGATCTATATCATAAGATACGAGAAATTAGTAGATTATGAAGAGAATATCAGTTATACAACAGAGCTTACTATAATTAGAAAAGAAAACAGTAAATAAATGAATGCAGCTTACTTCGGCAAATGTGCCGAAATAGGCTGCATTTTTGATTATAAGCTCCTATTTTTAATTTGGATCTTAAAGACATAAAATAGAGACCAGCAATATACAATAACAGGAGATTTCTAAATAAATCAGATACAAATGATAAATAATAAAATGTTATTACGTGTTAACATTTACTGATATGTAAATAAGGGTGATGGAATATAGATCGAATGTGTTAACAACATCTCCTATAATTTCATAGATACAAACCAAGCGTAAGTAAGATCGCTTGACAGGCTCCATATTAGCATATAAAGTATAAGAAACATATCGTTTCAAAATCAGGTGAGACGGCCAAATAAATCCAAGTCGAACGGCAGAAGGAGCTCTACATGAAAAAGCTAAGAAGTCCCTTGTTATCGGTGCTCGCAATTTACATACTGTGTTTTATCTTTCGAATGATAGAATATTTTATGATTCGTACAGATCAGACCTTATTGGGAGAAGCGATCATACATAAGATTGCTGGCATCATAATTCTCTGGATTGCAATAAAAATGCTATCTACTGATTTCGAGTTTATTGGATTTAAACGTAAAGGTATATTCAAAAATTTTGCATTCGGTTTACTGTTTGGTATTTCTGTGTTTGCGGCCGCATATGGGGCAGAAATCCTGATTGCAGTTTCACAGGGGAATTTCCAGTCCCTTCAATTTTATATCAGCAGCTATGCTGTGGATAAAAATATAGGAAATCAGACCGGTATCCTGTTCTTCCTTATTTGTATTGTTGGTAACATCGTTAATGTACTGATGGAGGAAGGCGTCTATCGAGGGCTTTTTCAAAAAATTCTTCAACAGAAATACAAATTTATTGCAGCAGCAATTATTTGCTCCATTTTATTTGGTGCGTGGCACGTCATAGGCCCGATTCGCAATTATTATGACGGTCTGAGCAGCATGGGAGGGATGGTGGCTAACATTTTCATGTTGGTAATCACAAGCGGTCTTGTTGGTTTTAAAGCGGCTATGATAACAAGATTGACCGGCTCGCTTTACATGGCTATGGGGGATCATTTTGTCAATAATACAATCGTAAATATTTTACACGTTACCTCCTATACTGGCGCTGATGAATTGATGTTTGTGCGAATCACAATTGCTCAAAGTCTCTCATTTCTGTTGGTCCTTATTTTCTATATCTGGAAACAGAAGAAGATTAGTTCAGGCAGCGCTCCCTCCGGAAATTAGTCAGCCGTATCAAATCAGGAATGGCATCATTAAACGATAAATTTTGATTGCGGGTAGTGCATTTGTCTACATACTTATGCATTGCCCGCTTGATGATTATGCGCATTTGGACAGGAAGAATTTATCCTGTCTTTTTCTTGGCTTTTATGAGCTGAATATAGTTTTTCTTATATAGGAAACAAATATTGTGGAAACATGTTTAAAGCGCGGCAGATAGAAACGTAAACGTGGGTGAAATACAGGGAGTCTGGCATTAGCATAGAAAATATAAAGCCGCACAAAAAATATGATCATAAATGACATACAGCTTAAAATAAAAGCAAAAGGCTGAACAAAGGAAATATAAAGTATTTCTCACAAACTCCCAAATAATGTAAATTTATAAGCCGCGATGAATATATTAAATACGCTGGAAATTATGTCTTTCACACACGGAAAACAGATTGAAATTGTCCGTTGACAAGTGACGCAAAATTTGTTAAACTATGTAACTAACAAGCAAAAATATATTAGTTACATTAATAAAAAGGACAAGAAAGAGAGGAAAATTTAATGGGTACAATTATTGGCGACGGCATTACTTTTGACGACGTACTTTTAGTTCCAGCTTATTCAGAAGTAATCCCCAATCAGGTTGATTTGACGACCTGCCTCACGAAAACCATCAAGCTGAACATTCCCCTGATGAGTGCTGGTATGGATACGGTTACCGAGCACCGTATGGCAATTGCCATGGCTAGACAGGGAGGTATCGGTATTATCCACAAGAACATGTCGATTCAGGCGCAGGCAGATGAGGTTGATAAGGTAAAGAGGTCGGAGAATGGCGTCATTACGGATCCATTTTATCTTTCCCCAGAACATACATTAAAGGATGCGGACGAGCTGATGGCGAAGTTCCGTATTTCCGGTGTGCCGATTACAGAAGGCAAAAAGCTGGTTGGTATCATTACCAACCGTGATTTAAAATTTGAGGAAGATTTTTCCCGCAAAATTAAAGAGTGTATGACTTCCAAAAACCTGGTGACGGCGAAGGAAGGCATTACTATGACAGAAGCGAAGAAGATTCTTGCCAAGGCGAGAGTGGAAAAGCTTCCGATTGTTGATGATGATTTTAATTTAAAGGGACTCATTACAATTAAGGATATTGAAAAGCAGATCAAATATCCGTTATCTGCAAAAGACAGCCAGGGAAGACTTCTGTGTGGTGCTGCCATCGGAATTACTGCTAATGTTCTGGATCGTGTGGCCGCTTTGGTCGCTTCCAAGGTCGATGTGATTGTCCTGGATTCCGCTCATGGCCATTCTGCTAACGTTTTAAACTGTGTACGCATGATTAAGGAAGCATACCCGGATCTTCCGGTTATCGCTGGAAACATAGCGACCGGAGACGCGGCAAAGGCCCTGATTGAAGCCGGTGCAGATGCGATTAAGGTCGGTATTGGACCTGGTTCTATCTGTACAACCCGTGTGGTTGCTGGTATCGGTGTGCCGCAGATTACAGCAGTTATGGATTGCTATGCGGTAGCAAAAGAATATGGAATTCCAGTTATTGCAGATGGTGGTATCAAGTATTCCGGAGATTTAACAAAGGCCATCGCAGCGGGCGGTAATGTCTGCATGATGGGAAGTATGTTTGCCGGATGCGATGAGAGCCCGGGAACATTTGAGCTGTATCAGGGAAGAAAGTATAAGGTATATCGTGGCATGGGTTCTATTGCAGCCATGGAAAACGGAAGCAAGGACCGTTACTTCCAGTCTGATGCTAAAAAACTGGTTCCGGAAGGCGTGGAAGGCCGTGTTGCATACAAAGGTCTCGTCGAAGATACCGTATTCCAGATGCTGGGCGGACTCAGAGCAGGAATGGGCTATTGTGGTGCTTCTGATATTAAGACACTTCAGGAAACAGCTAAATTTGTAAAGATTACCGCAGCATCCCTGAAGGAAAGTCACCCGCATGATATTCATATTACGAAAGAGGCTCCGAACTACAGTATTGATGAGTAGGATCGGTTGTGACGGAATTGTGGCATTTCTATAAATAGTATAATTATAATAGGAAGAGACTCTGTTTTGAGAAAAGCAGAGGCTCTTTTCATTTGAAGGGCAGGAATATATTAGAGAAGTTTTTAATATAGTTCATCCAAATGTTCGTTTTTATGGATATAGGGTGATGAAGGATCAGCCGGATAAATTAGTCCTTAATGGGCAGGAAAAGGCTGGGCAGACCGTCTATTATGAATATTAAATTGATTTAGTGACTACAAATAAATTTTATTGTAACAATGTAAAAGAATACCGTGAAACACTTAGACCCTTTCATGCAGTCTATGGCGTGCAGAGATTACCGTGCTGAGCAGCAAGAAGAGGGAAGAAGAGAAATAAAGTTTTACAATAAAAATGATTAAAAAGGCGAAGGCCTGGCAGAAGTAATAATCTGTCAGGTCTTCGCCTTTTCATGTCGAAAATCTTTTTAAAAGGTCAAATATTCTATAAAAATAAATAGATTTCTATAATTTAACGCTATAACTAAGTCTCTGATTTCCTCCATCTTAAGTATTTCGTTATAGTTTCTTTTAGGCAAAGTTATATCTGCCTAAATTTTTTCGTGAAGTTAATTTATGACCTTATTTTCGCTTATGTAACAAAAAATCATGAAAATTACGATAAATAACACAAAATAGGGCGCAGTAAACAGTAAAAAAATTAAAATATAGGGGTTAAATAGAAGATACAGATTAAAAATAAAGACAATATTGTATAGACTAAAGTCTACTTGTATGATATGAATACTAAAAAAATAGAGGAAAGTAAAAAATAGTACATATAATTTATTTTATTATACAGTTATTTGGATTTTTTAAATTTGTTTTATTTCTATATCTTACGAAAACATTAATTATAAGAGCATTATACAGTGCCATGGTCACAAAACGGTTACATTTCAAGATTTTTCCATAATTTATTTTTGTTTTTTTGCTTTTTTTTATGCCAGGTTGGCTGTTTTAAAACTCATAAAATAAATTATAGGAAGGTGAATAAATTGTCGATAGCAAAAATGAGCATGATTCATAATTCATATCGTTATTTTACCATTTCTGTAGATAAATATGAAGATCGATGTATGAAGGGAGTTATCTATCATGCGGGAAAAACTCCGGGAATCCGATATGATAATTTCCTTGAAATGATAATTCAAATGAATCGTATTTTTGACAGCATGTCATGTCCCAAACAGGCTATGGAACTGAGGCGATTTACAGGAATAGAGTATCCGGAACCGGTAATACGGGAATGCAATCGGTATCAGAATGGCAGACTGGCGACGTTTCAGATTTATGTGAAATTTCGCTATAACGCCAGTTGGCAGGGAGATATTACCTGGCTGGAAGGAGAACAGACAGAAAGCTTTGAAAGTCTTTTGCAGATGCTTCAGATGATTGATCGAATCTTCACCGGTCAATCGGAGGAGAGAGGAACGAGGGTCACAAAAATCTGCCAGATTGCGATTAATTCCTGCGAAAAGGGATTGGTGACAGGAAGAGTACAAAACGCTTTTATCAATCATCTGGAGCGATTTAAAGGAACCATTGGTCTGGCTGATGCTATGGTACGTCTGTTTGAAGCAGGCGTTGGAGAAAATGATTCCGGAAAATCTCTGGAAGGAAAAATTATTTCAGAGGAAACCTGGGATTCCTATCGTTTAGGCGGGAAGGAAGCGACCTTCCTGATCAAGATCCTGTTCAGGGAACACTCAACCTGGCAGGGAGTAATTTACTGGCGTGAAACCGGTGAGAAACAGGCTTTCAGAAGCTTTTTGGAGATGATCATGTTGATAGCTTCAGCATTGGAAAGCGGTAAGGAAGAGAGTGAGTTTGAAGATAGATTTACAACAACTAATAATAGAGAAAAAGCCCGGATGGAAGGGTAAGGAAGGAGAGAAAGTATGAAAGGACTTAGAAAAAAGTTCAGACGAGGGCTTGCCGCGTTCCTGGCATTTGTTCTGACCATGACCTCCGTGAACACGGTGTCATTGGCAGATGTATCAAATGCACTGGAAACAGAAAAAGCTACCTTTGTCATGAGCGGAGAAGATATAGTGGAATCCGCTCAGGCTGCTATTGATAATGGCAGTACCTTTACTTACGAGGATCTCGGAATCGAGGAGACAGGAAGTACCGCGAAAGAGTATCAGAAGCTATTTACAAATGGCACGGTATATGAAATCGCCCCTTCTTATGACCTGGACGAAGAGGAAAACGCAGACGGAGCGAATCTCCGGATGTTTATCCGAGTAAAAGGTGAAACAGAAGGATATCAGATAACTGGTGAGGAAGAAATTATTTTCCTTTATATCAATGACTCTGAATCCAAAATTGCATTTCGTTCCAGAATTGATGATTATGTAACGGATAAGGTTACGGTTAAAGGAAATTCTTCTTTGGCAGAAACCGAAAAGCCGGTACTCGATGAGAATGGAAATGCAATAGAAGGCGATAAGCCGGCACAAACCCCGGAAGAATCCACTGTACCCAGTGGGGAAAACGGAAGTGTAGAAGAAACGAAGGAGCCGGAGACTGAGGCACCGGCACAGGTACCGGAAGAATCGATGCAGGAACCGGAGTCGGAGGTACCTACGCAGGAACCGGAAACAACAGCACCGGCAGAAGAGCCAAAGACAGAGGCTCCTACGCAGGCAGAAACCGAAAAACCAACACAGGCCCCGGTACAGGAACCGGAAACACAGGCCCCAGTGCAGGAGCCAGAGACACAGGCACCGGAAACTGATGCGGCAACACAGGCACTGGAAGTGCAGGAACCAGATACAGAAGCTCCCGCACAGGAACCGGAACCAGAAGCCCCGGCACAGGAACCAGAGGCGGCAGATACAGGAAATGAAACCGCATCTATAATAAGAAATAACACCTACGTATTGACAACTGCAATTGAGCCGACTTCAGAAGAATCAGACGTATCAATTGTAGATGAAGAGGTTCCGAAAGCAGATAGCCCGAAAGAGGATACAGAAGCAAATACGCCTGCCGATAATCCGGTTTCAGTAAGCACAGGAAGTAATGCGGATAAAGGTGATCATGCCGATCATGAAGAGAATAAACCTTCAGAGAAAATCGAAGGCAAGACCTATGGCCATGTATTACTCAATGAAGAAAGTTATGCAAAAGCATATGTAACGACCCTTGATAAAATGGGGATATCTGTTGAAGCAGCAGAAGGATTAACTCTTACGATTCATCATAATGCATTTTATAATGATAAAGATATATCAGAGGATGAAGTGATTAGAGGTCTGAAGGAAGGGGCTGTGATTAATCCGGCGGATTATGCATGGGAAAAGGACACTCTTACTTACTTAGGCAGTATACCAGAGGAGATAACAATCGGTGCTGAATCTGATAATAAAATTGAATTGTTTTATGATGAGACTCCGGTGGAAAGAGAAGAAGACGAAATACAAATTCTGAATGCAGTCCCAAGAAATTATTATCGATCGAGACTAGCCGATGATAATACGACACCTGGTAAAGTATTTCCTACCAAAATAGCAGAATGGGTAGACGAAGAAAATGGTTTAGCCAAAATTAATTTTACCATTTATGGAAATCCGGTTCGCAAGGGCAGTGATGTGATATTAATTGTCGATAGTTCTGGTAGTATGTCAGGAACAAAATGGTCGACAGCTAAAAGTGGAGCAAAAGGATTCGTAGATAATTTATATGAATCAGTTGATGGTGTTCCATCAGACAATCGAATTGCTATCGTTGATTTTGATAGCAGTGCAACAGCTTATCCGGGTATCAATAATTCGACAGAAACATTTTTAAAAGCGGATGATACAGTTAAGGTTGGAAATAAAAGACCTGTAACCTATTCTGCAACAGATTATTTTAAGGACTATGTTATAGACAGCCAGATGAAAGATTCTGGAGGAACTAACTACGATTATGCTTTTCAGGCGGCTCAGAGAATAATCGATAATCGATCTGATGATACCAGGCCTGTATATATTGTATTTATGAGTGATGGTGAGCCTCGTAATAATTCTATTTCACCATATCATGACGGCCAGGCTGAGGCAGCTGAGTTAAGAGGTCAAGGGGTAACAATTTATTCAATCGGTTTAAATATAGGAGATAAAAAATTCAACGATTTTATCGTTCCGTTAGCCTCTTCCCCTAAATCCACCTATGCTATCAATATCGAAAAAACAAGCGATCTGATAGGCATCTACGACGCCATCGCCAGCGCCATCAAAATCGCCGGAACAGAAGCGACAATTACAGATGTCATCAACACAGAAGCGTTTGAGATTGCAACGGATTACAACGATGGCCTGTGGTATGAAGCAAGCACAGGCACCGTAAGCAAGAGTTCTGATAATAAGACAGTTACATGGGATTTCGGTAATATTTCCGCCAATAAGGAAACCCTTACTATCTATATTAAAGTAAAGGATACGGTACCAGGCGGCACTGCACCGGATACCAACAAAGAAGCAAAAGTAGATTACACGGATCCGAACGAACAGTCACAGACTCAGGATATACCGAGCCCCAACCTGGCAGTTGGAGATGTGGGTACCATCACATTAAACTATTACCTGGTTAATGAAGACGGCATTACAATCAACGGAACCGGCGAAGCGATTGATTTTGCGCGCCGCCAGCAGCTGGGAACCAAACTTTACGGGGATGCACCTCAGGAGTTTGGCAGCTATACCGTGAATGCACCATCGACCATTGAGTACAATGGTATCAAATATCAGTATGTAGCGGCAAGTGCATCAAAGGATGGAAGTGCGAATCCTGCAAATGTAGAGCTGAGCCCTGCCAAGAAGGCTGTTAATCTGTACTATGGCTATCAGGAAATCAAAGATGTCACAGTAACCTTTCACGGCAATGGAGGCACACCAAGCGTTAGCAGCGTGACCGTGCCAAAGGATACCGCTTTAGGCGGCCAGATAGCAACCGCAGTAAGAGAGGATCACAATTTCCTTGGCTGGAATACAGCAATGGATGGCTCTGGCAGCGCGTTCACTTCCAACACGATCGTTACAGATAACATTACTGTATACGCACAGTGGCAGAAAAAACAGGCGCTGACCATCAAAGCAGCCGATACAGAAAAAGTCTATAATGGTGAAATGCAGTATGCATCGGAAACAGGATACGAATCGACTGGTTTAAAAGCAGGTCACAGAATTACTAACATAAAAGCCAGTGGTTCCGGACGTGATGTTAAGGAAGATGGCTATCCAATCACCATTACAGGTAGTGTAAAAGTTGTAAATGAATCGGGTGTAGATGTAACACATGAATACACGATTACAAAAGAACCGGGAACTTTGACAATTAAACCAAAAGAAGTGACAATTACGGTAGATAACAGTTCAAAGGCCTATGGTTCCCCGGACCCGAAGTTCACCGGTAAAGTAGAAGGCCTTGTAAACGAAACAGACCTTGGCACCGTATCATTTGTGAGAATAAATGAGGCTGAGGAAGTCGGTGTTTACGAGAAGGTACTCGCTGCAAAGTATAAAGCAAATAAAAACTATACTGTTACAGAGCACAGAGGCGACTTTGAAATCAAGGTAGCTACGATGCCGGGAGCGTCTTTATCGGCTAAGGGTGGCAGCTGGGAATACGATGGAAATGCACATTACGCAGCAGCAACTCTTAATAAGGCGGATGGCTATACCGTATATTACAAAGTAAATGACGGTGACTGGACAGTAAACCAGCCGAGTGTAACAGAGGTATCAGAAGGTATTGTAACGGTATCTGTAAAAGCAACGAAATATGGCTATGTAGACCTGGAGACTGAGAATGTCACGCTGCAGATAACACCGAAGCCAGTGACAATTACAGTGAAAAATGCAGAAAAGACCTTTGGGGAAAGCGATCCAACCTTTGAGGGAACCGTACAGGGACTTGTTAATAGTACAGATCTTGGAACGGTTACTTATAAACGATCGAATGATACCGAGAGCGTAGGAACGTATATTGGAGTTCTGATTCCAGAATACAAAGAAAACACCAATTATAAGATAACTGTAAAACCAGGTGATTTCAAAATTAATCCGGCAAAGGATCCTGAGGCGGACTTAAAGATTGCCGGAGGCAGCTGGCCGTATGACGGAAAAGAGCATAAAGTAAAGCTGAATGTCATAGATTCTGCACTGGCTGCACTGAAGAGATATACGATCGAATACAGTACGGACGGAGGCCAGACCTGGTCTAAAACTGTACCGGGAGTGACCAATGTATCCGACGGAACGCTTACCGTTATTGCAAGAGGTACTCGTGAAGGATATGAAACGCTGGAATCGAATGAAGCTACGATTTCAATTACTCCGGCGCCGGTAACGATTGTTGTTGACAATGCTGAAAAGTTCTATAATGACCCGGATCCGGCATTTACAGGAAAGATAAACGGACTTGTAAAAGCGGGAGATCTTGGAAACGTAACCTACAGCAGAACCAATGCCGATGAAGAAGTAGGCGTATATCAGAACGTATTAACTGCAAACTTTTATATAAATAACAACTATACAGTAGAGATAGAAAAGGGCGATTTCGAAATTAAGAGCGCATCACTCGAAGGCGCAGTGCTGACAGCAGTTGGCGGAGAGTGGACTTATGATGGAAATGCACATGCCGCCACAGCTGCATTGGAAAATGCACCCGGCTATACAATCTATTATAAGACCGGAAACGGCGACTGGACTACAGAAGCACCGAGTGTGACAAACGTAGCAGATGGGCTTGTAACCGTATCGGTTAAAGCAGAACGCCATGGATACGAAGCCCTGGAGGCAGAGGATGTAACGCTCAAAATACTGCCGAAGGAAGTCATCATCCAGGTAAATAATGCAGAGAAGTTCTTTGATGAGCCGGATCCAAAATTCGAAGGAACCGTGTCTGCGTTAGTAAATCAGGAAGACCTTGGTACGGTAACGTACACCAGAGAAAATACGGAAGAAGCAGTTGGCAACTACCCGAAAGTATTGACAGCAAACTATACTTCAAATGGTAACTATGAAGTGACCATTAAAAAGGGCGATTTTGAAATCAAGACAGCGACTTTGGAAGGTGCTTCTCTAAGCGCAGCCGGCGGAAGCTGGACGTATGATGGAAAAACGCATTACGCCAACGCAGAACTTACAAATGCGGATAACTATACCATCTATTATCGTGTAGGAGATGGTGAATGGACGACAGAAATACCAGGTGTCACCAATGTATCCGAAGGCGAATTGACAGTATCTGTGAAAGCAGCGAGAACCGGCTACGTGGATCTTGTGACAGAAGATGTCAAACTCGTCATTACACCAAGAGACGCGACTATCACTGTAAATGATGCAGAAAAATTCTACGACGAAAAAGATCCGTCATTTACAGGAACAGAGACTAATCTGGTAAAGGCGGGAGATCTGGGAACGGTTACTTACCGCAGAACCAACGATGACGAGGAAGTAGGAACCTATGAAGAGGTATTGACGGCAGATTATACCGCCAACGACAACTATAAAGTAACCGTAGTAAATGCAGATTTTACGATAAAAACTGCTTCTATCGCAGGTGCGAAATTAACCGCGGCCGGCGGAAGCTGGATCTACGATGGCGAGGCCCATGCAGCAGCCGGAAGAGTTGAGAACGCAGACGGCTACACTGTATACTACAAAGTCGGAGACGGCGAGTGGACCACAGAGGCCCCGAGTGTAACCAATGTACTGGACGGAACCGTGACAGTATCCGTAAAGGCGACAAGAACGGGTTATGAAGAACTGACGACTGACGCGGTTGCTCTGGAGATCATTCCGAAAGATGCAGCCATTGTCGTAGACGATGCAGAGAAGTTTTATGATGAAGCAGATCCGAAGTTTACAGGAACCGTGACAGGACTTGTAAAGGAAGGTGATTTAGAAGGACTGACCTACATCAGAACAAATAAAGACGAGGCAGTCGGCATTTATCCGGAAGTACTGGCAGCAGCCTATATTGAAAATGCGAACTATAATGTAACCGAGCACAAGGGAACGTTTGAAATCAAGACAGCGACCATGAAGGATGCCAAAGTGACGGCAGACGGCGGAAGCTGGGTATACGATGGAGCGGCACATGCGGCGGAAGCATCTCTTAAGAACGCAGACGGCTATACCGTATATTACAAGGCTGGAGACGGCGAATGGACCACGACAGCACCCAGCGTCACCAACGTGGCAGAAGGGATCGTAACCGTATCCGTCAAGGCAACGAAAACCGGATATACAGATTTAACGGCTGAAGATGTAACCATTCAGATTACAAAGAAGCCGGCAACGATCACGGTAAACAATGCGGAGAAGTTCTTTAACGAGGCAGACCCGGCATTTACCGGAACCGTAACAAAACTGGTAGCAGACGGCGATCTCGGAACGATAACCTATGTGAGAACCAATGACGCAGCAGGTGTGGGAACGTATGAGAAGGTGCTGGATGCAGTTTACACAGACAACACAAACTACGAAGTAACCGTAAAACGCGGCGACTTTAAGATTAAAGAAGCGAAGGACCCGGAGGCAGAGCTTAAGATTGTCGGAGGAAGCTGGGTATATGACGGAGATGAGCACAGAGTAAAACTGGATGTCATCGATTCCGTTCTGGCAGCACTGAAGAAGTATAAGATCGAATACAGTACGGACGGAGGAAATACCTGGTCTGAGACTGTACCGGGAGTCACCAATGTGGCAGATGGAACCGTAACTGTGATTGCAAGAGGTACCCGTGAAGGTTATGAGACCCTGGTATCCAATGAGACAACAATCCAGATCACAGCCAGAACCGCAGCGATCCGGGTACATGACGCGGAGAAGTTCTTCGATGAATCTGACCCGGCATTTACGGGAACAGAAGAGAACCTGGTAAAAGCAGGGGATCTCGGAACCGTAACCTACAGAAGAACAAACGCAGACGAAGCGGTAGGAACCTATCCGGAAGTACTGACTGCGGATTACACGGCAAACGGCAACTATATTGTAAATGTAGTAAATGGAGACTTCGAAATCAAGACCGCATCCATAAAAGATGCAAAGCTGGAAGCAGCCGGCGGAAGCTGGATCTATGACGGAGCAGCCCACGCGGCCTCCGGAAATGTAACGAACGCAGACGGCTACACAGTATACTACAAAGCAGGCAATGGCGAGTGGACCACAGAGGCCCCGAGCGTAACCAATGTACTGGAAGGAACCGTAACCGTAACCGTGAAGGCTGTGAGAAGCGGCTATGCAGATTTAACGACAGAGGATGTAACCCTTAAGATTACACCAAGGGAAGCAGTCATCACAGTGGATCATGCGGAGAAGTACTTTGATGAGCAGGATCCGGAGTTTACCGGAACGGCAGCAAACCTTGTGGCGTCCGGAGATCTGGGAACCATTACGTACAGAAGAACCAACACAGAAGAGGCAGTAGGAACCTATCCGAAGGTACTGACGGCGAATTACGAGTCAAACAGCAACTACATTGTAACCGTAGTGAAGGGAGACTTTGCTATTAAGACCGCTTTCATTGAGGACGCGGAACTGGCAGCAGCCGGTGGAAGCTGGACCTACGATGGAGCAGCCCATGCAGCGACAGCCAAACTGAAGAATGCTCCTGGCTATACAATTTATTATAAGGCTGGAAACGGCGAATGGAGTACAGTGGCTCCGAATGTAACCAACGTATCGGAAGGACTCGTAACCGTGTCTGTAAAAGCAACGAAAACAGGTTATGAAGACCTGACGACTGACGATGTAACCCTGCAGATCACACCAAAGACAGCAACGATCACGGTAGACAATGCAGAGAAGTTCTTTGATGAAGAGGATCCGGCATTTACAGGAACTGTAACAGATCTTGTAAATGAGAGCGATCTTGGAACTGTAAGCTATAAGAGAACAAATGCAGAGGAAGCGGTGGGAATCTATAAAGAAGTCCTGACTGCGGAATTTACAGATAACAGCAACTACAATGTGATTGTTCAGAAGGGTGATTTCCAGATTAAGACAGCAGCTATCACGGGAGCAGCCTTGACAGCGGCCGGCGGAAGCTGGGTATACGATGGAAATGCCCACAGGGCAGAAGCCATTGTCGAAAATGCAGATGGATACACCATTTACTATAAGACAGAAGGCGGCACCTGGAGTACGGAAGTACCGAGTGTTACAAATGTCTCAGATGGAAAAGTAACCGTATCTGTCATGGCAGTAAAGACCGGCTACGAAGATTTAAATACGGAAGACGTTACACTTGAAATTACGCCAAGAGACGCTACGATTGTTGTCGATGACGCGGAGAAGTTCTTTGATGAAAAAGATCCGGTATTTACAGGAACCAAAAATAATCTGATTAAAGAAGAGGATTTGGGAACTGTCACCTACCGTAGAACCAACACGGCAGAAGAAGTAAGAACGTATCCCGATGTACTGACTGCAGACTATGTTGCAAACAGCAACTATCACGTGACTGTGGTAAATGGCGACTTTACAATTAAGACCGCCTCGATCAGCGGCGCAGCCTTGACGGCAGCAGGCGGAAGCTGGATCTACGATGGCGAGGCCCATGCGGCAGCCGGAAGAGTTGAGAACGCAGACGGCTACACAGTATACTACAAAGTCGGAGACGGCGAGTGGACCACAGAGGCCCCGAGTGTAACCAATGTACTGGACGGAACCGTGACAGTATCCGTAAAGGCGACAAGAACGGGTTATGAAGAACTGACGACTGACGCGGTTGCTCTGGAGATCATTCCGAAAGATGCAGCCATTGTCGTAGACGATGCAGAGAAGTTTTATGATGAAGCAGATCCGAAGTTTACAGGAACCGTGACAGGACTTGTAAAGGAAGGTGATTTAGAAGGACTGACCTACATCAGAACAAATAAAGACGAGGCAGTCGGCATTTATCCGGAAGTACTGGCAGCAGCCTATATTGAAAATGCGAACTATAATGTAACCGAGCACAAGGGAACGTTTGAAATCAAGACAGCGACCATGAAGGATGCCAAAGTGACGGCAGACGGCGGAAGCTGGGTATACGATGGAGCGGCACATGCGGCGGAAGCATCTCTTAAGAACGCAGACGGCTATACCGTATATTACAAGGCTGGAGACGGCGAATGGACCACGACAGCACCCAGCGTCACCAACGTGGCAGAAGGGATCGTAACCGTATCCGTCAAGGCAACGAAAACCGGATATACAGATTTAACGGCTGAAGATGTAACCATTCAGATTACAAAGAAGCCGGCAACGATCACGGTAAACAATGCGGAGAAGTTCTTTAACGAGGCAGACCCGGCATTTACCGGAACCGTAACAAAACTGGTAGCAGACGGCGATCTCGGAACGATAACCTATGTGAGAACCAATGACGCAGCAGGTGTGGGAACGTATGAGAAGGTGCTGGATGCAGTTTACACAGACAACACAAACTACGAAGTAACCGTAAAACGCGGCGACTTTAAGATTAAAGAAGCGAAGGACCCGGAGGCAGAGCTTAAGATTGTCGGAGGAAGCTGGGTATATGACGGAGATGAGCACAGAGTAAAACTGGATGTCATCGATTCCGTTCTGGCAGCACTGAAGAAGTATAAGATCGAATACAGTACGGACGGAGGAAATACCTGGTCTGAGACTGTACCGGGAGTCACCAATGTGGCAGATGGAACCGTAACTGTGATTGCAAGAGGTACCCGTGAAGGTTATGAGACCCTGGTATCCAATGAGACAACAATCCAGATCACAGCCAGAACCGCAGCGATCCGGGTACATGACGCGGAGAAGTTCTTCGATGAATCTGACCCGGCATTTACGGGAACAGAAGAGAACCTGGTAAAAGCAGGGGATCTCGGAACCGTAACCTACAGAAGAACAAACGCAGACGAAGCGGTAGGAACCTATCCGGAAGTACTGACTGCGGATTACACGGCAAACGGCAACTATATTGTAAATGTAGTAAATGGAGACTTCGAAATCAAGACCGCATCCATAAAAGATGCAAAGCTGGAAGCAGCCGGCGGAAGCTGGATCTATGACGGAGCAGCCCACGCGGCCTCCGGAAATGTAACGAACGCAGACGGCTACACAGTATACTACAAAGCAGGCAATGGCGAGTGGACCACAGAGGCCCCGAGCGTAACCAATGTACTGGAAGGAACCGTAACCGTAACCGTGAAGGCTGTGAGAAGCGGCTATGCAGATTTAACGACAGAGGATGTAACCCTTAAGATTAC